>JAABUP010009271.1_pt1 | contig 12166 bp, 10 predicted proteins | sample 5559201 | NCBI WGS metagenome assembly JAABUP01 (sample SAMN10711887, study PRJNA513373) | rock metagenome | isolation source: Antarctica rocks | place: Antarctica | reverse complement strand
CTGTGGATGAGGGCTGTTGGAGTTAAAAACGGGGTGAAGTGGGCGTTGTGTGGGGACAGGGAATATCTGGAAGGTGGAGGACGTGGAGAAGGGAAGGAGGGAGGTGGAGGATCGGACCAGTAAGGGCGTAAGAGATCGGAATGGTGTGCAGAAGTAGATTGCAGATGATGATTTCGTTGTTGGGTTTGTTCCGCTTCCTTGTTCATGTTTGTGCGGGTGAGAGCCGGCTTCGTTGGGGGATATGCTTGGTATGCTGATAGTAGTGAAAGTTGTTTTTGCTAGGCGATGGGTCTTTGCAATTTTAAAAGTGAGGGGTGGCGGAAAGAGTCGTTTATCTATTCCATGAGCGCTTTGGAAAATTGGAGGGAAAGGTTGGGATCTTCAAGCTACGAGTGAAGCTCAACCATCCGAGATGCTTTGACCGTAAGCCGTAAGCCCGGTGTTGGGCCTATTTTGTGCTGATCACAGCAAGGTTTAGTAGGACAGAGGCTCGTTTCATCAAACAGGAAATGAGTCTCCGTTTTCTGGGTCATCGGTCTAAGATTAGGAGGCAATTCAGTGAATCTCAAATACCTGCGGCTTGGTTTTATTTTCTATCGCTTCATTCAAGGCCTCTCCAGCCATGAAACCTTGGACATAAGCCTCTCCGATCACGACATAGTGTTCTTCCACTGGCCGGAGGACCATAGGAGTAGAACACCCAGTGATAATGCACAAGATATCATTCTGACGTGTATCCAATGGTACGAGGCCATGGTGGCCTTTCTTCGAGATGCAAAATCGACGGTTCGTCGTAGCTAGGCTGAATCCAAACATTAATTCCTCGATGGTCGCCCGTATGTTTTCATGATCAGCATCTGAAATATCCGGATCGTGGGTTTTCAGTCCCAAGATGATGCACATAGGCAAGGCGATAGCTTCGCCAGAGACCTTCCTCCGGCGTCCTGGCGGTCTATCTGCTGAAAGAGCTCGAGCCAATCCAATAAGACGGTAAGCATCTTCACGATTGAGCTCAGGACCCGACCTTGGATGTAAGTCCATTATCATCCGAGCCATGTCCAAGACGGCCTCCCTTTTTATGTAGGAGAAGCTGCTTTCAGATGGATTCAGAGAATCCGAAAGCTTATGGACTGTATCGATCCCTATACCATCAGCATTAAGGATCCTCCCATCAGATGAGAAGTCACCCATAAAGGCAAGAGATCGGCAAGCCGAAAGACCTTCGTTGGCCAGAATAATGTGCAGGGACGTTGTTGACGGAGCCTCATTCCAATCTGGGACCCATGACGGACGCTTAGAGTCAGACGAGCCGATGCCCGACGCGGATAGACTGTCCAGATCACCATGTTCGGTGGCCAAGAATTGAAAGAGGCTTCGATATGTCTCATAAACATCCATGTGGTAGTCAACGGGAAATGCTCCGCTAGAGGTTTCACTAGCTATCCCAAGCATAGCATATACTCTGTCCTTCGGTTCAGTACATTCGCGCTCTCGTTGCGATATAAGGAGACGGGAAAGCTTGACGTGCCCATTGAATTTAACTTTTTCGATTCCGCTAGGAGGATTCTCAAGTTTGCTTACTCCTCTCACGCCGCGCAACTGTTGGACCACAAGAGGAGAACCATTTCTGAGTAGACCGAATCCCCTCAATTCTTCCTCATCAGATTCAGCTGCGTTTCTGAGGACAAGTACTAGTTCTCTCCAATCCACCCAGCTAGCTCCACATGTAACCACAATACGTTTTGCACAAATAAGCTCTTGGAATACCCATACGCGAGTCCAGTATGGGCGATTTAGAAGATCATAAAAGGCGATCCACTGTTTATTTGATCCGTCCTTTTTATAGGCAGCTGCAATTTTTTGGTCAAATTCTTCTGGACCTTCGAGTGCTAGATAATAATCATATAGAATTCTCGCTGCATCTTCCTGTACATTCCAAGCTGCTTCGTTACTCTCAAATGAGTCGTCGGATGTTTCCGTAAGCTCCCTGATGAGAGACATTGCCAAGGAACTGCCTTGAGCTTCAGGGCCAAGCCAAACCCGAACGTATGAGGCTTGTTCGTAAATTCTGGTCATAATCCGTACTTGGGAGCTTCTTTCATCATCATCGTCTTGGTTTATGCAAACAGCGTCCACCCAAATCAGGCGTGCGCTATCTTCCCCGCGTACCTGATATAGGAAGGAACCAAGATTCGGTCTTATGCTAAAGGGTAGACCTTCGAGCTCAATGATTTCCGCAGGTTGTGGTTCACCCCATGTATACGATACGACCTCATACTTGAGAGTGTTATCATTCAAACTAGCGTACAGAAGGGAACATATAAGCTTATCCGAAGCACCACCAGGATGTAAAAGGAGTAATCGAATCTCGTTGATCTCGGTCTTTAGTCGTCGATTATACATAGTAGCTTTGGCCAAACCCAGCCTAGAGACTACTTGTGACGTATAGAATTGCGATGAGATGAGTTATCGTTTTGGCAACAAACATGAATTGTTCTCCTGTGAGATGAGGACAAGGGAAATGAGGACATTGAAATACCCAGCGAGATTGCGAATACTCTTTCACGTCATGCGGTCACTTTGTCCGACGTTGGAGAAGGAAGCGGCCAGACAACACCTCCGTAACCGATGGCCAAACGGTCCAGGCCAACTATTAGACCAAATGACAATTTCCCGTTTAATAGTTCGAGCTTGATCAAGCTCTACCTGTTCCTTTGCCCAATTCTTCTTGTCGCACAAGCTTCGCATTAAATCCCGAGTCAATGACCCAAGGGTCCATATGGACATTTCTCCGTAGCCGACTACTGTCTACTGAATTCCTGCACTCTCTAGTGCTTGCCCGTCGGATTGTGATCGGTTTGATTGGCACAGTGTTTTACTCTCCAGGTGTCTCACGGTAATCTCTAAACTTACAGCCCATCGCGACTCGGCCCAAAAACCACATGGGTTTTCGTATTGAGATCGTGAATTTAGTGATGTTGAATATATCAGACGATGGCATATGTTGTAATTGGACACCAGTGTCATGCTTGCAAAATGCATGGCAGATGTCATGGGCAGATAATTGTGTATCGAACCTAGTTATGTACGCATGGAGAGTCCACTTCCAAAACCTAATCGTCATGTGAAAATCACACCGAAGAGACACAAATTTTGAAGCGACGAGCCAGCAACTCCATGAGAAATTGGGTGAGCCGGTTTCCCTGTAAAGGCCTGCTTCTATCCATCTTCGAATGTCGATGAGAAAGTGCCTCTTTGATTTTCGAGTGCAGCCTTTTCAAACAAATTGGCCTCAATCATACAATCCGGGCTTCGGGACCCTTGATCCGGGCACTCGATTCTCACAACGCTCAGACCGACACTGTTTAGCAGCTCCAATCACTGAGTTTCGGTACGCTCAATCCCACTAAAAGCCATCATACTAATATCCATAAATGTTATACAACTTGAGGCATGGGTGTTTGAGAGAATCATGTCGGCGATGATTAGCCGTGAAGATTGGCCCATGGCTGGGATGGGATTTTTCAGGATCTGTCGAAAAGCGCTGTCTGGCCAGTATGGAGAACGCGGCGGAAGAAGTAATATTCGGATCCTTTATATAATCAAACCACAAAGCCCGTATCTTACAATTAACTCTTGTAAGTAGTTACCTTTTATGGGCTGAGGCGTGAAGAAATCATACGCCACAGCTTCCACCCCACCCACAGTCTCTTGCGCCTCAATCACTGTGGGCAAGTCCTGAACAATCACCCGTCAGCTGAAAACAGCATGTGCCTACGAACATCTCTAAGAGTCTTCCCACGGCCCGCCATCAACGTCGACGAGATGCACATCGTTTGAATTGCCCGTAGATGGGGATGCAGGATTGCAGACCCATGGCAGACGAAAGGAGAGATTTGAGAAGATACTGGAACCTGTTTTCATCAATCTCTGCTGTTGCTAATTGATAATCATTGAAGATCTTGAACTGCTCTGGATGAGCGTAAAACCACCCGAACATGTTAAGATTAGTGTCATTGGGATAGCCGAAGAAGGAGCGGTGTCTATCCGTTAGATTTTTGTACTTAATTGATGCAAGAAAGCTTGGAAGCTTTGGTGTGATGGTTGTGGCCTTAGCCATTTTGGTCATCAGTCTGGCATTGGTCCGAGTCTGAAATCAAATTTGAGATTGTGTCTTGCGTACATTCCAGTGATTAGTGCTCGTGTGGTAGGATTAGTCAATGCTTTGGACAAGCCATTGTGAAAATCAACAACTTCTTCCTCTTTTTCCTCACGGAAAATGCCGATGCAGACAAAAGCCCTCATAATCCGAACTGTTTCCGAAAGTGAGTACTTAATGTCTTCACTTGATGACTTTCTCGACGAACATATCTTCTCGGGTAGTCGCTATGCATTCTATCCAGCCCACGTGCCGATTAAGAGACGTTCCGCACTGCAACGCATCGCCAGCTCCTCTGAGGACATCTTGGAGGCGCTAAAATATTCGAGAATCTTCATTTTGAAGGCAACCCTGAGTGCAGCGTGTCCTACGGGCTGGAGCCAATCTCAACCTGGAAGCTTTACGGCAGAATGCAAATTGAAACGACTTGAAGAACATACTTCCTTGGCTACAGCCATCAGCTTCTCCTCTAGTACCTCGAGTGCTACCACCAGATCTCGAGCTGCAGCAAAGAGCCTCGAACGGTCCTCATCCTGCTGAAGCTTTGACTGCGATGGTTCCGGAAAAGAGCCTTGACGGCGGCCTAGAGTCTTTGTAGCTGATAGCAAGTGTTCTATCAGGGAATCGACATTAATCTAGTCGTGGAGAGTACCAGACATTGTAGGATCTTCCTGAGAGAAATTCGAATAAGGAAACAACAAAGTAGTAGATTGCTGCGATCTCTATTTCTTCCGAATCCTAATGGTAGAGGAAGAGTTGGGGGCATAGCTTCGCGTACTACTGCTCACTTACCTAGTTCACATGGGCATATCGTTGTTGCTATTCTTCGCACCGTGGAGTTTTTCGCATAGTAAAGTTTGACACCGCAACCTTGCTTGTGATCCTTCCACATGGTCCTGTCGGTGCCGCCTGAGCCGCCTCGAAACCAGACCTCTTCGGTCTTACCAATTCACTTGCGGTAGCCTACGGCAGTGTCAAAGTAGTAACTAGTGCCTTACATTAGGTAGACCAAGGATAGGCGGTGGATCGTGCATTGCATCCCTCACAATTCCATCTCTTGTGGACGGGATTGACTCTTGTTGGCTGTGTTGGCTGCCGTACATGCACATGGATAAGTACATACATAGTCGACTGAGATTATCAAGATAGAACGCATTGATGAACGGCTGCGCAGATGAGCTAATGTTGAGTTTGATCATGTTGGAGTGGTAAGGTGGTTCGGGATGACATTATATGAAACTCCAACCTGGTGAACAGTCGACTTTTTCTTTTTTGTCGGACCACTTATTTTATTACAACAAAAGGCACATAGGTGCTGATGGAACGATCGTTTAGGGGTCCATTCTCGTCGGCTCTTAGTGCTGTGGAAGTAAATGGGATTGATCAAGGAGTTCACCAGGACCACAGCCCTTCATGGACCAGGTCATTGTAACGGTGTGACGCGGTCAAAGTCACAAACGTCTCTCTACTCACTCGATCGAGAACGTCGATAGATGCTGCACACGGCCGCACAGCTAGCATCAGTAGTTTAAAGGTTGGACTGTGCAATGTCCGGCACCATACCTTGGTCGTGTCCCTTGGCAACTAAGCAAAGATGGGAAGGTCATTGACGCATGTGCTTCTCAAAACAACTTCAGATTTGCTCGACTCCTCCAAGGTTGCGTTTCGACCTGCAATTACTTGCGCCAGTGCCTACCTTTAGATATATTAGTTGACCTAGCCAGCGTATAGCTCGACCAAGCAAGCCATCTGTGCTTTGGTTTGTGCCACTAATAGATATTATTTCTGCGAACTGTGATATCTTCTCCATTGTATCCTTCACGCCTCGTTGCAATTTAACAAGCTACTCGAGACTCGAGCTTACCTCCGATCACGCTTTATACAACCCAATTCAACTCTAGCAGTGGCTCGTGACTCGTCCTTTCCTAAGTCTTATCGTCACCATTAAGAGCTGATTTCTTTCTTTGAAAATTCTGGTCTTTGCACATCTGAGCATTGGAAATTCGCACCCCCAAGAAGACAAGAGACAATATCTCAGTCAGAGAAGCCGACTATCATCTTCGTTCACGGAGCATGGCACAACCCATCATGCTGGGACGCTACTCGTAAAGAACTCGAAAAGCACTCGTAACCATCTGTCGCAGTTTCCCTGCCCAGTGTCGGACGAAGCCCGCCCGTTACCTCGCACCATGAGGACACAGCAGTCGTTCGAAAGGAACTGGAGCAGTTAGTGGTCTCTGCGGGAAAAGAAGTCGTTTTAGTGATGCATTCATACGGCGGCATCATCGGCAGCGAAGCTGTCAACGGGCTTGAAAAAGCCGGGAGAAAGGAGAAGGGTGGAGTGGTTCATGCCTTGCTCATAGCTGCTTTCCTGGTTTCCAAGGGCAGCAGTCTACTGGGAATATTTGATAACCAACTCCCCCCATATCTTCGCGTCAATGTACGTCATTCCTTCCACTTCCCCCCTAGGGACTACACACTTAGGCTCTCCACAGCCTAAAGACCCTGAAACCCTCATCGTTGACCCAGAGGCTGATACGTTCTACAACGACGTCGCACCCGATGGCAGAGAGCCCTGGATCACTCAGATGAAACGTGAGTCTTATGCGTCTTTCAAGTCGCCAATAGAATCAGTGGTCTGGGAGACTGGTCTGACACCTTGCACATATCTGAAATGCGAAATAGACCAAGGAGCTTACCCACCGCTGCAGCAATCGATGATCGACGCGGCCAGCAAAGACTGTAAGCCTCGGAAGGTAGAGACATGCCACTCAGGACACAGTGCGTGGTTGGACCAAGTTTCAATTGTCACAGAATAAATAAGAAAGTGTACTGGCGAGCAGGTGGCCTAAAAGAATCTGTCGATTGGTAAGATATATGCTAAGCACTCTTGGCGCATATAGACAAGGCCCAAGCTATCCTTGCGTGCTCAAGAGTTAGTTTGGGTCAAGGCCAAGAATGGCTATACATGCTGTGCGCGTCCAAAAATCCAAAGAATATATACGTGTATCCTGCTACATTCACTAATCGAAGAAGCATTATTGTCATCGTTGAAGCAATAGGAGCTGTAGTAGGAGTAATAGTAGGAGCAGGAGGAGTAGTCGTCCAATTAGGAACATAGTAAGGAAGTTGTAGTGCCTTTACACTGCCCACTAGCCTAGTTGGGGCTAGCGCCAATTGCGGCACAGAACATAGATAGCCTTCTGCTACACTTCATCTGTCATTTCCGCATGCCTTTTGGATCTATCCACATTAAGAAGTTCGGAAAGTTTTAGGAGGCAGCAGCGGGACCTTCGGCATAAAGACTTCCGACTGCAAAGAACTGAAGATTTGTGGTGGAACTCTTCATTCTGTCGGCTTCCGAAATGCTTCGGTTCGTCTTTGGGGATTTCCCCCGACGCTGCAAAGATGCAGAAAAGGTCGAAAGGCCGAGCTTCAGGCGCGCAGTTTAAAAGAAACCAAAGTTTTGGGTCTTTGTCAGTAGATGGATAAGCTTTGGCATACTCTTTGGTGTGTCGAAATCCCCTTCAGATCGCCTCAGTCATTTGAACCTTTGAAAGATATGGTTCGAACGAATCGACCAATGAGAAAAATGTGACAAACTTAAAGCAGGTTGGAATTCCGGTCAGCCGTTTTGACCAACACCATCATTCTTACTCTCCAGTAGGGTCGGTATGCAGATGGTGGCACAGCACCATATCTGCAACGTGCCATGCAGGATAGGATTTTCTTCTACTTCTGTAAGCTGCAATTTTGAATCGCTTGTATGGGCGAATGTGCTACCTCGCTGTCACGCTTCCCTTGTCTCCGTCCCGCCAGTCTACTGACACCATCCGAAAATAGTGGCTGGGGATGCTTATGAATTAGTGTAATAAGGTACCTTTTGTATCTTGACGCCCTCGTCAACTACTTTGCACACTTTACCCATCGAAGTTTGGGAAGACTACAGTCGCGTAATACGCTGCAATGAAGTCTGGTCGGGGGGAGCCCTACCTTTCTTTTCCAAAGACCTCACTTCCATCTGTCAATATCAACAGGAACCGCCTTGTCTTCTTGCGGCTTTGAATATACTTATTCATCAACATGGCAACTCTAAATCACATCAGTGATGGCGTCAATCTCCAGGAGAGTCAGGAGGCGCTCACGTTTAGCGACATTACTCCTTTTGCTATTATAGCAATTCTTTCATCTATAAGTCGTTTCACAGCCAGGAAGATACAGAAGTTACGATTTGAGTTCGACGACTGGATGATAGTCGTTGCCCTGGTATGGAACATGAAGCTCCTTGTTGACGAGGCGCATCGGTTGGAATTCATCTTACATAACGCAGGTTTTTATATTGGGGTGTTTCCCCTTCTCCTACTAAAGTAAGGACATCCACAAGTCAGAGACGCCGTAATAATCAACTCATAATTTTTCCAACAGTGGTACATCTTGGATCTGGACGGCATGTAGGTGCAGTCAATCCTGCAAACGTACCAACGTACTTCAAAGTGTGCCTATCTTCCCGTAAGCCCGCGATTGTCGTCTGACTCCAGGACAGTGTCTTTTTGCGTCCGATTTTGTCTATGCCTCAGCAGTTCTCGCAATAAAGCTTTCCGTCCTTTCATTTTATCGTAGAGTATTCTCAACTCGAACGTTCAAGCTGGTACCCAGCCTCATCGGCGCTGTCGTCATTGCCTGGTGGATTGCCGTCATTCTCGTCTCGACAATTTCCTGCAACCCTATCACGGGTTTTTGGGACCACACGATCAAGTTCAAGTGCATCAATACAGATTCCTTTTTCAACGGCAATGCGGTACCGACGATAGTCACGGACGTGATTATTTTACTTCTCCCTCTCCGAATGATATCGAATCTTTAGACGTCTCGACAGCAGAAGATCGCACTGTCTACTATTTTCCTGCTGGGTAGATTGTGCGTTTTTACCCTTAGGGGGTTTAAGGATTCAGCTAATCATTTTACCAGTTAACAATGCAGTCGTTACAAGTCTTGTTCAACTTGTCGACCAGTTTAAAGTGCATGAACCAGATCTTACATGGACCATGATCGGGACCGTCGTCTGGACATCAATCGAAGCTAGCGTTGCCGTATTGTCAGCATGTCTTCCCACACTTCGACCTCTGGTGCTGCGTCTATGGCTGAAACGGGCTTCCACAACCACCTACCAGCCAACCCACAAGATATCAGGAAGGAGTAACCAATGGAGTATGACCAGAGATAAGTCCCGCCAGGATCGAAGGGCATGAAGACAATAGTATCGCACCAAAGAGGCTTTGGCTGCGGGCGAGACGACGTACTTCTAAGCCAGATTAGGGTTCGAAAAGGTGTGGATATACGACTAGGGAATTCACCAGTATGAAGATCGATATAAAGAACCATGTTCACAGATTATTTGGCTTAGATTCTTTTCAAATCACTCAATCCATCTATAACAATACAACAGCGTTAGGGAGGCGCAGATTTTGTAGCGCTGGGAATTAGGTTAGCGTCAGCATGTTGTGTAACATGAGTCCGTGACTTTAAGATTACCTTGCATGCCATAGATCACCTCCTGTATCATGTACGATTATGCCGCAAGGGCTCCCAACGCAGGGACTGGGACAGGCTGCATGCTGCAGAGTGGGCCGCAACTGCATCCTCGCTTCTAATGACTACACTGCACTTGATATGTTTTTGGGAACCAGGCAATATAATCTGTCAGCTGAAAGTCCTCCATACTCGACGAAGCTTCCAAGATTGATCAAGATCCATACTCCCCAACATACGATCAAGAATTATTCGGGCAGGTGGAGGTCTGCAGTCTCATGCATTAGCCTAATGCATGGTAGAGTTTTCGGACCTCCGGTTTTAGCTTCTTCAGTAAGGTACCTGGACGTGCTAGTTTGGAGATCAAGGCGTATCGCATAGCCAAGCAAATCATCGCTGGTGTGGCATGGACCCAATGATGCTGGGGCCATTTGGCCCAGGCGCCCTGTCTAATAAAAATTTTGAACTTCTCTATTGTCGTCTTTCGATTGCATCGGTGCAAAATGGGCGTGAACTCATTCTTAATGATCATCAGAACTATGGCCATAAACCTTTGTCCAGCTTGATTGACGAGATTGCGGCTCGAACACCGGGCAGACCTTTTGTTTCTTTACCACGAAGCCAGTATCTAGAAGATGGGTTTCCGGACATCACGATTGGGGATCTCGCGAGAGCTGCGAATAGATGCTCGTGGTGGATTCTACAAGAGCTGAAAAGAAGTCGGAGCTTCGAGACCTTGACGTATATTGGGCCTCAGGATATCTGCTATATTATAATGCTTCTTGCCGCTGCGAAGACGGCCTACCAGGTGAGGTTCTATTGTGGTGATTTCGATCAAGGCTGGCAAGACGAAAATTCCTTATGTTTCATCCTGCGTCGACTTTGGGGTCACATCTCGCGCTTTTGGAATCGACAGGATGCAGAATTCATCTTCAACCAAGAAACCCTCCTACGATAGTTCAATTGATTCTGTCGAAAACCGACTTGGCCACTTACACTGCCAGATCTAGCTCACTGGTTACATGAGGGAAAAACTCCAAAATTCGCTTACACAAAGAGTCTTACGGAGGCTTGTGACGATTCACTGGCTGTGGTACACTCGTCTCGAATGACAGGACCCTCGAAGATGATAGGCTTGAGTCATGGATTTCCAACCTCTCAGTACATGTCATATGCTAAGATTTCGTACGTCATGAGCGATGTCGTTCTATATGCACCTTGGCGCGGTTTCAGGGTGTTGTTGGCCTGTCCTCTTTCCATCTCTGCCGGACTATATCATCTTCTCCGAATCAACCCGGTGTATGACTTGACTGTCGTACTTCCTCCGCCAGGTCCGATGACTGTGAGTGATTGAATACGATCCATGTTTACGGAGAAGTACAGGCGAGCAAACTGTTGACTAAACTCTTGTTGCAAGTCTCGGAAAGACCTGAGTACCTGGATAATCTTCGTCGTCTGCACTAACTAGCATATGTCGGTGCCCCATGTCCGCGGTAGCTCTCCAAAGTTCTCGCCTCGAAAACTAGACTTCAGACTCTCTACGGGTCTTACGAGACTGGCACGGTTGCAACACATTTGATCGATCCTGAGGACGGGGAATATATCAAATTCATTCCTACAATCGCAAAAGAGCTTCGACCGTTTTGTAGAAATCTCTATGAGCTGGTAATTGTGCGTCACGTCACGTCCAATTCTTCCCAAGGCATTTTCCTAACATACCCATATTTGAAAGAGTATCGCATGGGTGATTTGTTCTCGAAGCATCCTACGAGAATCGATGTCTGGCTTTTCCGTGGACGAGTGGATGACTTGATTGCCTCCCCAGCCTACGATACGTTCCTACCGAAATCGATGGAGAGTATAATGGAATGCAATCCTGAGATCGAAGTAGCAGTCATACGTCAAATTAAGTGCATATTTGTTTAAATGCAAAATCATGCTTTTTTTTCCTTTTAGAAATTTGGCGATCGCAAATCTGGGTTGGCATTGCTAGTGGAGCCAAACACGTATCCGCACTCGGACCATGATAGAGCGAAGCTTCTATACAGGATATGGCCTTCGGTACAGTGCGCCAATGTCATCTGCCCAGTCGATGCGCGGATTTAGAAGGGGCTTATCACGTTTACCTGCCCTAACAAGCCTATGCCAGGGGCTGCAAAGGGTTTGTGCAGCGAAAGCAGACGTTTGAGCTTAATCAGACAGCTACTGATAAGCTGAATCAGCAAAGCAATTTGCAGCAAAACCCATGAAACGTATTGCAGTGAATTGCACAGCAACAACTGGTAGCCCCTAACGGCTTTCAAGTCGTTCAAGACATCCGGACTAAAACCCTAGCATGCTTCCCACTCCTGCACCAGCTGCAGTCCCAAAAACGGCCTCCACTCGTCTCGTAGAGGGAACGTTCATTTTCAAGACATGCCGCGCCGCTAAACCTCGCATCGATATCTTGTGCAAACGGAAGTCACAAAAGAAGACTCA
>JAABUP010009270.1_pt1 | contig 12166 bp, 14 predicted proteins | sample 5559201 | NCBI WGS metagenome assembly JAABUP01 (sample SAMN10711887, study PRJNA513373) | rock metagenome | isolation source: Antarctica rocks | place: Antarctica | reverse complement strand
TTGTACATTCTCGTGTGCTCAATACACAGGCAGGCTGTTCTTGATTTTGTACTGCCCTGCTGCTTTCTGACTGAAGTGGTGTTTTTGCAGCTCGGTGCAAACCAGTCCTGCAAACAGCATACCTTTGAGTCCTTCTGCTGGGCCTGCCGGCACAAGAAGCAGCAACCCCTTGTACGGCCATCCAGACTACACCATATTGCGTCCACTGAACGAAGGCACCTTTGGCTCTGTCCACCTGGTCCTGGACAGACGCACAAATGAGCGAGTGGCCATCAAGTTCTTGGAACGTGGTCCAGGTGTCAGCAAAAGCGTTCTGCGCGAGATCCTGAATCACAGGCTCTGCGTTGTGCACCCCAGCATTGTCCAATTCAAGGAAGTCTTTCTGACCCCCAAGTACCTGGCAATTGTCATGGAGTTTGCTTCTGGTGGGGACATGTTTGAATATGTCATCAAGAACAAGTCATCTCTGCCGTGTCAAGGCCTATCAGAGGACTCAGCACGCTGGTTCTTCCAGCAGCTTGTAGTAGCCTTGGAGTTCTGCCACGAGCTGGGTATTGCCAACAGAGACATCAAGCTGGAAAACCTCCTGCTGGATGATGCCTTGCCGCTGCCACATGTGAAGATCTGTGACTTTGGTTACAGCAAGAACGAGTATGTGGACTCACGCCCAAAGACTGTCAGTGGCACTCCAGACTACATTGCTCCAGAGGTGCTGCTCCATGATCAGTATGATGGCAAGAAGGCTGATGTCTGGTCATGTGGGGTCATGCTGTATGTCATGCTCACTGGGGTCCTCCCCTTTGCAAAGAGGGGTGACGAAAGAGGCAACAATCTAGTCCGCCTGCAGCAGATGTTCCCCAGAATCGTGGCAGCAGACTTCAATCAGCCTCAGCATGTATCGACAGAGTGCCGACACCTGCTTAGCAGGCTGCTCACGGCAGACCCAGAGATGCGCATCACCACAGCTGATGTGCTACGCCACCCATGGTTCTTGCACAACCTTCCGGCCGGCATGGACCTGTTGAACTATAACCTGCTGCAAAGTCTGGTGCCACCTGGCTTGCAAAGGGTGAAAGAGCTTGAGCACATCGTGCAAGAGGCTACTGTAGACTCCCCATGGTCTGGTTGGGGTGGTGCACCCTGAACACAGTAGCTCGCAGCAATGTGCAGCATAGACAACAAGCACTTCTTTTGTATTTCGATAAGTGTAGAGATGTCTGAGGAATGCAACTGTTACTTCATCTGCTGCACAAATTTTCATAGGACATTTTTTTCCTTTGGGTGAGATGTAGAGATAGGACCCTAACTTCAGCACTGCAATTGCCTTCCATGCAATGTCGTCAGCACAGGGTGTTGTCTTTACTTGTGCAAAGGGTGTGAGTACTTTCAGCAAGTGATTCTGTGTCTGTTCCTGGTTTCCTCGATTGTCATGTTTTCCTCCTTCAGTCATGCTGCAATCTTTTCAACCACACCACTGTCCCTTGAGTCGCCATACTGCCAAACTGCTTCATGCCATCAAGGTGTACTCTGCGAAGAGGGCATTCTGCGTGCACAGTGCTACTTCTGGTTTTTCATGTTTGTTTCACGTTTGATAGGCTCACCTAGGTCTGCTATGCAACATTCAGCTGCAGCCTGTGCGCAGTCACTGTCACAGTAGTACATCTGGTGTGTTCACAATTTTCCGGTTCTGCCTTCTGCTTCTGGCTCCAAAATGCATTCACATACGTTTTTCACCACCTAAAGTGCATATCATCCAGCAGAGCAATTGAACTGCATGCCAGCTCCCCAATTGAGAATCAGCCTCACCCCGCAGAGATATCGATAAAACAAGGTGAGGCATCCCTTACCATTTATATAAGCAATCATGCAAACAGTCAATGAGGTTGCATCTTCGGGCTTCAATGACGACAGGGATGTCTATTCAACTAGGATGTCTGTTTGGCACTACCGACTGAGCTTGTGTAAGTAAGTATACTGCGCCAACTTATGAATCTTTTGAACTCCTCCAAACCAGATTCAGAATCGTGATTTAGCACCAAATTACACGAACACATCAGCTTAAGTCATCCCTCCTTCTGGGCACCAAATCATACAACACCTTCACAAAGTAGCCCTTTGATTCAAGCGTGCCTTGCCAGTGAATGCCTATTTTTTGTCCATCCAGTCGAGCTGTTTGGTACTGTAATGTTCTTGTACTTGCTGGCCCACATCAGCAAGGGCTTGCAAGCCAATGTCAGTGCTGTACTGAGTCACTGCGAAACCCATGAAGCTGTGAATCTGTCCTGGGTAGCACTTATACTGGACAGACACACCAGCTGCTTTCAGCTTGTCTGCATACGCCTTGCCCTGGTCTCTCAAGACATCAAACTCAGCAGTGACCACAACTGCCGGTGGCAGCTTTGTCAAGTCATTGGCATGCAGGACTGACACCAAGGGGTCTTTGCCCTGGGCAGGATCTTGCAGATACTGCTTCCAGTACCATTCCATCTTGCCCGCTGTCAGGTAATAGCCCTCTTTGTTCTGCTTGAATGACTCTCTGTGTCCTGTCTGGTCACTCTCATAGTCTGTTACGGGGTACAGCAGGATCTGCAGTGACAGCTTGGGGCCAGATCTGTCCCGGGCAAGAATGGCAACAGCTGCAGAGAAGTTTCCTCCAGCACTGTCACCTGAGACATCAGCATTGCTCAGTCAGCAACTCCTGTTGACTATCCAGAAGGAGTATGCCCGGAATGTGCAGACCCTGTCACTTGAGAGTAGTGACATTTCTACTATGCATGCAAGAAAGCGTATGTCGATGAAACTGCTGCAAGTCACATCCTGCCATTGACTTGAGCAAGAAAGGAACAAAGCAGCAATGACGGCAGCAGCTCTGCCAGTTCTAGCAACAAACTTTGCACCTAGCTGGCATGTTCGCATGAGACCAGCATGGCATGACTCGATTCAATGCAGCCGCAGCTGCCTGGCACCAGCCAGCTTCTTGAGCTGAACAGCTAGGAGCAAGGCTTTGTGGGAGCTTCCAAAGCGCTCCCTAGGGGAGCCATACCAAAAACACCTTTCATGTAGAGCAACATCAGTGTTCTGAACAAGCAGCCAGGCTCTTGAGCTGAAAAGTTGGCAAAGCTCATGCGCCAAACAGCACAAACTGCTTCCAAACACCATACGCAGTCACTGCAGTGCACTCACCAGCAACAGCAAGGCGTGAGGAATCTGCACCAAAGTCAGCAGCATGCTCACTGGCCCACAAGGTGGCTGCATATGCATCCTCTAACCCCTCAGGGAACTTGTGCTTGGGGGCCAGACTGTAGCCCACAGACACTACATGAGCCCTGCTGTGGTGGGTCAGTGCTTGGCACAATGCATCAAACACATCCAAGTCTCCTGTAAAGACAACAAGTGTTTACCATAATGGTAATGAGCTCATGTCTGTGTTGGCAAGGTAGGTGCGAGGCCTATGCAGCATGTGACTACTGTGCAATGCAGAGATGAAGCTCTGGGCTAGTGCAGAAGGTTCGCTATGGTGAGTGCACATATAAACTCTTTGCAAAGTAGTCAGTGCAATATCTTGAGGCCATGTCATTGAAGATGCCTCAGCACAGCATGCATGGCAAGGTCCAACATGCTGAATGTTGGCCAGCTTGCCATATGCATGTGAGTGCCAGACTGTTGCAACGGTGGTACCAAAAATGCCTAAAAATGACCAGCGAATTGCACATGGGAGCTTATCTTTGTCCTCAAGGGATCAAGCTACGCACCATTGCTGATATTCATGTGTATGGCAGAACTACATTGGGCCCAATGCAGCATACCTGTTACCCATCCACCCCCATGAAAATACACAATGACTGGTAGGGCATCATTGCTCTTGTACTCTGGTACGTACCACCGGACAGGCACTTTCCTAGGGCCAGTGGTCTGTGTGTCCAACACTGTCTTCACATCGAAGACCTTGGTAGCCCTACCTAGCATGTGGTTAGTCCGGCAGTTGACATCGATCATGGTGAGCCTGTCTATGCAATATAGCAAAGGAGCCGGGAATGCCAATGCCAATGCCAGTCAGTGGCATGCAGGCAGGACAGATCTGGAGATTTCGCGGCCACGCACAAAATCAGGAAGAGATGTCAGAATGGCTGATCATAAAACAGCCGAGCTTACTTGAGCAGCTTGACAGCAGTGCTGCGAGCTTCCTCCGGTGTCAGAGTATCGTAAGAGACAGTGGACTGATTTTGCTTGGCAAGAAATTCTTTGATCTGCGGGTCGACGCCCATTGCTTTGATCACTCTAAACGCTGTATGCTTTGAATGATCACCAGCGCTGTGGTTGAGACGGCTGCCCACAACGTGTCCGGCACGACTCAGTCGGGGGTAGCGGACTGAGTAAAGGTGCATGCAGCAGCCTGCGTTGGTCGATATCAGCTTATCATCGACGACACACGATCAAGCAATCAAGCCTGCCGTGCATATATACATATTTGTTCAACTGACTGTCGCAAGTGCATGTAACATCGCGGCGACTTCTGGCGCAGGAGACCACTTGTGACATGCACGGGCAGGCATGTGCAAAAATACTTTACTAATCAGGAAGTCTGACATCACACGTGAGCATGTTTTTTGGTGATATTGCGCTACTGACTTTTTAGTGGTCTCCCTAGGAACGACCATTCTGATTCCTGCATGGTCATATGACTTCACATGCAGAAAATCTGACCAGCAGGTTATGTTGTCACCAACTAGCCTGATCACAAAAAGCGCAGACTGTTCTCGCGGCAGGGTGTGCAAGCTGTATGCATGCTGGTATGCAGAAAAAGTAATTTTCTCAGCACAGTAAATCAAATTAAGCTTATAATGCATTTGTTTGCTACTTATCTCCACACGCGAGCTGACTTGCGATTCCTACTTTGATCAGGAGTGTAAGGGAGCGCGAGCCGCTGGTGCATGACTGTCGGTGCAGTTGGAAGCCTTCACGTTGCCCGCAGGCTGTGGTGCGCTATTCCGGCTGCCATGCCTGCGGGCTGTGTGGGGCAAAATTCGCGGGTCTTGACCTATTCGCACTGCCTGCACCACCTTCGCCTCAGCAGTTGTCGCCCTTTTACATCTCATCGGCCCAGGACAGCACTTCACGCTCGACGCATGCCGCCACAAGCTCCTGCAGCCTCAGCAGCAAAAGAGGACGGAGCAAAGTTTCCCAGCACAGCTGGTCAAGGATCACAACGTATTGTTGCGGCGTACACACAGAGATTGCTCATCCGCATGCCTTGAATAGCTTCAACCTTGTTTGCTGAATGCCTGCAGCTCGAAGGGCCTCTGAACAGGACAAACAGGCTTTGGTCGAGAAGGTGGACGCCTTTATCTTTGACTGTGACGGTGAGTTACTCAAGCTGGCAGATTTGTTCCATTTTGTTGCTGTCTGTAATGTACCTTTTGCGTGATGCAGGAGTCATCTGGCGAGGAGACTCTCTCATTGATGGAGTGCCAGAGACCCTTGACCTTCTTAGATCTTTGGTAAGAACACTGTTTTACGCGAATTGGGGCACACTTGCTGGATGCAGGTCATAACAACTACATTGTGGCACATTGCAGGGTAAAAAGCTTGTGTTTGTGACCAACAACTCCACCAAGTCCAGGGCTGGCTATCTGAGCAAATTCAAAAAGCTGGGTTTGAATATCACAGCTGTAAGTACACCAGCAGCTCAATGTGCAACATAAGCTGTGCCTATCAAGCATCACTAGGGCCAACTGACCTTGCTTTGAGGCCACTGTGTTTGACTGGACTAGCATGAACACAAGTTGCAAGTTGAATGTCCACAATGTTGCTGTGTCACATGGACGGCGACAGCCGTTACAGTAGCTACATTTTTGCCTGCAGGAAGAAATCTATTCCTCCTCTTATGCAGCTGCAGCTTACCTCGAATCAATTGACTTCCCAAAGGACAAAAAGGTAAGACAGGAACCGGTTGCCACACTTTGAGCAGCAGCATGCAGTAATGCTGTAAAGCCCATGCATGCTGCATCCAGTTGCTGTGTTGAAATCTCAAATATCCACTTTTCTGTGGTCAGCTTCATTGCAAACTGCCGCATCTGCCACCCTGAACCATGTTTCATCATGACTGCACTCTGCAATTTGGGAACGCCATCATGGCTGTCTGTGAACTCTTGCTCACCCCACCAGTGCCACAAGCACTGGTCTCTCCCCCTTCATGTGGTGCTCAATCGGGTGTGCAAATCAGCGAGCTCAGGATCAGAACTCAGCTTAGTCATGTTTGCTTGGCATACCGATATGCAGCACTGGCAGCCCAGTCAGATGGTCTGCACACTCCCTTCACGGCACATCTCTTCAGCCCAAAGTTTGTGGCAGCAGCAAAACATCGGCATAGCCCACATGTGATTGTCTTGTATACAGTCTGCAACCCAATGCAATGCCTAACTTGATAGCTTGGCTGTTGTATGCCAGGTGTATCTGATGGGTGATGTGGGCATAGCCCACATGTGATTGTCTTGTGTACAGTCTGCAACCCAATGCAGTGCCTCACTTGGTACCTTGGCTGTTGCACCCCAGGTGTATCTGATGGGGGATGTGGGCATCGAGGAGGAGCTTGACCTGAAGGGCATCAAGTACTTAGGAGGCCCTGGGGATGCCGATCACAAAGTGGAACTCAAGGCTGGCTATGCCATGCCGCACGACCCAGATGTGAGGCCACTTTCTGCCTGCCTGCATGCTGTTTGAACTCAAGACGCTGTGGCAGCTTTGTACTTATTTGTCAGTGCGTCCCTCTTGTGTACTTTTGATGCCAACTTCTGTGTCTTGTTTCCTCTTCCATCGCTTTTTCTCCTGAAAATCGATTCACAGCTTCTCCTGAAAATGGTTTCACAGCACACATACATACCTCAGACCACAATGCCATTGCAGCTATCTTGCAGACAGGCACAGCTGGCTCAAAATGTCACTACACAGCGCTGCTTATGTTCAAAGGCTGCATGCTGATCCTGTGCAAAGGGCAAGTCAAAGCGTCAGCATGTGCATCTGTACTCATTTGGCCACTGTTGTTATCAGACCACTGACCTTTGCGTGATGAGCACCATGCCCTAATCAGCTGAGCTAAGCAGCCAAGATGCGTGTGTGAGTGTCCTTGAATGCCACCTCAAGCTGGAAAAGGCAGGGCATGTGCCTGTAGGTGGGCGCTGTTGTTGTGGGCTTTGACAAGAACATCAACTACTACAAGATCCAGTATGCTTGCCTATGCATCAGGGAGAACCCTGGCTGCCTCTTCATTGCCACAAACTTGGATGCTGTCACGCACTTGACAGATGCACAGGAATGGGCTGGCAATGGGGCCATGGTCGGCGCTATCAAAGGTATGGGTTCCTTTGCATTTGATGTATGGGTTCTTAGGTTCTGGTCTTTAGGTTGTCTACAGCACTGTACTGCCAATCCTCTCAGATGCTCATGTGACTTGTATGTGCGTGGTCACAGTGCTTTACTGAAGTACAGAGCTTAGCATATGCAGAGCTATCATAGGCGTCTACCTCTGCTGACAGCATCTTTTCAAATCAGTTGCAAATGTGCTGTCAGCAGAAGTAGCAAAAGTTGATCTGATGCTGGTCTACCCTGACCTCATGCAGCAAGCAAGATAGTCAAGTGCATGGGTACTGATTTACATGTTGTTGTGCGTCAACAGTCAGTATGGCTTCATATGATGTATATGTCCCTGTCTGTACACTTCTGCATCAGTGCTGGTAGCTCAGACCTAAATAGCAGGCCTTGACACGCTTCCATAGTAGCTGTCTATGCAATGATGGCTGCTGGACAGGTTGCACCAAGAAAGACCCAATCGTGGTCGGCAAGCCCGCAGAGTTCATGCTGGCTAACATTGCTGAAGCCTTTGGGTTGGAGCGTCAACAGATCTGCATGGTTGGGGACCGACTGGACACTGACATCCTGTTTGGACAGGATGGTGGCCTCAGCACAATGCTTGTTTTGTCAGGTTAGTGGCTAACAAACTGGAATTGCCGTTCTTGGCACAGCACACTTGCATTGGGATGTTTGCCATGACGCTCATATGTACATGTGTATTGTTCATCTGCTGGGAGGTGTAACAATACGGAAGTGACACAGGGTAGAATGGTGATGCATGCATAGCAGGCACTCTAAGCCATCCAGTCTGATCTAGCATGGCCAACAGATTGCTAAGTCATGCCACGACTGCCATGGCAGCTGCACAGAGCAGCAGCGCACCAGGCATGATTGCTTTGGGCACATGCTCACGTCAGGGAAACCTTTCATTGCACCAAAAATTGCACTTTTGCATGAGCGTGAGGGGCCTATGGACTGTTTGCAGGTGTGACAACCGAAAAGGAGCTACTCAGCCCAGACAACAAAGTTCACCCTGATTATTACACAGACAGCCTACCAGACCTGCTGTCAGTCAAGCAAGCTGTCTCAGCTTGACATGCCACTTCACGATAGTGCAAAACCAGGGGCCAAGCTGCAGTCCAAACCACCTGTAGGTACACACAGGGACACAGCAATTATAGCTGTGAACACTAGCTGACTGCACAGGGTATGTGATTACTTTCAACAGGTTGGCTTCAGTAGCCATCTTGCAACCTGTTGACATATTACTGGCAGCAGAGGCTATCAGGTGTAGCGATGTTTCCCTGTGATGGCTTATAGCACATGTGCAGTTTGCAGTGAGGAGTAACAAGCTTTAGCATGACAATGTAACTATTTCTTACTGCTGCTGTCTCTGCATGCCGCAAATGCCAGCTGTGCACCTGAAATGGGTGTGTGTCTTGACATGTAGGGCCATGATGTGGAACTGACCACGGCATGAGCGTCAGCAATCGCCCTCCGTGCTCCGTGCTTGCAAAACGCGTGAGCGAAAGCTTACGACCAGGCTTACGACATGATGTGAATTCAAGTTGACTTCATGTGCGGGTCGAAGCTCGAACCTTTCGCATCTTCGGCTCAAGCGGAGACCTGCAACAGCAGAGCACGAGTGTCTATACTAGCATTTGGACCGATCGCTTTAATACTTCTGTCGCCAGAGCGCTGTCGGACGTCGGTTCTCCGCGTTGCTGCCTCTTGACCATACAAACTTAAAGGATATTCCCTCAGCGATCCAGCGCCGTTGCCCATCCCTTGACTTGCTCGCCGACGCTCAACAAAGCTACTCAGTTGTCGCATCAGCTTGGCATCAATCATAAATGTTCATCGGCAGCGCACCTTTGCGGACGCCCTGAGTCCAGCAAACAGTACGTACTAGGAATCCAAACACGTAAGGGTGGGCCGAACGTCCGGTCCGGGAGTCGATATATTCAGCTCACCAAGGGCTTGACGGTGCAGTGCATCATGACGTATGATGAACAGCACCAGCAGCAGAGTCCTGCAGACCCTGCCTACAACTTTCCTAAGGTAACTGTCTTCATAGCAAGAAAGTCCAATCCTCATCCTACAACACGAGAATACTCTGCAGATTGAGCTGCATGCCTGTGGCTGACTCCTCTGTCTTGTCCAGGTGCAGAAGCCATCTGAGAGGGTGAACGGTACCTATGCTGTAGAGCCTCCTATGGCTAAGAACGACAAGGGCAAGCCAGTAAATGCAGAAGGCAAAGTAGTGAAGAGAGTCATGCCTACTGACCAGCCCCTTACTTTCTGGTATAAGAGGAAAGGCTACAATGATTTCTTGGTAAACATCCTCCTTTGTGGCAACGCTCACAGCCCCCCAGGCTAATGCAGCCGAACGCAGTCAAAATGCTTTGCATTCAAGCAAATTCAGATGCCATGGTCTCATTTGATGCAACATGTGCTGGGCGACTTGCATCTGCTGCGTCTATGTGCATGTATGCATGTACTCATCATCCTTTGCTGGTACAAGCCAAACCACAACTTGCCAGCATGGTGCCTCATGAGGTGCATCCTGAACCTCACACATATGTATTGGAACATATGCCATGGCACACCGCAGCAACCAGTTACCTGGCATGTGCATGCTGCTCAGATAATGGCAGAGTTCATAACATCACGTCGCACTGCACTTTGCATTGTTATTACCTTGTGATTACCTCACATGAGCAATGCTTTGACTCTTGCTGAATGTCTGCGGCAAATGCAACACATGAATAGATAAGAATGCCTCCAACACTACAGTGTGGCAGGTAAAACAAGACGAGACTCCTGACAAAACCAGCTGGTTTTCTTGTCAGAAGTGTGCAATTCTGCTTGGAACTTGACTATATAAAATGCAATGTTGCAGTTTTTGGAGGGAGACAAGATGGGCCCAACAGCATACTATGTGGATGTGAGAGCCAACCCAGCAGGCTGGAACATCTTCCTCAAGCGTGGAGCTACCATAGAGTCTCCTGCTGTGTTGCATATCACCAAGGGCATCCGCCTCCTATGGGACAAGGGTACCCCAGTCCGAATTGAGGTTAGCCCCACCATCAATCACAGAATAAGAAAAGAAAAGGAGTGAAAAGAAAGAAAAAGACTTCACCGTTCGGCGTCAACTTAATGAGAAGTCAAAGAGTATACCAGGCTGCCCAGGAATCACAAAAAATAAAACCTGCTTGGAAGTTTTTTGTGTAATAGAAGAAACGGCTTTCATTGTCACAGCAGCAAGACCATCACTTACTATCAGGCCTTGATATTGAGTTGAGCTGTACACCACTCAAGGCATCAGTCTTAGGTGGGACAAAGAAAGGTTCCTAATTTGCACATTAGCAGGGGCATCTGGCTCACCTGCAACAGAGACGCACAAGTGAACAGTGTGATGGAACAAAGGAGAGGTGCCTTAACAATGTGCATATGCATTTCAACGTATACAATTAATGTTAGGTGTCAACATACACAGTCCCGCCCCAAATCTGTCCTGTGCTGTGTCCCACAAACTTGTGATGAGCTTTTGAAATGAACCATATGCAACAAGGGCACTGGCGCACTCATTGCGCTAAGGCAAACACTGTCAATGTCACAGTACCAACTCTAGCTCGCATTATGCTAAGACAAAACACTGTCAATGTCACAGTACCAGCTTGAGCATAGCACGTAGCCTGCATATTGAGAGTGTTGCATGATACCAAAATACACATGTCATATGGGTCATAAGGCTAATCTGAGATGAGCTAGGTCACATGATGCCCCACAGTATCACCGTACAAGGGACAGATCCACTTTTGGATTTTACACCTGCTGCGTGTAGTTGAAAGCTGTCTGGCATTGACAGTGGCCTCTGGACTAAAGTGCAGCCTGTGTTGCCCATTCCTGTGAATTTGCTATGTGTGCTTTATCGCCTTGTGACTATGGCTGACGTTGACCATGTGCTGCTGTAGATACCTGAATCAAAGCAAGAGGTGACAACCCTGTTCCGCAAGTATGAGTTTGTCAACAAGTATGTCTTCACATACAATGGGAGAATGTACACGTGAGCACATTTATCTCTTGCCTACCTGCCTGTTTGGTTGTATGCCTGCCAAATTGTCTGTCTATCTGCCTGTCTGTCTGTCTACCAGTCAGTCTGTCTGTGTATGACGTCTGCATTGTTCCAGCAATGCATGCTGCTGCAGTACGTGCCATGTACACTTGCCTGTCTAGTTGGGCAAAAAATGTTTGGCAAACAGATCTGCTTGTTGAAGGCAGGCATGGCTCAACCAGGCAGTAGGATGGGATCAGCATTGCATCAGTTGCATGAGCTGAAGTACCGTCAGCGTACATTAATCTGTCTGACCCAACCAAGTCTAACGATCTCCATGCCATTGTCAAGATGGGTGCTCTGCAGTTGTTGCTTGTATGTATGCTGGCGGCATTGCTCTGCATTGTGTGCAACTACAGCACAGCATCTGAGTTGTATCATGTCTGACACAGATGGGAGTGGATGGAGCTGTTTGGAGGGTGCCACTACTTGAAAGATTCAGAGACACATGAAGTCATCTGCATTGCACGTTTCAAGTTCACAATTGCCCTGCAGATAGCTGCCATGACTTGATGTCTCGTCATGTCTGCAACTGCCAAGGCAGCATCAGTGATACTGGTCAGACATCGGGGCAGATTGGATAGATAGTTTGCATCTGATAAGCGTGCACAACTCCTGAGAAACTGGTTGTTGTCCCGAGGCAGAGAAGCTTTAGGCAAGCTTGGACCTACTGCGAGCTTCTCTGTTAGAGTATCTTCCCTC
>JAABUP010009268.1_pt1 | contig 12169 bp, 9 predicted proteins | sample 5559201 | NCBI WGS metagenome assembly JAABUP01 (sample SAMN10711887, study PRJNA513373) | rock metagenome | isolation source: Antarctica rocks | place: Antarctica | reverse complement strand
TCTGCGACGGTCGGACTTTCGAATATTCTACTAGACGAATATACCCAGACCATCCCTCGGCAACCGTCCATATTCAGCTCTTCACAAATCCCTAACGCCACGCCTGATTCGACTTCCGCCCATCAACCACCATCTCAAATCGCCGTTCTGACACCTTCTGGGCTTACTAATGTTATTCCACTGGGTCTTCCGCACGGGTCAGCTCCGCACTCACCGCCATCAGCGCCCCGGCCATCGTCAAGCCACCGCAAAACACCAGAGCATTTGGGTCGACTTGCTGCTCGTGACCGCGCTTACGGTCTCCTATCTTCACTCACGAAGCTCGGCAGTGGATGGGACTACTCAGAAGCTTGGTTTGCTCTCGCAAGAGCGTACGAAGAGGGAGCACAACTGGAGAAAGCAAGGGAAGTGCTATGGTGGTGCGTCGAGCTCGAGGATACAAGACCTGTCCGGTCATGGGAGAATGTTGCCGTCGGTGGTTTCGTACTTTGATGGGGACGGCGTTGTGAGTTTTGTATATTATTATCAATATCCGGTATTGCCGCAGTGCCGTACTTTCGATATAAATACTAATCAATGGAGGATCTCAGTACTGTTTATTCCTTTCAGTGATACTGACATTTGCATGTGACTTTGGCTCGGCCCATCGTCACGTTTACTTACCGAGTGCTTACAGTACTCCCCATCTGTGCTCCAGAGTCTTAGAGATTCTTTGGGTTAATCTGGGCTACGCCCAACAGCTTGTTTCAAGTCTATATAGCACCTGTGACGCAGAGCAACGAACTGAAACTATTCCAGCATTACGATCCCAATTTACCATTTTCACAAAGGGACTCGTTCTTCGACTCAAGCTCTTTTGAGCCTCCCAACCGCTCTCGGAACGTGGTAGCTTCATCAACTAAGGCTATCCCAGACATCATCATACATTCAGATGCTGTGTATCTTGAGATGCATGAATAGTTTAGGCCGAGACGGTGAGGCTAATTAGAGCCAGTCGTGCTGATTGGCAAAGCGCCGATCAACATGAAGAGCCCTAAGTCTCCAATAAAACTTTGTATCAGTCTACCACACCGTCACCAGGACTAGAGGTTGGCCCTATCCAACTCAGGAATTGTGAAGGCTTTCAGCATCGGTACCTTTTGCGTTAGTCACTGGATACTGCACTTCTGCATTCTGCATTCGCAGTCAGTAGATTCTACACTTACGGTTACCATTCTCTTATTCTCTATGTAAATGGCATACGCCCATCATCCAACCCCAGCGCCTGCCGTTCTCTTATCGTGATAGAAATCTTCCCGTCCTTCCCTCTGCATACCCCCCATCTTCCCCGGCCCTGGTCCGACAATCTCCTCCATCTCCCACCTAAGACCACATCCGTCAATATACCAAAGCCCTCCACTTTCCCATAAACAGAACATCAACTACAACTATTCCAGAGCGCTCCTTCAACCCTGCAAACTTCCCCATCGATCTCCGCAGCTTACATTACTAGCCAAAGCGCGCGAAGAGAGTGCTTCTTCAGGGGCTCGGATTTTATGATACGTGCGATTTTCTGTAGCCGAGATGTTTTCTCTGTGCTGTTCATGTCGTTATCTCGATCTATGAACATCAATGCAACGTTCGGGACCACACGTCTGCGGTCAAGGATAGGTTGTATTACTCGGAGCACACATGCCATCGCTGGAAATCAATCGGTAACACTAAAGAGCAAGAGGTTGGGATGGTAGGGTGTTGATTTCTTCTACTTTCAGTCTTCTGTTAGGTGGTACGGTAAGAATGTTAAGTGTGTTGAACAGGAGTTGGGATTGCGGTACTGGCTTTGAGACTTCTACTGGATACATGGATGCTGGGTTGTCCGTGGATTTTGTCGTTCTTTGACTGCAGGGATTGACTTCAGCGTCGGTTCTGGGGATGTTGTTGGCGCATCTAGGAGCTTGTGTTGGGCGTATTCGGTTTTAACTCATAGATATTATCGTGCTCTTGATTTACCGGTCTTTTTCATCAGTCGAATATCATGTCAATCTCCACACTGCGTCAACAAACTTTCGGCGACTTACTCTCTTTGACGCACTTGCCTTCTAACAGATATGATCTGGTTCACATTTCATCCTGTCAGTGTTCCAGCCACGCAACATTGTCTTTTTCATGGTTGTAGAGTGTCTCCTTCCTTGTCTAAGGGACCCTTAAGCAAGCAAGGTCAATAGCCGTCCAGCCCAAACGCAGCTGCTCTTGAGACTAATGACGCAAGGAAACTCGTCAGCAAAAAAAGCTAAGGGTTACAGTAGTAAGTGCACTATAGATTAGCGAATAGCAATAGCAATATTTTAGAGCAAATGACGCCAGTCAATCAGCCAAGTAGAACTCCCAGTCAGGTTGCGGTGCGAATAGAATCCGTCAGATCCGCAGGCAAGGTATTTTGGTGCTTCGCCTTACTCCGTTTCGAGACATTGTTGTTGAAGTCTAGGGCTGTCCTCCAGCTGGTGCTGCTCCTACCTACCTCGTCGTAGGTCCCATCATCCTCGAGGTCATATACCGAGTTGATTCTACGCTTCCTGGTCTTTGGCGAAGTATTTCCGAGGACTGGAGATCCCGTCACGCGTCTTGCTGGTGTGAAGAGTCTGGCCAGTTTGCCTTTTGGTGGTGTGGCTTTCACAAGCGCTAGCTCGTCCTCTTCTTCAGTATGGATGCTGGCGGGTCTTGTCGTGTTGTTCTTCGACTTACTGTCACGTAGCACCGTACTCGGATCAGGTCTATTAACGGATTTGAAGTGGTTCTCCTGTTTACTCTTCAGCGGCCCAGATCTCAGTCCTACCGGCCAACGAAGCCTTTCGGAAGCCAGGTCAGTCCTAGCAGCTTTCTCCTGTAGCGGCGATGCTCCACGTGTGGGTGTCGTCCATGGTTTGTTAGCTTTTGATGGAGCTGGAGGGACACAGTCCGAAAGCTTCAACGTCTCCAGCGAAGGCAGATCTGCGTTCTCCGTGTCTGGTCTTGTTGGCAAACTGGAAGCGGTCTTTGTACTCTGTGTGCCATAAAATGGCGTACTTCTGAATGCTTCAGCTTCCTCGGCTATCGAAGGCAAAGCTGTAGACTCCCGCCTAGGGGAGACCAGCCTATTCATGTGTCGATGGAAGGGCATATAGGGCGGGTCTATTGGCATAAGCGCCCGTTTGCTGGATGACAGTGAAGGACGTCCAGGTCGGACACCTTTCGAAATAACTTTCTTCGGCCTTGTAATGTCCAAGATTTCAATCATGTCAGCCTTTTTCGGACGGGGCCTCCAGTGTCTGATCGCCCTTTGGTATACGGCTTCAAATTCGTCCTTGTGAAACTCATTGGTGAACCATGGATGTTCCAGTGCTTCTTTGACTGTCATTCTTTTTACCTCATCCAGGACCAGGAGTCTTCTTACGAAGTCCTTCGCACGCTCACCTACATGCTGCCATTTTTCACTAGTATCAATCCCAGCAAGATTGCATTTCGCTGCAGCCTTCAAGATGGCTTCATCAGGATTTGTCTTGTACCTTTCGTCCTTGGAATCGACAAATAAAGATCCGCCGGTCAGGAGTGCGACTGCCACACCACCCAATGACCACATGTCAACGGCTTTGGTATATCCCGTCTTCCTCCTCACCGTCTTATTGACACCGTGGATTTCACTTACAGGCAACAAAGTATCAGTGTGAACTCAGGGGGAGAGAGAGTAGACTGCGCTTACGGAGCTGTGTATTCCATGGTACCAATCTGAGTCATCATTCTTTGTCGCGGAGCTACATGATCACCAGTGATCGTAGCACCACCAAAGTCACTCAGGATTATCCTAGATCCGTCCGCTAGCGAGGTAACCAGGACGTTGTCAGGCTTTAGATCTCTGTGGGCGACGCCATGGTCGTGGAGGTATTCCAGGGCTTTCAGTATCTGTCTGACTATCACTGCTGCTTCAGCATCCTGGAGCTTCCCTCCTTTATACTCAATATAGGAGAACAGGTCGCCCGCAGTAATGAGATCTTCGAAGATATATCTATAGATGCAGACATCATTAGCAGCTTTCCCACGGCGCACCTCCAGTAGCTAGAGCTTACATCGTATTGTTGGTCTTGAAAACCTTTTCCAAGGCGATGACATTAGGCTACACCTCATTCAGCATGCCACTTCCCCCACTAGAGATTTGGGTCTGTCCCACATGGCATAGTTTCATCAAGATCTCCGCTTCCCGCATGTATTTTTTGAGCTTCTCGTCAATTAAGGTGGATTGGTGCCGCGTCGCTGCCTGATTTTGTAACTTTATGAGCGATGCCTTGCCATTAACATGCGCAACTGCAGCGGGAGCAAAGATCTCTTGTTGGAAGACTCGGTACTGACATTTTCCAGGTGCTTCTCCCTGAGCTTTCGTAAATTGACGATCTTGCATGCGAGTTGCCGTCCTGTGGTCTGATCGAGTGCGATGTAGACACATCCGAAATTTCCAGCGCCGATCTTCCGATCAGTGATGACATACTGTCTCTGAAAGAGCTTCACGGGTCAGTTCGTCGGTCTGTCGATCTGCTGAAGGACAGTACCTCTTTCTCTTGTTCTTGAATGTGGTCGAGAGGTTCGTACTTTGGTGGATCTGTTCCATGGTAGATAAATGAGAGGCGTGGGCTAAGGCGCAGCTTGTCTCCGTTGCTAAGGAGCACACCTCCGTTGCCTCTGCCGATGAGGGCTCCATTCCAGTACGTCCCATTACGGGAGAGATCTTCCGCATAGACAAGTGGTGCAATATTGGAGTCCTCTTCCTGATCATACAAGATCGAATAAATACGCAAGTGTTGATTAGATATTGTTGGATCCTCTGGAACAAGATCACTATAACAATCAGTGCATGGACTGCAGTAGAATTGTAGGAAGCTCACCAAACTTCCTTATTTCTACCGATCAGGACATCGGATTTTTCGCATATGGGCTCTTTCTCTGTCTGCTTATGAGTGACAGGTTCTAACAGGAAAAGTCAAACTTACGCTGGTAATCGGAGCCATCGACGTAACTGTGGAGATATCCTAGTATTCTTGCGTGACCATTGCTTCCAGCAGAAGCTCTTCTGGGCATTGTTGCGAAGCCAGACTATAGCCATTGATTTTCAATGGTTCACACCTTCAGAGGCCTCAAGCACCTAGTCATGGTTGTGCCAATCAATGCTGGATCTGTCAATTCGCCAAAGAAACAAGCGATCTGCTCCTCGCAGCTTTCGAGCCCTTAGCGCAATCTCGCTAAGCAACCCGCACAATAACTGCCCCGCTTGAGCTCCTCCAAGCTGTTCCAAACACACGACACTCATCCTCAGTAACGAGTATGTATTGCATCATTTTCTTTCTGATCAGTGTCTCCCTACTAGAAGATCATCTTCGAACCATCGTTTCAAAGCTTGTCAGCATCAATGGCTAACGATCCTGTGCGTGGTACAGCTCACCTAGTTATCGAAGATGAGAGCAAAGTGGAGGAAGAAGCGCGTTCGACGTCTCAAGCGTAAGAGAAGAAAGACCAGAGCCAGAAGGTAAGGCTTCCTTTGACTCTTGCAATTTCATCAAAGCTTTCCAATCCGTGACATTGCATCGCTGTGCTCGTCTGTCGGACACGTGCTGATCTATTTTGCGCTTCGCAGCAAGTAAACACCTCGCAACTACTCGATCTCAGCGCGCCTCCTGTCTCCTACGTCTATCCAATAAAGCTGCCACTATCCTCTCCGTTGTTGGCTTTTTCCACCACCATCCTCGCGTCAAACGTTCCTATATCGATACACGCTACCAGCATGGTGTTGACTCCTACTGTGCTGCAATTATGACGAAGGAGGGACATCTGCGCGAGGAGAGGAGTTAATGTTGCCATCAAAGGAGTGTAATGTGGCAGACCATATGAGCGGAGGAGTGCTGGTCAATCTCGCATCGAAAGTACACTGGTGTTCTTGCATACAGTAGCGGTGGATCTGATGGCTGCAGAAGTGGCTTGACGTTTACGATCTTCAGCTCAAACCTGCTTGTCAGTTATTGTAAAATGGAGTCTCACTTCACCAAACTACGCTGCCAAAGTTCTTTGCCCGTGATCTTGATTATCGTAACGCAAAGAACCTTCGATATTCCAACCATGATATCCCACAACGGATTTACAGGAGATTATGCCAAGTAGCCTGCAAACTCTACCAACAAGCCAACTCACCCTTCATGGTCCCCAGCTTATATGGACAACGGTTACAGCGTCCTGCACCATCAACAAGCAAACAAGGCGAAACTTCAACGCCTTCCGTCATGTAACAACAACAACATCTCCAACAGTCATCTGCTGTTTCAGCACAACCCCTCTCGATATCAGAGATATATCTCTTCTATAAGGAGAAGAAGGCAACCGCTCCGCCGTTTGAGAGGGAGGAGAACATGCAAATTGGGAGCGGGTAGGTTTTGCTACTACGAAGTCATGACCTCGTATTGTTGGATCTGTAGCCTAAAGTATGTCATGATAGTTCTGGGATTGGTCAGTAAAGTACATATTCATCCCATCGATGAATATGCTGTAGTGGATATGTTAGCTCTGTATCTACAGTGTTGCTTGTCTGGTTTACAAGGGGGGGTGTTGGTAGTACTGTACTTGTTGTAATGCTCAATCAAGTCTCAGATTTGCAGCAGCTACACGGCTGCCTGCTCGTTTCAACGAATGAGGCGAATAGGACACCTTGCAGCTTGACAAGGAATAAGAACCTAGGCGTGGCAAAGACAAAGATGGCTTGCTATTCACGATATTCAGCAGCATAGATTCTTTGGTCAGTCAGGCACCTCATTAAATACAATGACAGTCTACTTGTGGCTTGTATTCCTAGTTGACTACTCCGCTAAGACGTACACTGTTTAGACGTGAACCACCCATGAATAGAGAATCCTCTTTGCTTCTCACGCCTCCAGCACGTATCGAGTTGTACATCGTTGAATTGAAAAGATGATGATCCCAACTGCTGAACCAACGCTATGCAGTGAGGAAAGCTCTAGTGCTTAGCAGCTTCCTTGTGGACGTCCGCCTTGGTCTGAGGTAGCACCATTGATTAGTGCTACTGAACAACCATAAGATCGAAGGTACGAATACATACGTTGTGCGAGGACTCATCCATCTTGTCACCCACTGCGTCCTTGGCGGCAGTGGCACGGCTGCCAACGGAGGCATCGGAGTCTTTGGCGACCTCTAATTGCAGGAGTAAACATATCAGCAGAGTTCAGGATATGGAGGTTGAGGAAGTGGCAACGAACCCTGGTTGGCCCTCTTGGAAGCTTGGGCACCACCTCCCTGCATAGTCTCGGACACGGAGGTGGCGGCGTTCCTAGTTGTGTGTCAGTGACAGGATCAAGCACGTTTTGGCATGATTGCAATGGACTACTGACTTGATGGTCTCCATTTTGATTTGATCTAAAGAGTAAACAGATGGATGTGTTTGAAAAGTTGCGGATGAAGGAACTATGCGAAATCTAACTTGAGAACTGCGAATCGTTGGGATGGTGTAGAAGAAGATTGGGTCGGGGCAGCCCCGCCGAGTTTTTAAGGATGGAGGGGCAGGGTGACCCGCCTCGGGTGATGTCATGCGTCACATGCCGAGGTAAGGGGCTAGAACCAAGGCCGGAATGCTGACCCAGCCTGTCATGGAATGGAATGCATGAGGGCTCGCTGTTTCAGCCCTTACGTCAGAAGAAGCGTACTCTACATGTAATCATGTGTTACACTGACAATTGACAGCGATGAACCGTAATAGAAATCTTCAGTGGCTAGCCCATGAGTGAGCGCCGTATGAAGGAAGCTAAGTAGAAAGGTTCGGTAACAACCGTACGCGGTCGAGAGATGTATCATTATCGTTCGCCATCTTTTGTAGGACAGCTCTCCTTACGGTCGTGCCTAGTCAACGTGAGCGATATGTCATGTCTGACAAGAAACGCAAACGCACGTCTGAGAAGGTTGACCGGCCAAGCAAGAACGTTGCTGCTGTTGCACCTCCGTCCGTGGTGAAGGTATCAGCATTGTCAGAAAGTGATGAATGGGCGCCAGTGATAGGTATGTCATCATCCAGGTGACAGAACACGCGCTGACACGTCTTAGCATCCACCCCTGGCCTCTCCCTTCCACCTAACATCCCCTTCAAACCCTACCGCAAGACCCGGCACAATGCACCTATCCGACCACCAGGCAGTGGAAACACCTCCCTCAATACTTCTGAACTTCTCCTGCATTCCTCAACCCACCCAAAGATCGATTACACCGGCCGCGAAGAAGAAGCCGGCGGTGCAGACAGTCTTCTCAAGCACTATGTCGGCGTCTACGACCCCAAGACCGGCGAGCTACAAATCATGCAAGCATGGAAGTTATTTCTGCGGGGAAATGTACGCCAGTCAGCCACACCAGCGACTGCTGATATCGAGGAAGACGAAGACACGGTACCTGCGCCTAAAGTATGCCCCTTCCCCAATCCTCAAGTCACTATCCCTACTCATTCACTAACATGACCTCACAACAGCTCTCCTCCCGCGCAGCTCTCGGCCTCTCCTTCGGCACCAAGAAATCGCAGAAAGCCATACGCGCCCTCACCGAGAATGCCATCGGCCCCCGCAAACCTACCACCACTACCCCCAACGGCACCTCCTCCCCCGCGTCCTCTAGCCAACCCCTCGACCCTCTCGCCGCAGCCGTAGTCGAGTCTATGGCCAGCACAACCTCCACAATGCCCACACGCGAAGAACTCCAATCCGCCGTCGACGACGCCAAACCACGACCGAAACCGAACCTCCAAGCCACTACACCCGCAGAAGTATATCCCGTTCCTGTCCTCGTCGGAGGGGAGGAGACACTACGTGCTCTTGCAGTCAAGGACTGGCAAGATGCCGTCTCTGCCAACAAACCCGTCCACACGAAATCGCGGTTCGTGAGTAACAGACTAGTAAAAGTGGCGCAGAGTGGAGACGTGAAGAACTTGAAAACACTGCGTTATCTACTGCTCCTACTTGACTTCCACGGCTGTCTCAAACCCGGCGCTCGCGGCGTCAAGAAAGTCCCACAGAAAGACGAAATGCGAAAAGCAATGTCCAACGCAAGCGAAGGAATGACCGAAGGCGTCAGAAGAAGGTTCGCTGATGCCAAGTACGTTCCCCACCCTACGCCCTCCATCCAGTCAAGCCACTCTCCAATCTTGAAAGTTATAGATAAGGACAGGGAAGCTGACCAAATACTCATATACAACAGCGTCCTAAACAAATGGCACACCGACAACCTCTACACCCACATCTTCGCCCTAGCCCTCACCATCGACAATTTCGACCTCGACATCTACGATCTGCGTGAAGATCTCAAACTCGAAAATAAAGAGTACCTCTCCCCTTCCCTTCCCTGCCCTCCCCTTCCCTCTTCCGTCCCTCCTCTCCGTCTCCTTCCCCAACTCCTTCCCTACCTCCCCTCAATTTACCACTCCCTCCCCTTCCTCCCCACCGCCTCACAAACACCACACTAACACTAACATTGATGTGGAAAAACAGAATAACGCAATATCTCCACGAATTAGGCTGCAAAACTAGCGCCGCGACCGAGACCGAACGGACTCAATGGAATCTGACGAAAGCGGAAGCGGCGGCGCATCGGATGGCGCGGTTGAGGTTGCCGTTGAAGTTTCCGAAGGGGAGGGTTGTTCGGGCGCGACGGCGGTAGTGGTGGAAGGAGGGGGTTAGGGGGTAAGGTAGTATGATGATGAGAGGTATCTAGTTGATGGGTGGGTGCGTGCGTGCGTGCATGGGGATATGGAGATGGGTGCTTGAAGTGCCTGGGGATATGGCGTGGTGGCCTTAGTTTTGCGGAGGTGGATTGGTGGTGAATGATGCTATTGTTCTAAACAGATGAACGGTCATCGCCCTAAATGAGAGTAAATGGCGAGGTGCTTCCATCAGATCGCTCTAAACTACATCTCAAATCTCTCCAATTTTTAACAAATCTCTTCCCCTACAGACGCAGACCATTCCCAAGATCGACCATCATCCTGCCGCAGCAGCAATAGCACCAACCCTCTGTCCCCCATCTCTCTCCAACACCTCTTCCATCCCCTTCCCCACCCCCTTTCCAAACCCTTCAAGCCCCAATTGCTTTTCCGTCCAAAGCGGTTCCCCATCCTGCTTCCCGCCCTCAGCCTCAACCTCACCAACACCAAGAAACCCACCAAGCTCCGCCCACTCACTCGTACGCTTAATACCCAACTGTGTCCAAACAGCATCAACAGCCTGCACAAGCCTATCTCTAAAACCTTGCACATGGCCGGGCGTAGGCGTGATTCTCAACCTCTCCTGGCCGACGGGGACGGTAGGGTAGTTGATAGCTTGGACATAGATGCCCCAGTCTTCGAGAAGGAGATCACTTGCTTTTCTAGCGACCTCCGCGTTGCCGACGAGGACGGGGATGATGTGCGATGGGTTGGGTATGACTGGGATATCTCGTTCGGTCAGGGCGTCTTTGACGGCGCGCGTGTGTAGCTGCTGAAGGCGCCTATCGCCTTGGTAGGCCATCTGGTACTCGATGGCTGTCTTGGCGCCGGCCATGGTGGCTGGAGGGAGGGAAGTGGTGAAGATGAAACCGGGTGCGAGGGAGCGGATGGCGTCGACCATCTTCGCTGAGCCGGCGATGTAGCCGCCGACGCAGCCGTAGGCTTTTCCTAGGGTGCCAGTAATAATGTCAATCCGGTCCATGACTGTGCCTTCGGGTCGGCCAGCAGCGTGCGCGTTGTAGTCAAGATGTTCTGCTACGCCGGCGCCGTGTGGTCCGTACATACCTACGGCGTGGACTTCATCGAGAAAGGTGATCGCGCCGTATTTTTCGGCTAGGTCACAGATTTCTCGGATAGGGCCGATGGAGCCGCACATGCTGTAGACGGATTCGAAGGCAATGATCTTCGGGGTGTCAATGGGGAGAGCGGCTAGTTTGGCTTCGAGATCGGCGACGTCGTTGTGCTTGAACACCGTTTTCTTTGCGCCAGAGTGTCGGATACCTTGAATCATGGAGGCATGGTTCATGCTGTCGGAAAGGATGATGCAGTCGGGGAGTTTACTCCCGAGGGTTGCGAGAGTGGCATCATTCGCAACGTAGCATGAAGAAAAGACCAATGCGGCTTCCTGGGCATGAAGCTTTGCGATTGTCGACTCAAGCCCGACGGCATGCTGATTGTGTCCGGAAATGTTCCTGGTACCGCCAGCTCCAGCTCCGTACATATCGAGCGTCTCATGCATAGTCTTCAGCACATGCGGATTTCGACCCATGCCAAGGTAATCATTAGAGCACCAGACCGTGACACGCTCGTCTCTTGCAGACATATGGGCTTGGGGAAACTCCTGAGCGAGGCGATTGATGTTATTGAAGTAGCGGTAAGATTTATCCTTATGCTTCTTGTCGAGCTCCGCATTGTAGAAGCCTTCGTAATCGAACTTCGAAGCCGACGGAGCCGCAGGCTTAGATCCAGCTGTTGCGGTATCCTGCACTTTGCTTGATGCCAGCTTTGGTGCTGGAGGCACGGGTGCTGTAAACGACACCGAGTCAGCGGATCTTCTACGAATCTCCAATGGCCCCAACCACCTCTTCGAAGTGTGCATGTTGATGCAGGAGCTCAAGCCAACGCATACCGTTGTCAGGTCGGCGAAGTACACCAGCTCCCACGGTAGCTTCTCGGACTCTTGTGGTGTGCAATTTGGCCTTTCCACCATAAGCCCTCACCCCTCCAAAGACGCCAGCGAGGGCAGCATTGCCGGTTCTGGCACTCTGTACGGCCAGTGCCTTTCCCATAATCGGACAGCGGCGAGCGAGGACTTGAAGATTCGACATAGTACCTCCGCCTGGCGAGACATGACGGGTTGCGGTGGAAAGGGATCGGAGTGTGGCGGGAGAGGTTTTCTTGAGAAAAGGGCACATAGATCGTGATTGACGAAGGAGAGCCTCCATCGTGGGTAGAGTATACTATGAGCGTTAAGCTGAACTCGACGATTGAGATTGTAGACGGCGATAATGTTGAGGTAGGAGTTATTGTAGGTTGCGAGAGAGATGTTCGAGGGTGTCATCGTATTATTATTACATAAAATACTCGAGGAATGCAGCGAAAAGCGGAGAGGACGTAAAGCGGCTCCATCTGATTGGTTCTTTGTTTACA
>JAABUP010009267.1_pt1 | contig 12169 bp, 18 predicted proteins | sample 5559201 | NCBI WGS metagenome assembly JAABUP01 (sample SAMN10711887, study PRJNA513373) | rock metagenome | isolation source: Antarctica rocks | place: Antarctica | reverse complement strand
TGCGCAGCTTGCGTGCCGTGCGCTCGCGCCAGGAGCGCAGCGCCGCCAAGCGCCCCAGGTCTGTGGTCGGGGGCCCCGCGGGCCAGCATCTGGGCCGCCAGCACGGCTGCAGCCCCAGCTCGCGCCCGCCGCTGGCGCAGGCGGACGCCGCGGACGAGCGCGAGCGCGAGCGGCAGATGTGCTCCGCCTGGCTGGCGGCGTTCATCAAGGACTTCCCCGAGCCCGTCCACGCCAGGTTCCGGGCGCGCGCCGCCGCCGCCGCTCTGTCCTTCCCGGAGCGCCACGTCTCCAGCTTTGCGGCGCGCACGCTGGCCACCGCGCTGGCGGTCCCGGAGGGCCGCGCCGGCGGCAGCAGCGGCGGCGCCTTCCCGCTGTCCCTGCCGCTCAACCTTCCTGCGGCGACCTCCACGCCACTGTTCGCTTTCTTCTCAGAGGCATGCCCCCGCCTGTGCCAGAGCGCCCCTGCCTGACTGCCGCGTGCTGCTGTGCGCCTGCAGCGCGGCCGCGCCAAGAGCGCGGCGCCGCTGCACGCGCGCTGTCAGCCTGGCGGTGAGTTCGGTGCTTGCGCATGCGAAAGGAGCCAGGTGTGAGGGCCGGAGGCACAGTCAGCTGCAGGTGGCGCAGCCAGCGGGCGCGCGCTCGCAGCTGGCCTACTCATCCCGCAGAGTTTTTTGGGCGCGTGACAGCACACTGCACGGCCTTTGAGTGGAGTGCTCAGCTCAGACCCGCTTGGGCGCCGCGTGCAGGTCACGTTCCCCATGCGCAAGGAAAACGACGCGCCGCCCTCGCACGCCAACAAGCGCCGCCGCCTCAGGACCAAGGTGCCTTTCCCTGCCAGCACCCTCCACGCCGCAGCTCTGGACTGTTGCTCAGGCCGCGCCCTGCAGCCTTGCGCGCTGCGATGCAGCGGCTGCCACTTGTGACGCAGCCTTCAGCAGGCCCCGCGCTCTGCCGCCCTGTAGCGCGGCGCCTCAGAGATGCTGGCTCGACCTGAGAGGTGGCCGAGTTGAGCGCTCTCCTTGTCGCGCAGGACGCGCAGCGGGTCGCCCGCCACCTGCGCCGCGATTTCCGGTGAGGTGGAGCGGCGTCGGGGCAGCAGGCCAAGCCGCTGCAATGCGGGGCTGCTGGCGGCGTCGAGCGCTTTCGCGACGCCCGGAGGCTTGGGGGCGCAGTATGAATTGACAAGTCAGCAATCAGAGGGTGTTTGCACACGTCCAGTGCTGCAGGTGCTGGGCACGCACCCACCCACCTGTGGCGTGCCCAGCACAGTGCGATCTGTCCTGGTTTCAGGGCGCCCACTCAAGCTGAACGGACTGATTCCTGAATGCATTGAAACCGTGCTTTCCGCGCGCACCGCCCCCGCTGCAAGTATGCCGAGGCATGGTGTACGCCCTCATGAATGCAGCGCGCACTGCGCTGAACCATTTGCAGCGCGTGCTGAATTTCAGTGGTGGCGGAAGTGCGTCTCGCGCCACCAGCAGCCCTGGCCCAGGGCATGCCAGATTTGCCTGTCTGCTGGTGAACCGCGTGTGCTGTTGAGCAGCGGCACGGACGTGGCTGCAGCTGATCATGCTTTATTGCATTGCTGCATGCACTTGGCACGCACGGTTGAATGCAAACGCCGAAATGTGCTGCAAGCCGGCCGTCCTGGCCGGACTTTTGACAAGGCAGGCGCTGCGCGCCTCCACCAGGAACACACCTGTGTGTTGAGTGCGGAGTGTAGGAACACACCTGTGTGTTGAGTGCGGGCTGTAGGCCAGTTGTGCAACCCTTGGACATGTACTTGTGTTGCTGCGGATGACAATCGCCTTAGGCAGTGGGTGTTGTCAACAAGTGACAGGCTTCTGGGGTATGGGTAGTGGATGCGCATTTGGGGTGAGGGCACGAGTTTGTGGCAGCATGGAACCGACGGCAGATGTAACATGCACGTGTCACGGCAGGCGCAGTCGCCGTCACTGACATGGTTGAGCAATGTGCAAACCCCAGCTCCAGCCCCAGCATGCCAACCCCAGCTGTGCTGTCAGGTCTGGCATGCTCGACGTGGTGGTAAATTGCCACAAGACTGGGGCCTTGCTCACACTCTGCCCAGCCTTGTGACCACCAGAATCACATCCAAGGGTGTTTTGCAACCGCGCCACCGGCCGGGCTGCGCCCCGCTCGCCACACACGGACCCGAGCAAGCTGCGCCAGCAGGCCGCAGTCCACTCGCCGGCGGTCAGGCCGCGGGCGGCAGCAGGCCGTGCGCCGCCGCGTCGCTTGCCGTCTCTTTCGCTAAGGTGGAGCGGTGTCTGGGCTACAGGCCGAGCGGCCGTGGTTGGGGCTGCTGGCAGTGTCATACGCTCTTGCAAGCTCCTAAGGCTTATAACACCTTGTGAGGCGGCAATCATACCGGCGAGTTCGGAGCGCTCTTGAGGGCGTCCAGTGCTGCAGGTGTTGGGCATGCACACACACCTGTGGCGTGCACAGCACAGCGTGATCAGGGTCTGGTATCAGGGCAACTGCATGCGTTCGAGTTCCCAGAATGCATTTCACCCGTGGCTGCGTATCTCCCACGGCATGCGCTGCGCGCATGGGGGCGTGCATGACCGCCCTCGGCGTGATTGCAGCAGGCGGGCGGCGCGCGAGGGAGATACGCAGCAGGCACAGGCACAAATACACAGCATTCGGAACTGGAACAGCTTCACATGGGCACACTGATACCAGCTTCACATGGGCGCCCTGATACCAGGGCCTGATCACGTTGTGCTGGGCACGCCCAATGCCATGCAAATTGTGCATGCGCCGCAGATTCAATGCTTGCACGCGGGCCTGCTGGGCGTTCCTCACGCGCACGGCCCGCCTGCTCCAATCATTCTGAGGGCGGTGCACCCCCCATGCGCGCCGCGCGCACTGCGCCGAACCGGCCGCTCTGGCAGTGCATGCTGATGTTCATCGGTGGTGGAAATGCTTTTCAGCACCATCAGCAGCTCAGTCCAGGTCAAGTAGACATGGCTGCCCCGAGTGACCCGCGCGTGCTGCTCAGCAGCGACGCGGAGGCGATTGGAGCTGTGCGCCTGGGGCGTTGCAGACCACGGTATGCTCAGTGCGTGCAGCCGTGCAGGAAGCACATGCACTTCCAGTCACGTCTGCATTGCTGCTGAGCAGCACGCGCAGGTCACTCTGGACAGCCACATTTAGTCATCCCTGGACCAATGCTAATGATGGTGCAAAAACACAGTTCAACCACCGATGAAGCTCAGCACACCTTGCCAGAGCGGCCAGTTCTGAACCAAAGCTGAAAAAGGCGCAAAAACACCGTCACGGATGCCAGGGATGACAGGCGTTGCGCAACAGCTCTCAAGGAGCTCTGCTTGTAGCAGGTCTGCCCGCTGGGCTCACATGCGCGACAACTGATGAGCGCCTTCGAGGCGGCGATAATCATGTCTCTGTCAATCAGGCGCACCTACTTATTGCGCGCTTGCAAGCCGGCCGGTGTCCTTATCGTCATTGTCAGGGAGCACGTAACTGGCAGGGCGACCTGTGCAGGCTCTGGCCTGGTGGCCAGGCTGCGCAGGAACCTAGTCATAAACTCGCTCTCTGCGCGGGGGCAGGCAGGGAGTGCTGGCTGCCAAGACAGAGCCTGCAAAAAGCAAACTGGTCCAGCGTTTTTATGATGGTGATATGGCAAACCCCGCACGTACATAAGCGCGGCGCTCCCAGTGCGTCAGGCTGTGGTGTCTGCGCAAGACATAATTAGCTCTGGGTGGGTATGATTGGACACTGCGAAGTTGAAAAGCACAAAGCTTCGTTCACCACTCTCTTGCAGTGCGGCAGTCAGCATCATACCAAGGCTCATTTCATGCAGTATGAATGTTGCGCTACATGATTGTTCCCAATGATTGTTCTTGGAGAGTAAGTTCACTCATCACTCATTTGCGTTCCAGCAAGCAATGACATTTGCGCGAGTGGGTTCCTTTAAAAACAGCTAAAAGGCAGGCTTCACCGCACCCTCCGCTCCGGCAGCCATGCAGGCCTCCAGGTGTGTTCCAGGTATGTGTGAGGGGCGAGGGCCTGAGCAAACCGTAGTCGCTGGTGGGGTTGTCAGTAGATGCGCTCACTGGCTGTGCCGTGCATCGTGGCCGGGTTGCCCGTGCGCCAAGGGCACCGAACGGCTGGGGACGTGCGCTAACATCTGGGGACTGGCCAGTCATGCTCAACGCGCGTGGGGTGGCAGTCCCTCTTCTCCTCCTTAGGTGGGAAGCGCACCCTCATCACCACTGAGCCAGCTGTATGTGGTAGCACCTGTACCTAACACCTGTCTCCCGTCATATGCTTGAAAACCCCCTGCCATGATGCTTGCACAGCGCATCACCCCCGTGGGGTGTCTCTCCTCGTGGTTGCCGTCATTTCTGCATGTAAGTCCCCAGCCATGAGTACCCAGCCGTCCTGCATGGCCTGCATGGTGTGTTGTCCCGCTACAGCTAGGCGCCCAGGGTGGCGCCAGGGCCGGCCGGCCCGGGGTGGCGCCAGGGCCGGCCGGCGCGCCGCCTGCTCGGTGCGGATCGGGGGTCCCTGGAAAGTCGGGCTGACGGGAGTTGGTCAAGACCCTATGGCTGGGCCGCCGCGTGCGCCTGGGCGAGTGCGCCAAGAGAGCCATGGCGCAGTGAGGCGCTTCTGAGTGTATTTAGCAGGCTGCTGGCATGACCATGTTCATCAGGCGGCTGGGCGAGCGTATGTGTGCAGGCAGGGAGTAGTTCTGGGCGTAGTCTGTTCACTGCTTGCCAGGCTGAGCGTGTAGCACAAGGAGTCAGCTGCGGGAGCTCGTTCACAAGCGGTTGGAAGCACAAAATTACCACCCCCGCTCATCGGCGGGCAGAGCAGCATGCTGGGTCTCGGCGCTGAAAGACAGCTCATGCTTATATGTTCACACCACAGTTCACCTTTCCATGTGCAGCCAGGTAGATCACAGGAGCATTTGAGATAAATGAGAAGAATGTGGGAAGTGGGCTCTGGCTCAGGTAGGAGAGCCTGAAGCTCTATCAGCGCTCTTGGCATGGGCAGCACAGGGAATGTGATACGCTGTAAAGGCGTCCTGTAAGCGCGTGCCCACTTCACGGCTGTGCCACCGCTGCACGATGCAGGTTGGTCACTAAAGGTGCCCTCAGTTAGCGCGCAAGTGCGCAAGTGAACCACCCCGTGCTAGGTGCTGCAACGCGACTAGCAGCACTAACGGCTGGTGGTCACTGCCGCGCTACTGCGCTGCGCAAGGTGCGTGGCAGTGGAGCGACATCAGGCAGACCCCCTTTCATTATGCAAAGCCAACGAAGGAAGGAGGTTGCCTTGTTGCAAGGCCCCACGACCGTCTGGTGCCAGCAGTGCTGGCCCAGCACCGATAGGTGTTTAGACCCTGGAGGGTTCGTGAGATGACCGGAACTGGCCCAGGGGCCAGCGTACTTCTCTCGCAAGCTTTGGTTCGTGGGACGCTCTGTGGCCACCGCAGCCGCGCTCGCCTGAGCGCTGGTACTTTCCTGTGCGGAAGGATGCCTGGCAGGCGTTCCTGGCTGCCTTACATGCTTGCGTCGCGCGCCACCAGGGACAAGTGGGCGGCAGAGCGCCGGGCCAAGCTGCTGGAGACGGCAGCTGCGTCCAAGCGCGCCCGCCTGGTGTGCGCCCGCCCGCGTCTGCACTCAAGTTGTGGGGGCGGCGCAGCCTACAAGGCAACCACGTTTCACTCTTACAACGGGCTGAACAGGCTGAGCTTCAAGCTGGCGCAGGTGCTCGCCGCTGACAGCCAGATCGCTGAGCTGCGGTGTTTGCCGTTCCCTGTAGGCCGTGGACCACAGCGTGGCCGAGCTTGACCATGGCAGCAGCGAGGAGGCCAGGGCGCCCAAGCGCTTGCGCACGAGCCGCGACGGCGAGGTGCGCCCGCACCTGTGCCAGGAAGCGCCTGCATCGCACTGGCATGCGCAGCTTGCGCGCGGTGCGCTCGCGCTCAGGGTGCAGCGCAGCCAAGTGCCCCACATCCGTGGTAGGTTTGAGGGCCCCACGGGCCTGCAGCTGGGCCCCCGCGGTAATTGCAGCCCCAGCTTGCGCTCGCCGCATGCGCAGGTGATGGACATGGCCGAGCGCGATCGCGAGCGGCACTGGCTCCTGGTCGCGCTGGCGGCGGAGCTCGCGAAGACTGCGCCCCACAGCGAGTTCCGGGCGCGCGTCGCCGCAGCCGCGCTCAGGTTCCCGGCGCACCCCGCCGGCCGCAACAGCGGCGGCGCCAACGACAGCCCGCGCACGCCGCCGCTGTCGCTGCCTTACGTCCTTCCCGGGGACTCCCCTGCACCAACGGTGACGTTCATCGCTGAGGTATGCCCCCGCCTGTGCCAGAGCGCCCCCGCCTGACTGCCGCGTGCAGCTGTGCGCCTGCAGCGCGACCGCGCCAAGCGCGCGGCGCCGCTGCGCACGTGCTGTCAGCCTGTCGGCGAGGTCCCTGCGTGCGCATGGGCAAGGAGCCACTTGCGACAGCCAGATGCGGCACAGTCAGCTGCATGTGGCGCTGCCAGCACGCGCGCCAGCGGCTGGCCTGCTCGTCCAGCAGAGCCTCTTGGCAACAAAGTGCACCGCCTCTGGGTAAAGCTCTTTGTTCAGCCCGCTTGTGCGCCGCTTGCAGGATGCCTGCTCAGCAACAAAAGAGAACGAGGCGCCCTGCACGCGCGGCGTCAAGCGCCGCCGCGTGAGCACCAAGGTGCCTGTCCCTGCCAGCACCCTCCGCACCGCAGCTCTCGACTGCCGCTCCAGCCGCGCCCTGCAAGCTTGTGCGCTGCCATGCAGCGGCTGCCAGTTGTGACACGGCCTGCAGCAGCCCCGGCGCTCTGCGGCCCTGAGGCGGCGCGCCTCAACGTGCTGGCTTGACATATGAGGTGGTCGATGGCGTTTCGAGGGCTCTGCTTGTTGCGCAGGCCATGCGGCGGGTCGCCCGCTCCCTCCGCTGCGACTTCCGCTGAGGTGAAGCAGCCATGGGGCAGCACAGGCCAAGTGGCCATGGCGGGGGGCTGCGAGCGGCGTCGAATGCTTTGGCGTCGCCCCGGAGCTTGGGGCGAGCTGACACTTTAGCAATTGTCAAGACGGCAAGTTTTGTAGTGCTTTGAGGTTATTGCACGTGTTTCATGCTGCAGGTGCTGGGCACGCACGCGCATGTGGCGTGCCCAGCACGATGGAAGTCGTGTCCTGGTTTCAGGGCGCAATGTGACGCTGCACGACCCTGGGGCTTTGTACCTGAGTATCTGAATGCTGTTTACCTGCTGCTTGTCTCCGCCACATGCATCGCCCGCATGTTCAACCATGCTGAGGCGTAGTGCACGCCCCCATGCGCGCAGCGCGCACTGCGCTGAACCAGCCGCTCTAGCAGTGCGTGCTGTGCATCATCGGTGGCGGATTTGCTGTTCTGCATATTCATCAGCTTGATCGGGGTTGACTAGGTTTAGCTCTGTGACCCGCGCGTGCTGCTCAGCAGCGACGCTGACGTGACGGAAGTTGATGTGCGTCTTGCACGGCTGCACGCACAGTGCTGCAAGCCGGCCGTCCCGGCTGGGAGGTAACAAGGCAGGCGCTGCGCGCCTCCACTAGGAACACACCTGTGTGTTGAGTGCGGGCTGTAGGCCATCGGAATCGCTTAGACTTGCACTCGTGGTGTTGCCAGAGGTCCAATGTCGGAGGCAGTCGTATGTACAAGTCACAGGCTTCTCGGGCATGGATAGTGGGTACGGGGGTTGGGTGAAGGCATGATTTTGTGGTAGCATAGGTCGGACGGCAATAGTAACAAAGCACATGACAGGGCAGGCTAAGCAGCCCTCACCCATACAGAAGAGCCATTTGCAAATTTCCTGCTCCAGCTCCAGCATGCCCACCAGGCAGTGCTGCTCGTATCGGCAGCACAAAGTGGTGGTGAACCGCCCAGACAATTGGTTCCTCTCTCATATCTTGCCCAGCATTGCGGCCGCTCACACCCAAGGGTGTTACGCCACCGCGCCGCCGGCTGGTGTGTGCCTATTTGACACACGCAGAACCAAACAAAGCTCCGCAGCAGGCCGCTCCGGGCCATACGCCGGCGCTCAGGCCGCGGGCGACGGCAGAATCGCGCGCGGCCGCGACGCGCTGCAGCGTCTGCGGCTCCGCCACGCCGTCGTCGAGCATCTCGGTCTGCAGCCAGACCCTAAGCCGCATTTCACATGGCTCCTTCATCATGAAGGCTTCATGCGCATACACTCACTGCCTCACCGCCCACACAAGCATGTCGGCGGAGCCGCGCGCGCGCCTGCGCCGGCCACCTCGCGAAGTTCCTGACAAAGTCATCTTGTGTGTAAAAACTGATCGAGGTGTGCCTCTGTATGTATGTGTATAAGATGACTTTGTGCGATGACTTTGTACATAAAAACTTGCCAGAAGAGCGCGTCGCGGCTGCCGAGGCAAAGGTCTGTTGATGGCAGTTCACAAGCACCACGCCTATGACAGCCAGCGGTGGCGGGCCAGGATAGTAAGTGAAGCTCCTCTGGTTAAGCTCGTCCCCCACATCATACACAAACCTTGTCTGTATGTTGGCGCTTGCATGAGTGCACATGTAGCCCGTGAAAGGGGCTCTGGCAGGGGTCCCACTCGTCCCAGCTCACGCACGGCGCATGCACACCCGGGATGAAGCAGTAGGGCGCGCCGCGGTGCAGGTGGCCGGCGGCGCCGCGGGCGCACTCCGGCGACTGAGCGGCCCCGGCGCGGCGCAGCTGGCGGCCGACCTGGACTACTTCTGCAACGAGCTCGCCGCGCTGGGCGTGGCGCTTTCGCCGTCGCTGCTGACCTGGCAGGCGCGGGCACCCGGGCAGGGTATTCAGGGTGCATGGTGGGGTACAATTATAGGGTTCCGCTTGTGCCGTTGCCGCCGCTGCTCGCCCGGCGGGCGCGCCTTCATGAGCGGGGTCGGGTTGTACGGGAAGGCAGAGTGGCAGCACGCCTCTCCGCCTGCCTAGTTGCGAGGCGGCCAGCTCGAGCCTGGCGGGGCGAGGCCGGTCTGCGGGGCGCTCCTCGCGGCATCGCTGTACGCCGCTGCTGCGCTGCATGCGCAACTATGGCGTCCCAGCCGGCCAGCTTGTGGTGTCCGTCACCACCTTAAGGGCCACCAGTGCCGAGGCTGCAAGCCGACGAGCAGGCTCTGGAGCGGGCGGCCGCGGCGGCAGGGCGCATGCGCATGCGCATGCTGGAATGCTAGCCGCGCGCCGCGTGCAGGTGGTGGCGAGCTGGTCGGCGGAGGAGTTTGCGGCCGCGGCCGCCGCCGCGCTCGACGTTGGCGTGGCGGAGCCGCAGACGCTGCAGCGCGTCGCGGCCGCGCGCGGCCTGCCGCCGCCCGCGGCCTGAGCGCCAGCCTATGGCCCGGGGCGGCCTGCTGGCGCAGCCTGCTCGCTTCTGCGTGTGTTGAGCAGTGCACAGGTCGGCCGGCGGCGCGGCTGCAGGGCCCCTTGGGTGTGAATGTGAGTGGCCGCAAGGCTGGGCAGATATGAGCAAAATCCCCAGTTTTTGGGCAAACTCACCACCACTTCGAGCTGCCATGTTTGATCAGGACTGCTGGGTGGGCATGCTGGAGCTGGAGCTGGGGTTTGCACTCGTCTCTTCTGTGGGTGAGGGCGCCAGAGCCTGGGTTGACATGTGCTTGTTACAACCTGCCGTCTGTTCTATGCTACCACAAACTCATGCCCTCACCCAAACCCATATCTACTACCCATGCCCGAGAAGCCTGTGACTTCTAAACATACCCACTGCCTCAGACATTGGACCTCTAGCAACACCGTGATTTAAGTCTCAGAGGTGCCGAGTTGGCCTACAGCCCGCGTCCATGATACAGGTGTGTTCCTGGTGGAGGCGCGCAGCGCCTGCCTTGTTAACGCCCGGCTGGGACGGCCGGCTTGCAGCACTGTGCGTGCAGCCGTGCAAGACGGACATAAATTTCCGTCACGTCAGCGTTGCTGCTGAGGCAGCACGCGCGGGTCACTTGAGTCACAGCCAAACCTAGTCAACCCGGGATGAAGCTGATGAACATATGCAGAAAAAGCAAATCTGCCACCGATAACGCACATCACGCACTTCTAGAGCGGCCGGTTCACGCAGTGTGCGCTGCGCGCATGGGGTCATGCATCACGCCTTGGCATGGTTGGGCATGCGGGCGGGCCATGTGGTTGAGACACGCAGCAGGAAAAATGCGTTCAGGCACACAGGTGCAAAGCTCCAGGGTCGTGCAGCATCACAGTGCGCCCTGAAACCAGGGCACAAAATCCGTTGTGCTGGGCACGCCACATGCGCGTGCGTGCCCAGCACCTGCAGCATGGGACATGTGCAATAACCTCAAAGCACTACAAACTTGCCGTCTTGACAACTGCTAAAGTGTTAGCTCGCCCCAAGCTCCGGGGCGTCGCCAAAGCGTGCGACGCCGCCCGCAGCCCCGCACCGCAGCCGCTCGGGCTGCTGCCCCGACGCCGCTCCACCTCATCGTAAGTCGCGGCGCAGGGAGCGGGCGACGTGGCGCACGGCCTGCGGAACAAGCAGAGCCCTCGAAACGCCATCGGCCACCTCATATGTCAAGCCAGCTCGTCCGAGGCGCCGCGCCTTAGGGCTGCAGAGCGCCGGGGCTGCTGCAAGCTGCGTTACAACTGGCAGCCGCTGCATGGCAGCGCACAATCTTACAGAGCGCGGCTGGAGCAGCAGTTGAGAGCTGCGGTGTGGAGGGTGCTGGCAGGGACAGGCACCTTGGTGCTCACGCGGCGGCGCTTGGTGGCGCGCGTGCAGAGCGCCTCATTCTCCTTTGTGGCCGAGCAGGCGTCCTGCATGCGGCGCACATGCGGGCTGAGCAAGGAGCGTCACCCAGAGGCGGTGCACTTTGTTGCTACCAGCCTCTGCGGGACGAGTAGGCCAGCTGCGAGCGCGCGCCCGCTGGCTGCGCCGCCTGCAGCCGAGTGTGCCGCCTGTATGCCCACGGCTGTCGCAAGTGGCTCCCTGCGCATGCGCAAGCAGGGAAGTCACTGACAACGCGCGCGCAGCGGCGACGCGCGCTTGGCGCGCTCGCGCTGCATGCGCACAGCTGCACGCGGCAGTCAGGCGGGGGCGCTCTGGCATGGGCGGGCGCATACCTCGGCTACGAAGGCAAACGGCGGAGCAGGAGACTCCGCGGGACGGACGTATGGCAACAGCCAGCGGCGGCGTGCGTGGGCTGTCGTCGGCGCCGCTGCTGTTGCCGACGGCCGGGCGCCGGGAACACGAGTGCCGGAGAAGATTTACGCCCGGTACCCGCCGAAGTCAGACTCGGGAAACGTCCTGATGAGGAATGCTGGGCCCCCAGATTGCCTGCAGGCCCAGCTTGCGCTCGCCGCTGGCGCAGGTGGTGGACCTGGCCGAGCGCGACCGCGAGCGGCAGAGGCTCTTCGCCTCGTGGGCGGCATTCCTGATCAGGACCTTTCCCGACTCTGACTTCGGCGGGCGCCGGGCGCAAATCGTCGCTGGCGCGCTCGTGTTCCCGGCGCACCCTGCCGGCCGCAACAGCGGCGGCGGCGACGACGGCCCGCGCACGTCGCCGCTGTTGCCCTACGTCCTTCCCGGCGATCCTCCTGCACCGATGGTGACGTTCCCCGCAGAGGTATGCGCCCATGCCAGAGCGCCCCCGCCCGACTGCCGCGTGCAGCTGTGCGCCTGCAGCGTGACTGCGCCAAGAGCGCGGCGCCGCTGCGCGCGCGCTGTCAGCCTGTCGGCGAAGTCCCTGCTCGCGCATACGCAGGGAGCCACTTGCGACAGCCGTGGGCATACAGGCGGCACAGTCAGCTGCAGGTGGCCCAGCCAGCGGGCGCGCCACCGGCCGGCCTACTCGTCCAGTAGAGGCTCGTAGCAACAAGGTGCACCGCATCTGGGTGAAGCTTCTTGCCCAGCCCGCACGTGCGCCGCATGCAGGACGCCTGCTCGGCCACAAAGGAGAACGAGGCGCCCTGCACGCGCGCCATCAAGCGCCGCCGCGTGAGCACCAAGGTGCCTGTCCCTGCCAGCACCCTCCACACTGCGCACGTTCCCGGGGGGCGTTCAAGTGCCTCTGCGTGCGGGGCGCCTCGTTCTCCTTCGTTGCCGACCAGGCGTCCTGAATGCGGCGCACAGTGCACAGTGCACAGTGCACAGTGCG
>JAABUP010009266.1_pt1 | contig 12169 bp, 12 predicted proteins | sample 5559201 | NCBI WGS metagenome assembly JAABUP01 (sample SAMN10711887, study PRJNA513373) | rock metagenome | isolation source: Antarctica rocks | place: Antarctica | reverse complement strand
CTGGACCTGGCGCGGCGCGCTGGGGAGCAGCCCTGGGAGGGTCTGCGGCGCTTCGGGGAGGAAGTCGACGTCGACGAGCTGTCCGACCTCTCCGACATCGCCGCCGGTGCCGGGGCGGACGGCTCCGCGGTGGTGTCCACCCTGATCGAGCGGGCCGACAGCCTTACCGCCCAGATGCAAACCGAGGAACGTGCCTCCCAGAACAAGGCGTCGGACAAGATGAGCTCCCCCTCGGTGGCCATGGTCTGGGTCATCGCGCTCTGGATCGGCTACCCCATGATTTCCCTGCTCGTGCAGTAGGGAAGCACCACCCAGCCTCCACGGAAGGAGAACGCATGCATACCGGCACCACCACGGCAGCACATACCACGAAGGAGAACACCATGAACCCCATGACCACCCTGCGCGACCGGGCGAACCTCGCCCTGATCAACGCCCAGACCAGGATGGCGGCCTTGACCGAGGAGCCCGAACTCGGTGGTGCCCGCAACACCGACGAGGGCTTTCACATCGGCATCGGAGCCGCCGCGGCCGGGGTGATCGGCATCGCGGTGGCCGCGTTCGTCGCGAAGAAGATGGGTGCGCTGGGCTGACATGCCGACCCCGGTTACCGGGTGGTGAGTAGCCCAGCGCACAACTGTGCCCGGCCTACTCATCACCCACCAACCTTGATGGCAGAAGGGTGACACTGTGAACCACACCCACTCATTCACACGACGCAACGCGGTGACGCTGACTGTGCGAGCGAGGATCGCGGCACGCACCGCTGACCCTGATGGGTGTGGTGCATTGACGTGAACCGTCTACGGGCCGAGAGCGGGGAGCGTGGCAGCGCGGTGAACGTGCAGGTGGCGGTGCTGTATTCGCTGATCCTGATGACGTTCATGACGCTGTTGCAGACCGGGTTGTTCTTCTATGGCCGCGACCTGGCGTTGTCCGCCGCCCGCTCCGGGGTGGACACCGGCCGCACCTACGGCACCGTCGACACCGGTGCCGCCCAGGACCACGCGCACAGCGTCCTGGCCACGAATTCGAACGGGGTCCTCAGCAGCCCGTCCACGTCGGCCACCGCCGACGGAACCACCATGACCGTGACTGTCAACGCCGAAGTCGTCACCTTGGTGCCGGGGCTGACCATGCATGTCACGGAGTCCTCCACCGGCGCCATCGAGCAGCTGACCCGATGAACACCAGCCGGTGGTTGCGGGCACACTCCGAGGACGGGGGCGCCCCCTCGACCCAAGCCGCGATGCTGTTCCCCGTCATCATGTTGGTGTTGGTGGCCGTCGTTGCGGGCGGGCGGGTGTCCAACGCCCATGACGCCGCCGACCAAGCCGCCCGCGCGGCCTCGCGGATCGCCTCGATCCAACGCGACCCGAACCTGGCCCAATCAGCGTCCACCGGGGCTGCGACCGCGGAGCTCGCCGCCCAGGGTCTGCACTGCGCCGCGGTGACGGTGACCGTGGACACCGCCGGGCTCAGCGCACCGTTGGGGCAGCCCGCCACGGTGTCGGCGACCGTGAGCTGTCAGGTGGCGTTGTCCGAGTTGGCGTTTCCCGGAATTCCAGGGGACAAAGTGCTCACCGCCACCTTTACCTCGCCCGTTGACCCGAACAGAGAACGAGCATGACCGGGCTGTGGGGGCGTCGCTGGCGGGGCCTGGGTGTCCGCCCGGAGCGCGGTGCGTCGGTGTCGGTGCTGACCGCGGGGTTGATGGCCTCCGCAGCCCTGTTTCTGGGACTGGTCGTCGACGGCGGCGCGAAGGCGTCGGCGGTGAACCGGGCTGATGCGGTCGCCCAGGAAGCGGCCCGGGCGGGCACCCAGGCCGCGGCCCCCGCCGCGGGTGGGGCCACCGTGGATGTGGCCCAGGGCGTCGCGGCCGCCCAGTCCTACCTGGGCGCGGCGAAGGTGCCCGGGGTCGTCACCGCCGAGGGCGCGGACGGCATCCATGTGACCGTCACCATCACCGAGCCGACGAAGGTGCTGTCCCTGATCGGCATCCACGACTTCACCACCACCGGCACCGCGGACGCCCGCGTCCTCTACGCGAAGGGGGCCTGAACGTGCGCCGAATGCTGCGGGCCCTGGTGGGCATGGTCGTTCTGCTGGTGCTGCTCGTGGGGCTGCCGATCGGGCTACTCGCGGCCGGGCGGATCGCCGTCGGCCCCGATTTCCTACCCACGATGAGCAGCCACCCAGCCCAGCTGTGGTCGGATTTCCTCTCCCGCGGCAGCGGGCAGCTCATCATGGCGTTACTCGTGCTCATCGGCTTCTACGCCTGGGCCAGCTTCGCCCTGTCGACGCTGATCGAAGCGGCGGCGGTGATCGGGAAGTTCACGGCGCCCTCGATCCCGACACTGGGGTGGGCACAAGGCGGGGCGGCGGTGCTGCTGGGGCTGATCGTGCTCAGCTCCCCGGCCACCCACGCCACCGCCTCAGCAGCCACCCTGCACGCGGGGACCCCGGTGAGCAGCCAGTCGCTGTCGCTGCGCGCCGATCAACTCCCCACCACCGACCTCGATGTCACCCCCCTCGCGGACACCACCACCAGCAGCGCTGTGGTGAGCTCAGCGCCCACCGAGCGGACGCCGACACCACCAGTGGCCGGTGGGCCGTTGATCACCACGGTGCGCGGGGACTCGCTGTGGCAGTTGGCACAGAAACACCTGGGGAACGGCCTGCGGTGGAAGGAGATCGCCACCCTGAACACCGACCGGGTGCAGCACGACGGGCAGCGACTGACCATCGACAACCCAACTTTGCCGGTGGGGTGGGTGTTGCAGTTGCCCCCCGACGCCACCAACGTGCCCACCAGCACGGCGAACGGGATGACCGAGGTGACCGCGCAACCGGGAGACACCCTGTCGGGGTTGGCCGCCACCTACACCGGGGACGCCGCCCGCTGGAACACCCTCGCCGACGCCACCAAGTCGGTCACCCAGCCTGACGGACAGCACCTGTCCGACCCCAACCAATTGCAGGTGGGGTGGAGGGTCGAGATACCCGACGGGCATCCCGCCAGCAGTGCTGTTCCCGCACCGCCGGTCACGCCCCCGGTGGCGCCTGCGCCACCGGCGTCGCCGGTTCCAGCATCGCCACCCACCCAACCAACTCCGGCACCGGTGACACAGCAGCCCACCCCTACGGCCGCACCGCAGGCACCGGCACCGCGGACCGCGACGCCGATCGGACACACTCAGGTGAACGCCGGGTGGAGCACCTTGTCCACCTACGGCGCGTTCGGTGGGATGCTGGCGGCGGGGGTGTTGGCCGCGCTGGGGGCACGGCGGATGGTGCAAGCCCGGCGGCGTCGCCCGGGGCAGCGCCTGAGCGGCCCGACCGAGTTCAGCAGCCTCGAGTTGGCGCTGCGGGCGACCGAGGACCCGCCGACCGTGGACCTGCTCAACGCGGCGCTGCGCACGTGGGCAGCGCGATCACCGGGGGCGGACCTGCCCGACGTCATCGGCGCGGTCCTCGGCTCCACGATCACCCTGTTGCTCACCGAGCCCGCGACCCCATCGAGTCCGTTCACGGTTGGTCCCGCCGCCACCCAGTGGGTGCTCGACCCCGACGACACGGTGGAACACGACACCGACGTTCCGGCACCGTTTCCCACGTTGGTGACCATCGGGCACAACAACGTCGGAGAGCTGGTGCTGATCGACCTGGAACGAGCCGGGGCGATGACCCTGACCGGGGAGGGTGACGACGTGATCGACGTGCTCTCCGCGATGGCGATCGAACTCGCCGGATCACGACTCGCCGACCACCTCGAGGTGACGGTGGTGGGCCTGTCCGCGGAGCTGGTCCGTTACCTCGGTGGGGACCGGCTGCGCCACGCCGACACCTTCGATGAGGTCCTGACCCGCCTGGAACGCCACCACACCGACGTCGTGGAAGCCCTCGACGAGGACGCGGCGAGTTCACCGGTCGACGCCCGGGTTCGTGGGGTCGCAGAGCAGGCCTGGATCCCGGAGGTGGTCCTCACCGCGCAGCCGATCACCCCCGAGCAGCGGGAACGGTTGGCCGCGGCCACCACCGGGCAGACCAATTTGGCGGCGGTGATCACCGCCGCCAACGGGGACGTGGCCCCCCTGCCCGGCCCGTGGGTGGTGGGCGTGCCGGAGGCGGGAACCACTGCGGTGCCAGTGCTGGAGCAGGTGGTGGCGTTGCAGCGGTTGACCACCGCCGACCGCACCACGCTGATCGCCGATTTCGCGGCCACCGACTCTGCCGAGCAGGTCCCCGGCCCGGACGCCGAGGCCATCCCTCCGGAGCCCACCGGGGTGGCGATCCGACCGCCTCGGGAGGGCGAGAGCAAAGGTGTGCCGGTCCCGGAGCCCTCGGAGGCCGAACGCGCCGAGCTGGCGACTTTGCTCCACATCGACCCGGGTGCCCCCGAGGTTCAGGTCCTCGGACCGATCAAGGTCGCGAACGCCGCCCCGTACCCGGAGAACACCAAGGGCGCCAGCAAGGTGCTGGAGTTGGCGGTGTATTTGGTGTTGAACCCGGGCCGCAGCGCGGCCGAGGTGTCCCGCGACCTTGGGCGCGAGGGCGAGCCGTGGGCCGATAGCACCCGGCGCTCCCGCATGTCCCAGTTGCGGACCTGGTTCGGTGCCGACCCGTCGGGGAGGGAGTACGTGCCCAACGTGCGGGGGAACCGGTACCAGCTGGAGCCGGTGATCCGGTCGGATTGGCGACGGTTCCAGACCGCGGTCACCCGCGGCCTGCACCAGGGGCCGTCCGGGCTGTTCTGGCTCGACGCCGCCTTGGCGATGGTCCGGGGCATCCCGTTCTCCGGCGCCCTGGCCGATGACTACCGGTGGGCACCCGTGGAGTGCCGGGAAATGATCAACCGTATCGCCGACGTGGCCCACGCCGCCGCGATCGGGTGGCTGCCCCACGACCCGGGCAAGGCCCGCGACGCTGCGCTGCGGGGTCTGCGCTGCGAACCGCACAACGAGGTCCTCTACCGCGACCTGTTCCGCGCCGAGTACGCAGGCGGCAACCTCGACGGTGTGCGCACCGCGGCGCAGCGGCTGCGCCGGATCACCGAGTCCAACGACGTGGACATGCAGCCGGCGACGATCGAACTGCTGGAGCAGCTCCTGGACCCCCGCCACCGCGCCGCCCGCGCCGCCAGCCAATGACCACCACCGCGGGGACGCTCGGCGTGGCCGGTGGGGTAAGCGTGGCCCTCACCGCACTGATGTGGGTGCTGGCTCGCACACTTGCGTGCACCCCGCGGACGGGATGGATCGGGCATCGGATCACGCCGGGACCCTGCCAGCTACCGGTGTTCCTGCTGCTGCCCGCCGTCCCCGTTTTCCTCCTCCTGGTGCGCGGATTCACCGCCGCGGAAATCCCTGCCCTGCTGCTGCTGGTCTTCGGCATTCCCGCGGCGATGATCGATGCTCGCGAACTACGGCTGCCCAATGAACTGACCTACGGACTGGTGGTGACCGCGACCGTGGCGGTGGGGATCCTCACCGCCTTCGGGGTGCCCGGGAGCGCGGTTCGCGCGTTGCTGTGTGGTGTCGGATACGCCGGGGTGCTGTTGGCGATCGCCCTGTTCACCCCGACCGGGAAGCCACGGGGCGCGGAGGCGGGTACCGCGCCCGCACCACCGGTCACCGCCCTCGGGCTGGGCGATATCAAGCTCGCCGCCGGGCTCGGTGTCGTGCTGGGGTGGACGTCGCTGCCCGCGCTCATCGCGGCCATCGCCGTCACCGCAGCCACCCATTTCCTGTGGATCCTCGGGTGCACCGTGGCCCGGCGGGCGGGTCAGGTCAGCGGCATGAGCGGCACCGCGTTGGGACCGTGGATGGTGCTGGGCGCGGTGGCGGCGCTCTACCTCGCGGTCCCTCAGCACTGAGCGCACCGCCCACTTGTACGGCCATTCTGGGTGTTGCCGCGGGTGGGGCAACGGTGACGAGCACGGCGCTGTGTTCCCTCCTTCCCGTCCCCAGCAGCTGCGGTCGACAGGCCGCTGCCTGCGGGTGAAAGGTTTGGTGCACCCTTTCACCCCTCGTTTGCCGGGGCTCCCGGGTACGCCGGTGATCCCAGGGCGCGGCGGCGTCATCCACCCACCAGCGCAGTCGTGATTGTGGCGTTGACCTGCAGGTGAAAGGTCCGGCAGCGCCTGCGATGAGCCGGACAGCGGCGGTACCGCGCGAAGACGACGAAAGTTTTTGGGGTTCGTTTCCTGGATCAACGATTCGGGGCACGTTTGGGTAAAGGTCACCCACGCAGCGTGACGGCATCACCACCGCCGCACCGCTGGGAGCACCCTGATGAGCACCACCGTTCTGGAGTCCTTTGCCACCGACTGGGCACGGCTGTGCGCCTCCGGTGCCGCGGATGCCGCCCTGACCCACTGGAGTGAGCAGGAGCCGCGCCTCGCGGAGTTTCCGTCCGTGACCGCGTTGATCGCCGAGCTGGACCGCACTGAGGGCGCCGGTGACTACGCGGGCAGCGACACCCTGCTGCACGCGCTGCTGAGCCTGGCCGGGTCGGGAGGCTCACCGTCGCGGGTGGCGGCGCAGCTGGTCGCCGCCCGGATGCTGCCCGCAGCGCAGCGCACCGTGGGTCAGTTGGTGGCCGCGACCCGGCGCTGTGGGCGGGCGGTGACCGTCGCCGACGCGCACACCACCGTCGCTGGGTGCCTGTGGGAGCAGGTCCGCACCTTCCCGCTGGAGCGTCGCCAGCGCATCGCGGCCAACCTCGACGCCGAAGTCCTCGCCCAGAGCTTGCGCACCCATGATGCTCACCCCCGCTGCACCGGGCGGGCGATCCCGACCGATCCCGCCGACCTCACTCCCCCGGGGCCAGGAGACCCGCAGGCGTCGGAGGAACTGGTGCGCTTGTTGTCGTGGGCGGTGACCGCGCACCACGTCAGCCGGGAGCAGGCGACGCTCCTCCTGGCCCGCTGGTCCTCACCCACCCCACCCGGTGACGGCACGGCCACCACCCCGGTGCCGACGCGGGTCCTCGGTGGGCAGTGGGGACTGGCGCAGCGCACGGTTGCGAACCGCTGCACCCAGGCGGAGGCGGCCCTCACGGTCGCGGCCCGGCAGGCGTTTGCCGCGGCGTAAGGAAACTTTTTTGAACTTTTTTCGGCGAACGGTGGCTAAACGCGGGCCGTTTTGCACGTAGAGAGGTGAGCCAAAAAAGGAGGCCCCCCGATGACCCGTCGAAATCCCGTCGCATTGACCGACGCCGAAGAACTCGTGGCGTTGACCCGCATCCGGGTGGAGAACCTGACCGAAGCGCTGGCGGCGGAGCCCATTGACCGCGACACCTACGCCGAACTCGCCGCGTTCCTGGAGGGACCGGCCTGGCGGGCGTGTGACGCCCTGGATGAGCTGCGCACGATGTCGAGCGCGGCGGTGATCCATCGGGTCGGGGAAGTGCTGGCCTGCACACCGCACGCGGTGACCCAGGTCGACACCCTGGCGGCACGCCCGCACCGGAACGCGTCATGAGCACCGCACCCACCGTGAACGCGCCACCGAACACCGGCTCCCGCAGCGGCAGCCGCCGCGGCTCCTACCTCGAGCAGCTGCTCACCGAACACCCCACGACACCACCGGAACCCACCGCCGCCCGACCAGCAGCACCGACCCCGCTCGCCGCCGAGGCACCCCAGCCGAGTCCGGTAGCAACCGAGGAGCCATCCGAGCCGCAGCAGAGCACACCCACGCCACCTGTTGACGTAGCAACCACAGACGGGGCAACCACAGACGCAGCGGCGGCTGGCGTGGCTGCTGCCGCCGAGGTGCGTTCGGCCGTCGCGGCGGCCGGGGCCCTTATCCGGGTCCGCACCCGCACGGGCACCGACGCCGAGATCGAGGTGGCGGGGACGGCGACCGAGACCGAAACCGCGGACTGCCTCGCCGCCTGCACCCGCACCGCACTGTCCCCGCGCTCGTCTGCATCCGCGGATTGGACCGTGTTCGGGACGGTGATCCCGGTCCTGGCTGGGCACCCGGGCGGCGGTGCCTCGGTGCTGGCGGCGGTGCTGGCCGACGCGCTGGCCGGGCAGGGTCACCGGGTGCTGCTGGTCGACACCGCCGACCCCCTGCGCAGTGGGCTGGCTGATGCCACCACCGACGACGGTCCCCGCCTCACAGGACCGCACCGGTCGGTGGGGATCCGCCAGTCGGAGCGGGGACCGATCCGCTGCGCTCGCCTGGAATACACCGGTGTCCCGGTCCGCTCGGCGGGGATGGTGCCCGCCCCCCAGTACTGGAACCCACCGGACGGGGCGGTCGACGTGACCGTCGTCGACATCGGCTGGGACGCCTGGGCGCTGGGCGCGATGCCCCTGCAGGGACCGGGCGGATGGTTGCGCCACGGCACCCCGACACCGCGACCGGTGCTGGCGTTGCGCCCGAGCATGCCCGCCGCCCGGCACACCGAACAACTCCTGTCCCGCCTGGCGGCCTGGACATCCGGCGGTGGGGCCACCGAGGTCACCTCAGTGGTGGTGATGGGCGCGAAGAAGCTGTCGCCGGCCGTGCGTGCTGTCGCCGGGAACGCCCTCACCCCGCTGCTGCAGCACGCGGTATGCCTGCCCACCGACCGGAACGTGGCCGAGCGGGGCGTGAGCACCGAACCGACCCCCGCCCCCGCACAGCACGCGGTTGCACCCCTGCTCACCCGCTGGAACCTGCTCGCCAACACCCCAGCATCGGCGACGGCCCGACCGGGTACCCGAAAATCGCTGCTCCGCCGCGCGAGCACACGACAGGAAGAGACCACACCATGACCAGCACACACCACACCCCCAAGACCGCCGCAGTGACCGCCGTCGCGGCCTGGGCACTCGCCGCCAAGCCCGTGACAGTCACCGAGGACACCCCAGAGTCCTACACCCCGCTCGCCGCAGTGCTAGGCGAGGCGGGCAGCGCATCAGCGCGCCAGGCCGGGCCAACGCAGACACCAACAGAGGCGAATCACGAGCCGCACGCGCAGGACGACGACACACCACCGGCGCTACGCCGGGCCGCGCTGGTGAGGTGCGCGGTGGGGTTGCTCCTCGGCGCCGCCATCCTCGCCACGGCGGCGTGGGCGGTCTACGCGCTCAACGGCGGCGTGTGGCCGGACGTCGGCCACCTCGCCGTCCCCATCGGCGACCCCATCGCAGGCCGCCCCTACTAACCCCAACGCCCGCACAGGACCCGCCGCATACCGCGGCACCACAGAGGAAGGGAAAACCATGAGCCCACCGGCGATCACCGATGTTCTGGACGACGCCCACGGCGGTGCGTTACCCCGCACCCCGACTGGGGTGCGGGGGGCTCGGGAGCGGGCGGTGCCGTGCCAGCGGTGCGGGGCACAACGCACCCCGACCGGGGTGCGACCCCGGACCCTCACCGGGAACCTGTCCGCCCTGTGTGACCGCCACGAGACAACCGCCACCGCCCCACCCCACCTGCACGCCGGGGACACCGCGGTGGCCCCTGTTCGGCACGACATCGCAGCACCGCCCACCGCCGTCGGCGAGTACCCGGGCGCATCCACCGAGAACAGCGTCGCGGGTCCTACCGCGGCCGTAGGAAAGGAAACCCTCATGACCGTCTCTTCCTCCGCACCCGACTCCTCCGCACTCGATGCGGGGTCCCGGCTGGGCCGAGGAGTTGCTCGGGCCGTGGTGACGCTGCTCGCCACCGTGTCGCTGATGTCCGCGTTGGCGGTCACCGCCTACGCCCAGGTGCCCGACTTCACTCCCACCGCGCCCAACGGCAGCAACGAGCTGCTGAAGATCGGCGGGATGCTCAAGTGGATCGCCATCTACGGGTGCTCCGCGGCGTTCTTCGGCGGCCTGTGCTGCCTGGCCGGTGGTCGCCTGCTCGATCACCGCGGCGCCCACAAAATCGGCATCGGCCTGATGTTCTCCGCGGTCGGGGTGGCAATCCTCTCCGGCACCGGGGTGGCCCTGCTCAACGCCTTCGCCAGCGGCAACTGACCCAGCTCGTCGCCGGGCGGGCACAGGAAGAGAGAGGTTGACATGGGCAACGCCGAACACCCTGCAAGGGACACCCCACGCACACGGGCGGCCACCAAGCTCGCCGTCGGGGCGGTGCTCGTGGTGGTGGTGCTGTTCGCGGTCGCCGCGATCGCCGCCCTCGCCCTCAACGGAGCCAGCACCCGCTCGGCCGCGTCGGCACCCGGCCCGACAGGTGGGTCGGCTCGGCCAACACCCGCATCGGCATCACCATCGCCATCTACTCCGCCCGGTGGAGGCGCCAGTTGGGACACGACCGCGGAAGACACGGTCGCGTCCACGCCGATGGTGGCGTTCTCGGTGGAAGCGGCCCAACCGCACACCCTGAGCCCGCGCACCGCGGGAGCGGCGATCGCCCTGCCTCCGGCCACCGTGCGGACCGGGGCGGTCCCCCAAGGCTTCCCGCACACCCCGGAAGGGGCGTTGGCCCAGCTGAAAGCACTCGATGAGACGGGCATGCAAGGTTTGGACCCCGCCGCCTTTGAGCTGGCCTGGCAGGAACTGGCATCACCCGGTGCCCCCGCATCGGCGGCGGTGGGTCTGGTCCGGGCCGCCCGTGCGGCCCGCAGCACCGGTGGCCTGGATGCCACCGGCCCGGTGGACGGGCTGACCTCCACCTACCAGGTCGACGCCGGGCTGATCAAGGGCACCGCGGACGACGGGAACTTCGTGGTGCCCTGCGTGCTCGGGGAACTCAGCGTCATCACCACCAACTCCGCGCGCCGCGTCGGCCTCGGTGACTGCCAAGGGATGCGCTGGGTGGGGGGGCGGTGGCGGATCAGTCCCACCGCACTGCCCAGTGCGGCGAGCTGCGCGTGGCCGGGCACCGAGGAAGCGGTCACCGCCGGGTACCGGGGGGTGAGCGGCAATGCCTGACCCCTTCAGCGCCCTGGGCAACGTCCTCGGCGGCGGCGTCAAAGACCTCGCTGGTGGGGTGTTCAACGCGTTGTCCCAGTGGCTGTGGGGTGCGGGTCTGGAGATCCTCAAAGCCGGGGTGGGCTTGGCCGACAAGTTCGGCAGCGTCAACCTCGACGTGCACTCCGGGCCGATGGCCGCGGTGTGGTCGGTGACCCTGCCCATCGGGTTGGCCATCGCCGGCTGCATCTTCTACTTCTCCCTGGCCACCGTCCCCTTCCAAGGCCGCGGTGGTGTGCTCCGGGCGGTGCGCGGCATCGGCCAGTTCGGGGTGGCCCTCGCCGGATCGATCGGCGCCTTCGCGTCCCTTCTTGCACTGTCCGATGCGTTCACCAGCTTCATCCTGAGCAAGGGGCTGTCCTCAGCGAACTTCGACGAGGCGTTCACCCACACCGGGTTCTCCGACGCCACCGCCAACGCGGTCAAGGGCGGGGCGCTGGCACTGATGTCGCTGTTCGGGGTGATCCCCATCGGCCTGGGCTTCGCCTTCGAAAACGTCATGCGCGCCGCCACGATCTACCTGCTGGCGGCGGTCATCCCCATCACCGCCGCCGGACTGCTCTCGGGCAACACCGCCAGCTGGTACTGGAAAACCGCCCACTGGATGATGGCCGCCATCGCCATGAAACCGGTGATGGCCCTGGCCCTGGCCCTCGGGGTCGGCATCGCCGGCGGTGGTCAAGGCCTCGTGGCCCTGATCGTCGGTCTCGCGGTGCTGTTCGTGGCCTTGTTCGCCCCGTTGGCGTTGTTCCGGCTGTTCGCGTTCGCCTCGGAGAAAGCCACCGACGGGTTCAAGAGCGGCTGGAGCAGCAGCGGCGCGGAGGGCGCCGTGCATGGCGCCACGGACACGGTCAGCTCCATGGTCAGCGGCTCGGACAGCACCTCCTCGATGGAGTCCAGCACCGACGCCCGCTACAGCGACGCATCGTCCGACACCGACACCGGGACCGGAGACAGCACCGGTGCCGGAGGAAGCAACAGCGCTGGAGGCAGCAGCAGCACCGGTGCCGCGGGTGGGGGCGGCGAGCAGACGGGCGGTACTGCCAGCGAGGCGGTCAGCGCCGAAACGGGCAGCGACACCCCCGGCACGGACACCGACCGGCAACAGCAGGCACCCGGCGGGGACGAGCAAGGTGCGAACGGCACCGGTGAGACCGCTGACGCGCACGCGGTGCAGCAGGGCGATGTCGCGGCCACAGCCCCGGCGGACGTCCCCGGAGAAGGGGGTACGGACTCGCCGCCGGC
>JAABUP010009264.1_pt1 | contig 12172 bp, 13 predicted proteins | sample 5559201 | NCBI WGS metagenome assembly JAABUP01 (sample SAMN10711887, study PRJNA513373) | rock metagenome | isolation source: Antarctica rocks | place: Antarctica | reverse complement strand
ACCGCGCACCAGCCTTCCGTCCACTGACAAGCTCACTGTTGCGCCTTGCTGGCGTGGGCTTCCGTCTTTGGTGGTCCCATCGCGTTTTTATGCTGACTAGGTGCTCCCCTTCTTTATCTTGATATCTCTCCACCTCAACATGAGGATCCTGACTCTGTTTGGAGACTCCATTGGCTCGCGATGGCTTCTTCTGCACGTTGCGGCGAGGACTGCGATGTACCTCATCCTCGCCCTTGCCAGCATACAGCTCTGGTACAGATGCATGTTGATTCGGAAGATCATCTAGATTCTCTTCCGTTGCATCGACGTAGGACTTTGGGGGTAGATGCTTCTGCTGGCGCTCTGCGGGCAACGAGGGCTCTGGGTTCAGGTTCTCGGTTGTTGCCATTGTATGGGAGCTCTGGGCGTACGGTGGTTACGCTTTCTGGTCGGTAAAGGCGACCAATGTGGCCCTCTGGAGCTTTGAAGGTTTAGAAACTCCGTAGTGTTGCCTGAATGTCGATGTGATGAAGACGGGCTGTTGACGAATCGTGAAATATAAGATGACGCCAAGTTGCATGGCCTAGCGTAGCTGACGCGCATTGGGCCTGGAATTCCCACGATTTAGTTCTATAGGTACTTTCAGATAATCCGAACTCATATCCCTTATCAAGGCATGCTGCTTCAATACTAGTGATATACACTATACAGAGATGTTATGCTTTATGGCAGGCTAGCTGTTGAGACAGCGAGCGTCCTAGGGCTCGGTTATCACAAAACGTGAATACAAGAGCGAAGAGTCGCATGTTACACGCCCAGACTGGGCCGTGATCAGGTGTATAGTACTCTAGAATATGTCAGAAAGCCCCATCTGGTGCTTAGGTTGACCGCACTTTGCGTGAGCTGCCACTCAAGCCACTCAAGATTTACGTGGGATAAAGTGGACAACAAGGGAAGATTAGAAAGATTTGATTGCAGTATCTCCATCAAGCCGGAGAATCTTGAATAGGTATATCTACAGCTACCTATCACCTGTTCAAGGACCGTCAGTCACTAATCAGGGCCGAATTTTTCATCACAATGCCTCTCAACTTCTCCGCCGCACATTCATCTCAAGTCACGAAGAAATCACAGTACAAGAACCCGTTGCTCAAACGCTCTGCGTCCTCGCCTTTTGTCGACTTCAAGCGACGAAAACCAGTCCAACGCTCCAAATCAAAGCCTGAAACCGTTGATGACGACGACGACGACTTCTTTGGAGATCGCCTTGACGACATCGGTATTGTGAAATCACTAGCAGCCGACCTTTCCCTGCGAGATGTGGCTCAGACGATCCAGTATATACACTCGCACATGTTTGACGCCATGCCAGAGAGTGGAGGCTTCAACAGCACCAAGATAGCGGAGATTTTGAATTTCAGGAGATCGCTGCCGCCTACTGTTACTGTTTCTCATGTACATGCATTGGTACCTTCGCCGAGCTGGACAGAACGCGAGATTGCGGACTTGACCAAAGCTGGAGTTGTGAGGAAGATTGTAATTCCTGGAAGAGGAACCGGTGGGTCGAGTATTGGGGAGGGGCTGATATTGTCAAGGGACGTCGAGAATATGGTAATGGAAGCAAAGGAGATTAATCGAGACTTAGCTGGTAGGAGCTCTTCCTTCAGTACTTAGGTACGCGAGGTGTCGAAAAGTAACATCATATCTAGAAAAATTCCTGGAAGACATCCGCTCGAAGCCTATGGCACAAAACATTTTGGGCAGACGTTTCTCGTCAGCAGAGGTCACAGCCTTAATGCACGCTGGGTTTCTCACTTCCTCTGCTCAAGCCCTGAATTCAGCGAACACTTTCACGGGTCCACACTCTGCATCTCCAGGAACGGGTACCTCCATTTCCAGCATTGCGAGAGCAGCATCCGGCTCTGTCGCCGCTGTTGGCGGTGAGGATGCCATATATGGAGCAGGAGGTAGAGGGGGCATTCGGCGTAGCAATTCACAGTTTACGGCCCAAACGGATAAGGAGACCCAGCAAGCTTTCAACGAAGGAGAAGAATTGAAGCTCTCGCTGCCAGGCACCGGCCCCTATTTAAGGTTGCTGACAGAGGCTCGCTCTCATCTTGTATCCCTCATAACGAAATTCAGATTTCGCGAAGTGCCTTTATATCTCCTCAAAGAACGATGGGATGGCGGAATCTCTGCTGATAACCCTGCTGCCAAGGCGAAAAAGTATAGAGGCGAATTCTCGAGGGTCTTGCCAAGTCGGACTCGCAAGTGGAAACATTTTTATGGTCTTTCGTGTGATTGGGTGCTTTCGGAATGTCTTGGTGGAGGCTTGGTGGAGGTTTTTGAGACTGGAAGCGTCGGGAGGGCAGTCAGGATTCGGTGATGTAGGAGTTTTCTGGTTGTGCGCGCCTACCTTCCTTCGATCTCTTATCATAGATCTTTCGTTTGCCGGTACAGGCTCATTATCAGAATAAGGGGCAATTGCGAGGGCTATAGTGCCCGCAATTCGCAGTACAAACCTCCTCAAGTGCAAAGGATCTCCACATCAGGGCTCAAGATGAGTCGCGAATGGGTAATCTTTGACGTTAGATGGGCTTGAGTGCCTAGTAAGCTGCTTAATGCGAGGGTCTTTTATGCTTGAGTCGATTGCATTAGCGTCCAAGACTGCCACTTGATCTGATAATAGGCTTGGGCAGCTGCCCCTAATAGCACCACAGTGGTGGCGGTGGGAGCTGCAAACAGCTGGACATGTATTGACGAAGATGCCTCCGGAAGTACATGGTGGCTGTTCGAAGGATGTGAGGGAGAGAATATAGAATATTTGCGCCATGGTAGGCTAGAAGGGGCGAGATGTCTGTACGCCTGTTCGGAGTCAGCATTGCCGTTCTGGGATGTTCAATAAATCATGAGACACGTTTGAGGAGTATACCGGAAGCATATACCCACGAACCATGTCTCGCCACTCAGCACACGGTACTGACAGGGAAGGGACCAGTCCGAGCACGAGCACATCCTGACGCAGGTGAATACCCGGCCATCGTGCCCCTTCATACTGGCAACATATCCCGAGTCTTGTACAATTAACATTCTCCAGAAAAACATCACTGACCATTCAGCCTCCATCATGAGTCCAAATTATCGCTTCAGTTCGTCTGCAGAGCCTAGAATGTAGAGTAGTCGTCGCGCTGTTCTCGGCCACGCGTTGCTTTGTGGGAGCGTCGCGTAGGATCGAAAGTGTGGCTTGACCAAGTCGAGCAGTATATGAGAGAGCCAGTTGTTTTGAAAGATGCTTATGACGGCTGGTATCACGATCGATCCTTCGAAAGTGACGAAGTTGTTTCTTGTGGCCCTTTGCAACCTGGAAGAATTGGGCCCAATGGCGCAAAGCAAGTACAGCAGTGTGATTGTTGACATTGGCCAACGTGTGTGCTCAGTAGGTTCGATGGTATAGGTGGAGACGTAGGTTGTGATCGTTAGGCGAAGGCGGACTGCGTGATGTGCGACCGAGGTGCTGTTGTTTGATGCTAGAAATGCGTTGGAAATTGTTGAACTTATATCTGAGCGCTTCGCAAAGGGCATACGGTAGTCAGCTCTCAGCACTGCGCGATCGGTAGACGATAGTCGTTGAGTGATTGTGAGACGAGGGAGTTCGGTGTCTGCTTAGGTATACTTTGAACCAGCATGCTCAAAGCTGTGATTCAATGAGCAAGGTTCAAATGATCTCGAACGAAATCGTCGTAGATGCAGCGATCAGGGAACACTTCGAGTCCATACTCGCCCTGCTTCAGTGGGGCGAGGGCGGGTATGAGTGCTGCTGCTGGGGCCATCGATCCGGTCGCTACCCTCAGAACGCATCCAAGAGAGGCCATCTGGACGCTGGTGTGTATGTTTGTGAAAGATTGCCGCCCCCTTACATGTTTCGATTGATCTTGCTAGCAGACATGATGGAGATGCTGCCGGCGTTTCTGGTAGGATTGCCGCGGCCTTGCCTGCTCAGATCTGTGGGTTTTGGTAAGGGAGCTGGTGTTGTTGTGTGCAAAGGACTGATTCCTACAGCAACCTCCACTGCCTCCTCTTCTTATCGGGTAGAGTCGACACTGTAGGAGGCGACATGTAAGATAGAAGGGTATTGGATGAGGCTGACGTCTTTGAAATCTCATGGGCTTAAGTAGTATTCACCATTCTAATGGCAAACGTCGGCGTTTAGCCTAGAAGAGAGAAAAATTCCCATCCTGCTTCATGTAAGAAAGTCTGATACCATTCAAAGCAGTTACAAAGGGGTGATCATCCAAAAGAATGGAGAGTGGGTCAAAGTATAGAAAATCTTGCAGGCTTAATCGTTCGGTGAAGGGTTCGTCGCGCTAGTTGCGGCTTGAGGTGCTTTCGCGTCCTCTTCGGTCCTCTATGATAGAGGTCCATCGGCAGAAGGCGTGGCGAGAACATATGGCTTTCTTGCTAGACCATTTACCAGTTATCGTGTGGCCAAGTATCTTCCCAAGTGTTGACTTCACAATGGTCCAAGGATAGAGATTCTGATATGAAATGTGAAGAGAGGACATCGCTGGTGATAAAGACGCTTACGCAGACAAAGAGGACACACATTTCTCGATGGAGACTTCTCTACAGCTCTCTATCTGGGGTAATGACCTCTTCATGGGAAACTTTCGAGCGAGACATCGCGTCCTGCGTATGGTGGGCGATGACGCCAATCTCTTCTTGGGTCTTCTACGCAGTGGCAAAGAGCTAGCTAAAAGGGTGTTCCGAGAATCAGGTAGTAGGATGTTCTACTTGGATGATAATATGATAGTTGTTACCAATTGGAGAGTAATTGTCACCATAGACTTACGAGCGGGAATTTGGTCCGGAATCACAGCAGTAAATTTTATTCGCGAAAAGCAGTACAGTATCATCAGCGCTGTGCTCTTCCAGCGGGACTTTGATCCGATTCAGAGCAGTAGATCTCCCAAGAAGAAATACAATTCCCTCGGCATCGTGGTCTTCCATTGCTTTGATTTCTATTGTAAAGAAGCAAATGGAATAAGATTGCGTCACCAGACCAAATACGTCAACAGAAAAGCAATACCTTTCGGGAATCCATGCGCTCTCCCAATATCTTGAATTCCAATGAGCGGAAGTGAATGGAAACAGATTGCATCACAGTGACGAGTAGGGACGTCGTTGGGGAATCAAATGGAATCTTCTGGTGAGGCTGATAACCCGAGGCTGCGGGTCTGAGCCACTTCGCCACAATCAACCCCTAGTTATTTTCTAGTTAGGCTTCCACAACATCACACACAGCAACAACCAGTCATCAACCACTCTCTCAAGTCCAAAACACCATACATTTTCATTGAAAAAACAAAACAAAAAGTATCTCTTCCGAGATGCCGAGATGCCGATTCGACGGTTCTTACCGACTCTGACCGGCTACTATGTAGCCATCTGACTTCCAAAGCAGCCCAATGCCGCGAAAGCATGGAGTCAAACGTACTCGTACCATGGTTCCACCACTAACAACTGTCAACAGAAGGTCCAGACTCTTGTTGGGGAAGCTGAGCGTAACATCAATCCCTCCCTTGCTTCTATTTATGGTAGCACCGAGATCATCCCCAGGTTTTCTGCTCTCAGCCACACGAATGTCGATCTCTTCTCTGCTATTTGTCGACCGCCACACTCTGATCCCGCAAGACCGTCGATCATTGGGGCCGAGAGGACCCAAACAGGCTTGGTCCCCGCTCGCGTCTGACTAAGCGAAAGAGCAGTGGCTCAGGAGTGGCTAGGAGTGGACTCGGTTCCTGAAAGCAAAACCTCGTGGCACTGACACTTTGCCCGGTGCGCTGTCTTGCAATACGAGAGCTATTTCTGGGTCTCTGGCGCTGAACAGCAAAGACTTGCGACTATCGCATAGATTACCTATGGACAAGCATTGACAGGGAGTCGTCTTTCGAATACGATAACCGACTAACGAGGCTAACCCACCTCACAAGTAGAATCACCGAACTTTGCACATCCAACACTACCATGGGATAGGTACCGAAAAGCCATATGACACAATTTTGTGGGAGTTCTAGAACGAAGTACTGTGGCGGTGTTTCGCCCCGGAAGCGAGCCGAGGATCTTAGACCCACGGAAAATTTGGTGCCGGATGACTCCTCAGAATGTATAAACGTCAACTGGAATAGAAAGCGGAAGGCGGCTGTGTCCTAAGGTACGTTAGCAACGGTCAGGAATTGAGATCGGGAAAATCGTGGCTCAAGCTTCGGAAAGCGACTACGTATTAGGCTGCAGGCCTCATCCCTGTACTAGTGTGTGGCGTAAGGGGAAATGATTGATGTCTCTGCACATCATTTTTCCCGCAACTCTTAACAGCTTGCCTTCTAGAAAGATTCACATTCATCCCCATTGGGTTTTGCTTGTTGACGCTAAAATCGGAATCTGCTCTTCCACGGCTGATCGTCAACGATTTTCTTGACAAAGCGAATGCGAACTGTACTATTTTTGCGTACGCAAATCTGAAGTATCGGAGCTGTCAACCAAGACGAGGGAAGAGATCTGCTCTTCCCTAGACCTCCCAAACGGAATCTATTCAGATTTGTCAGACCAATTCGCCATTCCAAATTTATTGGGGGGGCTGTTCGACATGCTCCTCCATCTCGATGACCGATATGCTTTCATTCAACCTGGTATACTAGAATTGACCAGCGTTGCCAATACTATACCTGAGATATTCAATTCAATCACCTAGTACTCCGGTATGGTCTTGTTAACGTCAATTGTAGGAGCGCTATTCCGTATAAGGCTCCTCAACTCTGAAGAAGGGGTTTGAAGCGGTTGTCGGAACCGGAACAACCTCCGTGGCCCAGGAAAGTTAAAGACGGAAGCTGAAAGACCAAGGATGTCAAGCGCTGCCTGGCCTGAAGCTTGAAAGCAAGCACGGTCTTACCCCTAAGACTTGTGATATTGGAGAAGGATGTAGTACGAAGTATCGAGGGGCGTGTAGAAGATGGAGTACAACGAGTAGAATGAGTATACTCAGAACTTTGATGGTTCACTTCACTTCACGATTAGACAAGGTTGGCATACGGTGCTACAGGCGGAGAAAGGGGAGCAGGATTTGCTTTTAAGGCCTTCTGAAGGTTAAATGAGCCTCTTTCCAGCGAGCCCTGTTAGAAGCGTCCAGGACCTGATCGGGGACCCTGGAATCGGCTGTGATGGACCCTTGAAGGAGTAGAAGTGTGGACCGGGAGGTCCTGCCCAAGGCCCCAAAGCAAGCAAGACTGGCAAAGGTTCTAGACCGCTATCGATTCCTTTTCACTCTTAAAGGAAGTGGAAAAGTTAGACTAACTCTAATTGACCACTGACTGTGGCTGGATTTCTCCCTCAATCTGACTTGCCACTCCAACTAGGTATCATATCTGTCCATCGTCGTTGAGCACAAAGTGTGACTTAATCAACCATCTAGTATTCTAACGACACTCCTATTTCATGCCGCCTTCCCATCCCCTCCGATATTTCAAAACCAGTCTGATGCCCAACATTCCCTTCGGAAATCTACAAAGTACCAAGTTCTACCTACACCTTTCCAAGTTTCCCAATCGACCGGAGATCTGCATCTCCTCCAGCTCCCAATAGCACATCGCTTCATGCGCGAGCAAACCAGGCTAACACCCCAGAGGCTGGGTTTGATCCACCCCTACTCTACTTGCACAGCCAATCGATAGTCAGCACTGCATATTCGCCACACTCATTCGAAGCAAAGGTACGTGCACACCCCCATGCTCTGGCATAACCTTCTTTTACACCAATGCCGTATGCGTGGATAGTGTCACTCACCAAAACATCCGTGACGTCGATCTATTCCCGTCACTATCAAAGCCTCATCTTGACCGTTTGCTGTCAGTCTCCTTCTCATTCGCTTGCTAATCTTAACCTACCCGTCAAACCGTATCCATACTTTCCCCAAACTGTCTTTCCTCCATCTCCAGAGACCTGTATGACATGGCATTTTGGGCATAGCTTTCGCTTACCGCTCGTCGTTGCCACCAGAATCTTCTGCAATAGGATGAGGCACTGAATATCCCACTCCGTATCCAGACATTCTTCAAGCGTGTCCTCGAATCAGGATCTGTCAAGAGCCTCAAGATAGCTTATTTGGACCTCAAGCCTCTGATCATTGCCACGAGGAGACAGACAGATCTTGGGTCTGTCCAGCAACATATAGGAGGTATCGTCGAAAGGTATATACTCCCACTTCAACTCTCTGATGTTGTTGTTTCTGTCCACGTCCAGACATGTAAGCTAACAATGCGTTTACTATGGGTTCAGCAGTGGACTGTCCTACCGGTGATTGTCGAGGACGGAGCTATGGGCGATGAGAATTTTCAGCAGAGTGGGTCTGGGGGTTTGCCACTGGGTGGCCAGGCAATGGACCCTCCGGCGCGGAATAGACTAAGCGAAAGGGAAGGACCTTCACCAGCCCGTACGACTCTCCCTCCCTTTCATCTTTCATCACTCTACTCGAAAAAGCCCCATCAATATATCCAGATTGATTTGCTAAGTCGGCAGCAGATAATATCGGTTCTAGTAATAATCCACATGGCTTTCATCTGCAGGGAGCCACTCCCCAGCAGCACCTTCCTGGTGGCCAACCATTCAATGCGCCTGGTCAACAGAGTGGCGGTTATCAGCTGGGTCGAGGACAGTCTCCAGGCGCTTTCAGCATGTCTGGCATGGCTGGAGCGCTGCCCGATTACCAGCCTTCAACACAATCGCAAATGTCCCAGCACGATCAACAGCGCTTCATAACAGGCACTCCAGGTGGCGTTTCGCCTTATAGTCAAACATCGATTAACACCGCCAATTTTCAGGTGCACCCTTCGCAGTACAGCTCAGCGTATAATTATGGTCAAGTGCAACAAAGCCCACAAACGCAGTCTGGAGGACCGAGCCCTATCCATCCACCTTATTCTGCAGGCGCCTATTTTCCATCACAACAGCAACAGTTCGCGTACTATCCCGGCCAATACGGACAGCTTGGTCAACCCCAGCATGGCTCTTATTCATCTTATGGTCCAGGAGCGAGTCAGGTGTATGGACAGCAATCTGGAGAAATGGGCCGGCAGATGCACAGTGGCTATTCACCGAGTGCCTACTCTTCTTACGGGTCTAGCGGGCCTTACCTTAGACCAGGCAGCATGCCAGGCAAGCGACTCTTTCACTCACCACACTTAGGTTGCTAATCTTTTCCACAGCAGCCAGCAAAGGCAGCTCGAACTCCAGCTCTGGCAGCATTCCTTCCACTCCTCGAGGACCGCCCCGAAAGCCTAAACAATCTGGCCACGCCCTATGGGTAGGAAATCTGCCATCTGGCACTATAGTTGGTGATTTAAAGGACCACTTCTCGAGGGACGCGACTAAAGAAATCGAGAGCGTTTTCCTTATCTCAAAAAGCAACTGCGCGTTCGTCAACTATAGGACGGAGACGGCGTGTGCAGCCGCGATGACCAGATTTCACGATTCAAGATTTCAAGGCGTCCGACTTGTCTGTCGCCTGCGAAGAAGTTCTGGCGCTACGTCCGCACCTGGTGTGCCTACTGGACCTGCCGCTCTAATCCCTGCCATGGCTTATACTCAAACAGCTTTTGAGGCTATCTCACAAAACCGTGAGATTTCTAGCAAGGCGCTCGAGTTAGCTGCTGCTGAATTATTACGCGCAGGGGAACTGACCGCGAAGGTTCACGACAAATACTTCGTCATGAAGAGTTTGACTGTGGAGGACATGGAGCTGAGCGTACGCAATAGCATTTGGGCGACGCAAGCCCACAACGAAGATGCTCTGAACAAGGCCTACGATGTAAGGACCTACTTGACTCACCATCCTCCTCATGCTTACAATTACAGACCGCGGAAAATGTTTACCTCATCTTTTCAGCCAACAAATCTGGCGAGTACTTTGGTTTCGCTCGCATGGCTTCTCCTATTACTGAAGAAGCTGCTGTGGGTCTTGACTGGGCTCCGCGAGGAGAAGTGATTATTGATGATCCAGATATTCCTCGATCTATTCCGACTGCGGCAACTGAATTCGCACCCAAAGGCCGCATTATCGACGACTCTGCTCGTGGTACAATATTTTGGGAAGCTGACCCCGAAGATGAAGATCGTGCACCTCTCATCGATCACGAAGTGGATGATCCAGAGGAAAGTACTAAGGGAGAAGAAAAGGCAGAAGAGATCGACGAAGCCGTACTCTCTGGCGATGCCCAGGCGTTTGGCAAACCTTTCAAAATCGAATGGCTCGCTACGAACCGCTTACCATTCTATCGCACAAGAGGCTTGCGAAATCCTTGGAACGCCAACAGGGAAGTGAAGATCGCAAGGGACGGCACAGAGCTTGAGACGAGCGTGGGGAGAAGACTAGTCCAAATGTTTCAAAAGGCATCCATGCCTGAGGGAGCACAGCCACCGTTGGGCTGGTCTTCCGGGAGGCAATACTGACTGAGAACATATGGCAGGACGAGGACCGCCTACCTTCGCAAGTGCAGTCCAGTCCGTCATTACCTTTCCCATCAGCGCGCTCCCCAATCGGCCCTTATTATTCGACACTGCTGGCCAGCTAATTCTGAATTTACAACTTTCTATTACGAAGTCACCGACTCGAACGATGTACGAATACTGGACTTTAAAGCAACGATTGGACGATGTGCGTGTACAGGGTGTGAGCATGGCAGCAGGATGGACGGCTCAGCTTAGCAGCGCTAGCTGCGTCTTGATCTCCTGGATTATGGAAGGAGGATGGTGCGCTTTACTCACCAAAAGGCATTTCGCTTGGCTGCATCGCTATTGGCTTGCTTTGCATTGAGGAGCCGGATTGATACATGGATGTTATGATATCGCGGACATGTACACATAGAGGAGCGATCCGGATACATACACGCAGGGAAGAGCGGCGCATGCAAGAGTGGGACGAAGGAGGACCTCTTAGCAAAGTTGCCGATCACTTTTGTTCATGTCGTCATGATATTGGGTGGTGAAACTGACCTTTGGTGCGAGTTTTTTTTGCGTCTCTGTGCTCCGTACGGGAGGGAATGCTTGTCTTCAAGCTCAGAACCCCAGCCTCGATGGCTGTGCGAATGAGTCAATGTTCGTCAATGTGGCTTGAGTAACGTCTCTCCTACTGATAACACTCCCGATCAGATCCCATTCGTCCGCCGAGCGAACGTCCTACCATCCATGGACAGCAAACAAACACTCTATCAACCATGCCCTCCATCTCATCGCTTCCAGAAGATGCCTACCAAAAACGCCACAACACGCACACCTCCGTACCTAAGCAAACATCCCAGATCCCTTACACCACCCAAACCCCATCATGCAACTAACCCGTATAAGCCAGCGCAGCTTTCCCCGATTCCAAATCCATACTCTTCATGGGTGCATCAAACAAAAAACCCAATTATTCGTCAACGTGATACGAGTACGAAAGACTTTCGCCCCATGCCGATCTCTCCCATTAGAATACCGACGTACCCTATTTTTGGGATGGGGGCTGAAAATTGACGGGTATGATGCACGTTCTCTCTACCAGTTGCACGCACGTCCCGAAGCAATTGTGATTTAAACTACGAAGACGAGGAATCATAATGAGAAGATCGGCGGTAAGGTTCTCAAACTCCAGAAATAGTATTGCCATTGTTGTTGCGAGCAGTGGGGTTAGAATGCTTTTACGGTACCTATCTCTATTTGGGCCCCCGACAGAAAGGGGTTAGGAGTTTATCCTGCGGTCGCGTTGAGAGAATATGTAAAAGGGTTAAATCGATTGCCCATTCTTTGAGAAAGGTTTGAAGCCAGCTAAGATGAGGCGATGTGTGTCATCAATACATAGTAAGCTCGATGTTTTGGCGTGGTGGTGGTTAGCGTGGGTACCGTTTTGCAGCGTGAAAAGGACCGTTTTTGTAGTGTCGGGGTAGTAGGGGTACTCTACCACAGCTCAACTCTGTTACAGCGAGTGGGCTGGGGAGATAAGGGACGTAGGAAGGCATGTTTTACAGGTGGTAGACTGATTAGCTGAATGATTTGTTTTCTGTTTCATCCTTTGCAGTGTCCACTCGTTGGTATCATGGTAGACGACCACGAATGTTGTAGATACAATCTTCAATCCTTTTCACAACACCATAGAATTACAGGCACTCTC
>JAABUP010009263.1_pt1 | contig 12172 bp, 16 predicted proteins | sample 5559201 | NCBI WGS metagenome assembly JAABUP01 (sample SAMN10711887, study PRJNA513373) | rock metagenome | isolation source: Antarctica rocks | place: Antarctica | reverse complement strand
CCGGAGGCTTGACCACCGGAGGTGCTGGCGGGGTAACCACCGGAGGCTTGACCACCGGAGGCTTGACCACCGGAGGTGCTGGCGGGGTAACCACCGGAGGCTTGACCACAGGCGGAACTACCACCGGCGGTGCTGGCGGAGTAACCACGGGCGGGGTAACCACCGGAGGCTTGACCACAGGAGGTACGGGGATGGGCGGCATCGTGACGGGCACCGGGTGGAAGAACAACCCGAACACGAACTGCAGGAACCGCACGATCGCCGAGAAGTAGTTCTCGAACCATCGTGACACCCGCTGGTGTGCCGGACCGGTCACCGACCGCGGCGTCTGGTCGAGGTCCGTGGAGTTGCCCACGCGAACACCGGAGATCCGGGCCGCAGAATTGGTGTGCAGCGCCGTCCCGTAGCTGATCTCGTTGTAGCGGTGGGTGACGGCCGCCGGCGCTGCTGCTGCTGCGGAGACGGTGTCGACCCCGCGTGACGGGGCGTGCGTGTCGATCGCGGCACCGGAGGTGAGCAGGGCCAGCGCGGTCACCGCGGCGGCCGTGAGCAGAATGGGCCGCGCGGAGCGGTGTGTACTCCGCTGCGGTGGCGGACCCGTGTCCTGGGCTCGTGGGGTGGGGTGGGTCATCGAACTGCGCTCCTTGGGTCGTGGCCCGCCCCGTGGTGAGGCAGGTGTGGTCCACAACCGTCCATGTGCGCGGCCTATGGGGTGTCCATCGTGTTTGGGCGTTTTTCACCTTTACGACGGACAACTTCCTTTCCGATCCTCGACCTGTCGCTTGTTCCTGGTGCTCATCCTGCCCACCGGGTCCGACAGTTTCCGCCGCCAAGCAGCACCAGCACGACTCAGGCGGCCTGGTGCTGCAGGAACGACACCAGGCCCGCCTCGTGCAGCGAGATCAGGTGCGCCGTCTCCGTGCTCGGGTCGAGGTAGACGACATTGCCGGCGGGGCGTGCAACGTCGGTGAACGGCGCGTAGTCGGTGGCGATGAGGTACAGCGGTACCGCCTGCTCCGCCCACTCGGCCCCGGTGAACACCGTGGTCTTGCCGCCGAGCATCGTGGTGAGGGTGTCCTCGCTGGCCGCCACCGGGTCGAAGTCGCCGTTGGTGACCGCGGCAGCCAGGTGAGACTCCTGCAGAACGGTCGCCGTGTTCACCGCTTGGCCGTACCGCATCCACAACGCCTTGTCGTGGTCGGCGTCCGAGGCGGGTGTGTCGCCGCCGGTCTCCGCGGGGATGGTGTCGTAGCCGGGGATGAGGACTCCGACCAGCTCGGTGGCGGTGTCCGCGTAGGTGGTTTTCGCATCGTCGTGCAGAAGCACGAACGGCCACGGATCGCCGCCCTCGTGGGGCGGGGCGGTGAGGGTGTCGGCCTCATCCGCGCTGTGGGTGGTGACAAACATGGTTGGTGCTCCCTGGGTTGGTGGGTGTCTGGGTGGTTCTGGTAGTCCTTTGCCGTTGCGTACCAACCGGCCGTGACGGGTGTTGATGTGGGCGACCACGAAGGTGTCCACCGTGTCGGTGTGCCCCAGTGTCGGTCACCGACGGGGGCGTCGTACGTCCCCGTGGCGCCTTCCGTTGCCCTGGGGCGCCTGGCGTGGGGCGGCCTGCTGCGGCAGGAACCGCACCAGGCCCGCCTCGTGCAGCGAGGTCAGGTAGGTGGTTTCCGTGCTGGGGTCGAGGTAGGCGACCCGGCCGGACGGTTTCGGCCGCTGGGTGAACGGTGCGTAGTCGGTGGCGATGAGGACGAGCAGCACATCCCAACGCCAGTGCCCGCCGGTGAACACGTCGGTCTTGGCACCGAACAGCGCGGTGAGCGCATCTTCGGGTGCTGCGGCCGGGTCGAAGTCGCCGTTGGTGACCGCGGTAGCGAGGATGTGCTGCTGGATGAATGCTGCGGTCGACACCGCTTGGCCGTACCTCATCCACAACGCCTTGTCGTGGTCGGCATCCGAGGCGGGTGTGACGCCGCCGGTCTTCGCCGGGATGGTGTCGTAGCCGGGGATGAGCACACCGACCAGCTCGGTGGCGGTGTCGGCGAAGGTGAGGGAGATGTCGGTCGGGTGCTGCGCTACGTCCCCGGCGTGCAGCAGCAGGAACGGCCACGCACCGTGGCCCTCGTGTGGCGGGGCGGGGAACGTGCCGGGCTCGTCCACATAGGGTGTGGTTACGCGCATGATGGTGCCTCCTGATCGTGTTGGTGTGCGGCGGCGCAGGTGGTTTTCATGCGGTCGCCAACGCCGGGTTCAGCAACTTCTCCGCGAGGTGCAGAACCGCCGCCCGCAGCTCGACGAGGCTGCCGTTGTTGGCCACAGTGGCCCCGATCAGCGCCACCGGCAGCGGTTGTTCGCTGGCATGGTTGTTGACCGGTCCGATGCCGGCCCGCTCGATGCGCACTACCACCCCGCCGCGTTCGATCACCCATTCGGCTTCGTTGGTGAGGCGGACATCGGAAACCACCACCCCACGCGGGGAATCGTCGTGGGTGATCCGCAGATCACGGTCGACGGTTGAGCTCAACGTGTCCACCCACACTGCATCACCGAAGACGGTGCGCGCCGATTCGGTGCCGACCCGCTGCATCAGCTGGCGGATCTCCGTGCCGAACACCGGGTGGCGTTTCGCCTTGTCCCAGCCGTGGCGGTCCACCACGTCACGCACCCGTAGGTCACCGCTGGCACCACCGGAAACGACCAGCGGGTTGATGAGGTAAAGGGCTTCACGCACCTTGTCCGCCAGGGCGTACTGGCGGTAGCCGAGTTCGTCGACGAGGATCCCCGCGACAGTGTCCTTGCCGGCGGAGGGCCAGCCGTTCAATCCGATGAGCATGTGAGTCGTTTGCGTCTCACCGGGAACCGGCTCGAAGGATCAGCCTTCCGGGGTTCCGGCCGGTTCCCGGTGGGTGATGGTGACCGGCCCGGCCTCCGCCATTTCCACGGGGCGAGCCCGGGCGGTGCCCGCGGACGCGTCCAACTGCCGACGCGCCTCATTCGCTTTGGCGTATCCGGTCATGACCTCCCCGGTGCGCGGGTCCAGCTTCGGCCCGGCGTCGTACCCCACCTCGTCGCGGCCGGTGCCCGCAGAATCGTTGTCGTCCAAGCTCGGGGTGTACTGGGCGATTTCCGCCGTCGTGGGGGCGGGGCGGTGCGTGGTCACCACCCCGCGACCCACCAGCCAGGCGTCGAGCTCGGCGGTGTCGGAGTAGAAGGATTTGAACACGCACGGCTCCCGGCCCTCCGGTTCGGCGACCCCGGTACCCCGGGACGCGACGGGATCGGCTTGCACGTGGCCGGGCACCTTGGGGACCCGGCCCGGGTCACTCAGTACGAGACGCCGGTTGTTGTCGGTGGGCTTGGAGCCCATCAGGATTTTGTGGTGCAGGTTGGTGCGCATGGCCGGGTCGATGCCGGTGGCCACCGAGGCGACCTGGGAGGAGACCAGCAGGTGCACCCCGACGAACCGCAGCTCGGCGGCGATGCGCTTGATGAACTTCTCCAGGATCGCCTTCTGCAGGTTGATTTCGTTGGCCTCGAGGACCAGCGGGTGGTCCTTCGCCAGCTTGGGCACCTTCTCCGGGTAGAACAGCCCGGTGAGCTCGTCCACGATGACCACGATGGGCCGCACATCGGAATCCGGGGGCAGGTCGGTCCACTTGATGACGTGGTGGAGGGCGAGCACCTTCGCGCGACGCTCCCCTTCGGCCATCACCAGGGCCAGCGCGGTGACCGCGGCGGGCAGCGAGTCGCACCCCCAACCACCGTCGCGGCAGAACTTCTTGCACCACAGGAAGTCCACGGACTTGCTGGGCAGGTCGACGACGACCAGTTCCGCGCCGCGGGCCAAGCAGCCGGCGATGAAGTCGTTGATCATAATGGATTTTCCACCCCCAGACGTGCCGCCAATCTGAAGATGAGCACCAGCCAGCAAGTCGATGCTGAACACCGGGCCCACCTCCTTGCCCGGCTCGGGCAGCACGTGCCCGAGCGGGATCTTCGCCCAGTCGGTCGAGGCCAACGAGAACGCTGGAACCGGCGCCGTCAGCGGGTAGGTGAACACAGCCGGGAAGGTCGGTGGGGTGGAGGGGATGATCGAGGCGGTCAACGCCGCCACATCCACATCCACATACCAGCCGACGCGGCCGACGACGGAGGTGGCCACCTCGTCGAGCTTGCCGTCGTGCTTGGAGGCCACATAACCGGGCGGCAACTCCAGGTCGAACCCGCCGTCGCTGCGGGGAAGCACCTGCACATCCCACGGCTTCACCCCCAGCGCGATCGCCACCGCACCCCGGCAGCGGGCAGTGGCGGGGTCCAGCTTGGACAGCACCGCTTTGCCGAGGAACGGCTCGAACCGGGTCATCACCAGACCCGGGTACTGGTCGGCCATCCGGATGGAGACCCGGTCCCCGTCGGCGGGCTTCGTGCCCCGGACCAGGCGCACCTCGAAGCTGTCCGGTTTCAGCACGGTGGCGGTGACTTCGGTGACCGCCGCCTGGCGGCTGGCGTAGGCAACATTCTCGGCAGGGTCGATGGAGTCGATCTCGAAGCCGTCGCCGTAGTGGTCGGCGATCTTTTTGGCCAGCGCCTTCACATGCCGGCCGGGATCGAACCCGGGCGGCAGGGTGATCTTCACGCGCTCAGTGGTGGCCACACAGGAGAACATGCGCAGAAACCGTGCCCGCGCTGCTCAGACCGGCCGGTTTTCCTTGGCCCGGATGGCCAGGCCGCCGACGGTGGCCTGGAAAACCTCGTACTCGCTGTGGTACCGCTCGCGCCAGTCCGGGTCGAAAGCACTCAGCAGCGCGGCGGGATCGTCCTGGTGTCGGCTCGCCCAGTCCAGGACCAGGTCGATCCGCCCTGCGGCGTAGAAGTCCATCGGCCGGATCGGGGCATCGGCCAGAACGCGGGTCTCGAAGAACGCGGCGACATCGGGCACCAGGGAGGTGTTGTGGACAAGGGTGCAGACGTCCAGCAATCTCGCCACCGTGTCCACGTCGTGCACGGACATCGGCTGGCGAGGCTGATTTCCGGCGCCGCGCCACCGCTGGATTGCGGGGACGCTGACCCCGACCATGAGGGCGACGTGGCGCCGCGTGAAACCCAGCTGAGCCAGTTCGTCGAGAAGATCCACACCCAGTTTCTGCAGCGGAGTCAGCCCTCGCACATCGGGCACCGATCGTTTCGTGCGGAGTGCTCGCCTTCGTCGTGCTGATCGACCAGGTCGGCGCAGTTGCCGCAGAAGCCGTCGTAACCGTCACCGCCGCCCGCGTCCTGCCCGCAGTGCTGGCAGCTTTCGTCGTTCAGCTCGAGGTCGACGTCCGGTTCGGCGTGCTGGGTGGGCGCGAACTGGCCGGAACTGGTACCGCTGCCGGCGCTGACGCGGGCCGGGGCGCTCACGGCTCGCCCCGGTATTGACCGCTCAGTGGCGAGTACCGGGGGTCCGGGACGTGCCGCGGCGTGTACTCCTCGACCTCGCGGACCTCGTCCACCGGAACCGGCGCGTCCACCTGCTGGCGGTAGGCCACCTCGGTGCCCGAGTCTGACTCGGATTCGGAGCTGGTCTCGGCGTTCGCCTTGCGGTGGAGCACCAGGCGGTAGATCCCGTATCCGATGGCGGCCGCGACCACCACCGCGAGGGCGATGAGGAAGACCTGGGTGATCACGGTGGCGAACCGGATCAGGAAGATCAGGACGATGATCCCGCCGACGATCTTCCAGAACAGGCGGCTGGTGAGCATCCGGGTGAACAGGTAACCAAAAACTACGCCGAAAAACATCAGAACCTCCTCCGCCTACGCGGTGGTTGTGTCAGAAGTGGTTCCTCTGACGTCATGCTGGTGTATGTGTGCGGCCTTGTGCCTGTGGTCCGCGTTGGGTGTTTGAGGCGGTGGGGTGAGCACGATCATGCGGGGCTCAGGGGCGGGGACACACAGGGTGACCAGGGCGAATACAGCGGCGAGGATCGCCCCGCCCACCACCGTCCACATCACCACGGTGAGAATGTTGTCGAAGAAGCGGACGATGAGGGTGACGGCCAGCACGAGACCCAACGCCTTCCAGAAGGCGCTGCTGCGCAGCAGCCGGCCGAAGATGAAGTCGACGACGGTGGTCAACGCGCGCATCACCGGCCGCCCCCGCCCACCACAGCATCGGCGGAGGGCAACGGGGGCAGAACACCTCCGACGGCGTTCACCGCGGCGGCCGCGGCCTCGAACGCCGTGTGCGCTGTGCGCTCGTTGCACCGGGTGACGTTGTCCAGCATCCACAACGCCAAGGACAGCGTTTTACGTGCTTTGTACTCTGTGTCCGATCCGGCCTGGGCGAGCTTGATGCGGGCCAGCGCCACATCCGCCCGGGCGAACGCGGTGTCCGCTCGGGCCACCTCGAGGACAGCGGCCGCGAGGGTGTACGCGTCGAGGGCTTCGGTGGAGCTCGGTGCGGTACCCGGTCTCTGCGCAGGAACCGCAGGAACCGGGTGCACGGCGGTCACGGCGCAACCCGCACGTACCCCGAAATGCCGGGGTCGATCATCGGAACGCTCCGCGGTATCTGCGCGCACCGGGCGAGGTCGAGGCGGTCGACGGAGTCCTCGGCCAGGTACTGCCGCCACCCGGTGCCCTCGGAATCGAGGCCGCCGATGAGGGTGTCGATGTCGCTGTTCGCACCGGCGACCTCATCGGACCCGATCTCGGTGACCAGCAACTCCCCGCGGCTGTCGAGGAGGTCGCCGGCGCCCATGTACGGGCCCTGGTCGGATTCGGTGAGCTCCAGGTAGCGGGCCTGGGGGTAGCGGGCGCCCAGATCCGCGGCCACCACCCGCAACGAAGCGTCGGCCAGCCCGTCGTCGGTGCTGCGGTACACCCGCGACCACGCGTCGAACGCAGCGGCGGCATCAGGTGCGGGTGTGCCGTCTGGGCCGTCCGGCACCTTCACCTGCGCCAGCACACCGAGGTCGACCTGTCCATCCCGGTCGATCTCGATGTCGCTCCACCCGTCCCCGACGGTATCCAAGTAGGAGGCCAGGTTGTCCACGCAGAACCCGGTCCCCTCGACTTCGATCTCCCCCAGATCATCGGACACCGTGTTCCCATCGGTGTCGGTGAGCTCCGCGGCGATCATGTACGCACCCTGATCGGAGTCCTCCAAGCGCAGATGACGCGCGCTGGGGAACTCCGTGCGCAGCTGTCCGGCCATCAACGCAAGACTGAGCCGCGCGGTCGCGTCCTTGGACTGATGGTAGGCAGCGACCCAGGAATCGAGGTCGTCGATCCGCTCCTGCTCGACGGTCATGACAGGGTGGTTCACCCCGACATCGGTCTCTGCGTGAGTGGTCGCGGCGAACTGGCCCCCTTCAGGGGTACCGGGGGCCACCCTGGTGCTCATGCTCATGCCCTGTGTGTGTGCGGTGCCCGACCGGCAGCCTTGCGGCGGTCCTGCTCACGGGCGATCGCGTCGAGCTCCGCGGCGGTGGCGTAGTTGTCCTCCCAGCCGGAAGTGATCTTGGCCTTGCGGCGGGAAAGGTCCCTGCCCTGGGTGAACCGGAAAACCACCGCGTGCCGGGCGACCGCCCTCTCGTGCTCCGAGGTCGGTGCACTGGTGGGGGTGTTACCGAACGCGGTGGCTTGGATCGCTTCCCGCGGCAGGTAATGGGCTCGCGACCAGGCGGCGCAGTCTGCGGCCGGCAACCCGGTGGGCCCCCATTCCCGGACGGCGTGGGGCAGAGGCACCTGGATTCCGGTGGTGAAACCGGCGTCGGTCCACTCGGCGACGCGCTCAGGCGCGATGTGTGCCTCGTCCCAGTCCCCGACCTCATCGGGGTCGGTGACCCCGTGGGCTGCGTACTGGGCGACCGTGTCCGGGCCGATCCCGTTGTCCGCCAAATCCTTGGCGACGTCGGGGTCCAGACCCGACGTTTTCCACGCGGCGGCGGCGGAACCGGAGTCCCACCCACCCTCCACCCAGTCCACGGTTTCCCCGGCGGTGAAACCGTGCCGCCGGAACTCCGCGTCCCGCGGCACATCGAAGTTCTCCGGCCATGCTGTGGCGGAATCCTCGAGAGGTGTCTCGTCGAACCGGCAGTCGGAGAAGCTGACATCACTCAGGTTGTCGTTGGCCTTCTTGTGATAACCGTGGTCCATCTGGGCGCCGGAAAAATCGGCACCCCGAAAATCGCACCCCTCGAAGTGCCCGCTCAGGGTCGCCCCGCGCAGCGAGCTGCCGCGGAAACTGGCCCGGTCGGCTGAACCCACCACCGCTGCGGACAGGTCGGCGCCCGCGAAGACCGTGCCGTCGAGCTGTCCGGTCAGGTCGGCGTCGTGGAAGACGGCGCCGTCGAAGCGGCCGTCGGTCAGGTCGGCACCGGTCAGGTCGGCCTTGGAGAAATCGGCGTCACTGGCGTCGATGCCGGTCAGATCCGCGCCGCGCAGGTCCGCGGAACCGAAGTTCGCCCTCCGGGCCCGGGCCTGACGGAGATCTGTCCCTTCTACCGTGGCGTGGGAGAAGTCCTCCCCGTCATGCACGCTGGAGATGGGCCGGTAGTCGACGTCGGGCATCGGGGACTCTTCCCCGAACAGGTCCTCGGACAGGGCAATGTCGGTTTCGGCGTGTCCTTGAGTTGCGTACTGGCCGCCGGTAGGGACGCCGGGGGAGACGCGGTTGGGGTTGCTCATCGGGTGAACCCGCCGTCCTGGAATTGCTGTGCGATCAGCACGAGGGTTCGGCGGAGCCGAAACTCGTTCTGAGTGGGGACGCCGGGGGAAACACGGTTGGGGGTGCTCATCAGGATCCGTTCTTGGTGTTGTTGTCCGCCAGGATGTGTTGCGCTTTGCTGATGTCGAGGACGTCGACGTAGTCGCCGTAGGCTTGTGGTTGGGGGTGCTCGCCGGTCAGGAACCGGCCGCGGGTCGCGCCGTCCAGGTCGAGGTGTTCGACGTAGCCGGTGTCCCACCGGACAAGACGCTGCCGAGCGACGTCATCGAGGCGTTGCCGCCGCTCGGGTGGATTTACGGCGGCGAGTTCGCCACCGTTTTCGTCGAGAATCGACTCGATCGCCGCGGGCATCGTCTCGTAACCGTTGCGGTACAACCGAATATGAGTCGCACCCGGGTATGCGGTGACGACCTCATCGGCGAGCAGGTGGGCGGAGAGCAGGGATACGCGCCCCTTCGCCTCCTCCGCTGCACAGCGGGCGGCGGCGAGCTGGTCGACCAGGGACTCACGGTCGGGTGTCTGGTTCGAGGCCAAGGTGAGCGCCGGCTCGGCGTGTTGGCCGGGGGCGAACCGGCCACCTTCTGGGGTGCCGGCCGGGGCACGGGTTGGGGTGCTCATACCTGTGGTGTGTGCGGCGCAGGCGTGGACACCCACGGCAGAAGAAAACCGCCCGCGGGTTTGCCTGTCAGCGCAGGCTCAGCGCCTTGTCCACGTCGAAGGTCTGCCCGAGCAGTTTCGAGTTCTCGGACATGTACGCCGAACCCGTCGGCTCTCCCGGTTGTCCCCGGTGCCCCGGCCGCCGGGCCGGGCACAGCGCGGAGGTCATGGCGAACACGTTGTGGTCGTCGAAGTTGAAATCGTGGAGCTCGGCGTCGGTGACGGGCAGCCGACCACCGTCCCCGCTCGCATAGACCCCGGTGACCACGAGGTGATCGGGGTTTTCAAACCACGGCTCCATCTCCAGTGCATGTGCTTGCGGCCACCGTTTCGTTGCGATGTCCGCCAGTCCGCGGGCACAGGCCATCTCGTACGCCTGCTCCGCCTCCTCGACGGCCGCGCGGCGACGCGCCATCTCGCCCAGGATGGCAGGGTCGACCTGTGCGGGTTCCTCGCTTGCGGGGTTGAGGGTGAGGGCGGTCTCTGCTCGGCGGCCGGGGGCGAACCGGCCACCTTCTGGGGTACCGGCCGGGGCACGGGTCGGGTTGCTCATACCCATGGTGTGTGCGGCGTTCGTTGCACACCCACAGCGAGAAGGGGAGGGGCCGGGGCATGGACTGTCAGCGCAGATCCAGTGCCTTGTCGATGTTCAGGCGTCCGTGCCGGCTGTCCAGCATTCGGCCTTCCCCGACCTGCTGCCGTTCGGGGGCGTCGAGGAAATCCTCGGTGTGCGCGCGGCCCAGCTGAATGCCGGCGGCTGTGTAGTCCCACTCGTCCAGGTCGTCGTCCTCCTCGGCGGTGGTGTCGAGCCGGTCGGTGGCGTCGAGCAGGACGGTGCCCTCGGTGTCGAGCACCTCGCGGACCTCGGCGGTATTGCCGCCGTCGGACATGGTCGTGTCCAGCACGATGGTGGCCGCGTCGGGGTAGCGCGCGGCCACCTGGGCGGCGAGCAACTTGGCGCTGGTCCGGGAGATGTGGACGTTCACATCGTCACGTTGGTCGTAATAGTCGTTCAGCCGCTGAGACAGCTCCGCGGTCACGGCGGTCATGACCGCCGGCAGGGACACGTCGGACTCGGGGTGGGTGTCGGGGGCGAACTGGCCAGAGGTCGGGGTTCCGGCGGGGACACGTTTGGGGGTGCTCATGACCATGATGTGTGCGGCGCCGGGCCCGTGGCCCACGGTTTCCGTCTACTCCTGGTAGAAGGTTTGTCCGGTGACGCACCGGTAGGCCTCGGACCGCGACGGGGGGATGCCGTCGTTCACACAGTCCGCGAAGCTCAGCCGGCCGGGCTCATAGTTGGTGATCCGCCCGCCGCGGCGTTTGAGGTCCGCCCCGTAGGCAGAGCCGTGCTCACTGGTCAAACCGGAGCTTTCCGGCGCCCACAGGTAACCGTTGACGATGTCGTTCTCCTGGTCGTAGTCGGTGGCCAGGAACATGCACCCATCCACTTTGCCGCCCTGGAAATCCGGGTTGTCGACCAGGTAGGCGGCGGAAATGGCCTCCGGCGGCTCCGGGTAGTCGTCGCTCTCACGTGAGGCAGCCTCGTGGTCGGGGATACCGTCGAAATCCACCGGTGCAGTCTGGGGCACCTGGGCGAGCCGGTCGTGAAACTGCTGCGCCAACACCTCCTGTTTGCCGTACCCGGGCGCCACCGCGAGCACCGCGTCGGAGTCGAGGGCGTAGGCGGCGCGGGTCGCGCCTTTGCGTTGCACTGCCAGGCGATCCCCCATGGGGTACCCGCGGACCTCCTTGGCTTCGACGCTACCGGTGCCGTCCGCGGTGAGCACGGTCATCTGCGCCCCGCCCTTGCACAGCACCCGCAGCTTGTTCTCCGTCGTTTCGTGGTCGTCGACCTCGGAGATCAGCGCGATGGCCGCCTTGTTGCGCTGGGCGCGGTGGGGTTGCCCGCCGATGTGCAGCGCTGTGCGACGGAACGCGGACCCGTCGGACTCGAGCTCCTCGGCGACAGTGTCGGACACCTCCCACCGGCCCTGACCTTTGGACCTCGGTGCCGGAAACTGCTCGGCCAAATCCACCCCGGCGTCGGCATGCTGGCTGGCGGCGAACTGGCCGCCGGTGGGGACGCCGGGCTGGACACGACTGGGGGTGCTCATGACCCTGGTGTGTGCGGCGGCCGCTGTGATCCCTCACCGAGGCCATGAGCGCACCCACATGTCAGGAGCGGGTGACCCTCCCGCTGGCGTAGTTGTAGGTCAGGGTGCCGCCCTGGAAGCTGTTGGCCCGACCTCCAGGCACCGCGTACTCATCGGTGGCGGGGAAGCCCAGCGAGCCGGCTTCCCAACCCTGGGCGGCCCAGGCGTTGAGGATGGCGCCGTGCACCTCGTGGGCGCCGGTGGCCGGGGAGTAGTAGATGGACCCACCGGTGAAGTAGTTGTAGCTGCCCACCCTGTTCGGGGTGGGTGTTTCGTTGGTGGTGGGGAAGCCCAACACGCTGGCCTCCCATCCCAGGGAACCCCACTCGTTGAGGATGGCCCCGCGTACCTCGTGGGCGCCGGTGGCCGGGGAGTAGTAGAGGGACCCACCGGTGAAGTAGTTGTAGCTGCCGACCCTGTTCGGGGTGGGTGTCTCATCGGTGGTGGGGTAACCCAGCGGGCTGCGCTCGAACCCCAGGGCCGCCCACTGGTCGCGGATCGCCCCGTGCACCGACTGGGCACCGGTGTTGGGGGTGTAGTAGATGGATCCGTCGTTGGCGAAGTGGTTGTAGCGGCCCACCCCGTCCGGGGTTCCGGACTCATCGGTGGTGGGGAAGCCGAGGAAACCGGCCGGCCCACCGAAGGCG
>JAABUP010009262.1_pt1 | contig 12173 bp, 12 predicted proteins | sample 5559201 | NCBI WGS metagenome assembly JAABUP01 (sample SAMN10711887, study PRJNA513373) | rock metagenome | isolation source: Antarctica rocks | place: Antarctica | reverse complement strand
TGGAACCGGCGTCCCACCCGACACGACAGTCGGTATACCAACAACCCCACAACCCGAATCCCCTGCCCACAACACATTCCAGCCAGCCAACAGCCGAATCAAGCACCGTCATGCAAAATCGAGGCTAACCGCGCTGTTGCGCAGCGTCGACCTCGACGTCGATGCCCGCAAGCCACTCACCGACACCCAGATCCGCGTCATCGCCGCCTGGCGCACCGGCCGCGCCGCCTCTGCCGACGCGTCGGTGATCGCCCGTCGCGAAGCCCGCCGTCTCGCGGTCACTGTCCTTGAGCAGTCCCAACTGCTCAAGGACAACCATCGCCAGCTGCGCCAGCTGACCGAGCAGCTCGCTCCCGGCCTTCAAGACGTCCCCGGGGCTTGGGCCGGTCACCGCGGCGATCATCGTCTGCGCTTACTCCCACCGCGGACGCGTCCGCTCGGAGGCAGCCTTCGCCAGCCTCGGCGGGATCGCACCGCTACCAGCGTCCTCAGGCAATACCAGCCGACACCGGCTCTCCCGATCAGGCGACCGGCAGCTCAACCGCGCCTTCGACATCGCCGTCCGCAGCCGCATGAGCTACGACCCGGCCACCCGCGACTACGTCTCCCGCCGGCGCGCTGAAGGCCGAAGCAACCGCGAAATCCGCCGCTGTCTCAAGCGCTACGTCTGTCGCTCCGTCTTCCGCCAACTACAGACCTGCATCGCTTGACACCAGGTATAGAAGCATCATTTTGTGCCCCTATGTGTTTGGTCAAGCGGCATCAGCGTGCGCGGGGTCGTAGATGGTTCCGTCGCGCAGCATCGCGAACAGGACGTCGCAGCGGCGTCGGGCCAGCGCCATGAGTGACTGCTTGTGGCTCTTGCGTTCGGCACGCTTGCGGTCGTAGTAGCGGCGCGATACCGGATCACGGAGTGCGGAGAACGCGGACAGGTAGAGCACTCGTTTGAGCCGCTTGTTGCCGCCCCTGGATTGGTGTTCGCCGCGGATCGAGGTACCCGATCGTCGGCTGACGGAGGCCAGGCCGGCGTAGGCAGCAAGGTGCGCTGCTGTGGGGAAGTGCCGGCCGGATGTTTCGGTGATGATTCGTGCGGCAGTCCTGAAGCCCACGCCGGGCATCGGGGCCAGGATTACAGAGATGGGGTGTGCATCCACGAGACCTTCGACCTGATCGGCGATTTCGCGTCGCTGTCGACGCAACGTCGACAGTTGCTCGGCCAGTCGTGGGAGCACTTGGCCGGCTGCTGTTGTTCCGGTGACGACCACTGTTTGCTCGGCCAGCGCGGCCATGATCTGGTCCGCAATCTGTTCGCCGAGCCGAGGCGCCAGCCTCCGGAGCTTGGTCGCCATTCTGGCTCGGCCCGCTGTCCGCATCGCCTGGCGTCGGATAGCGCTGAAGCAGATCGAGCACTGCGGGATGCTGCATCCGGGCGCCGAGAACCCTTTCCAGTGCTGGATGAATGTGAGTGAGCAGACCGCGGAGCCGGTTGGAGGTCTGATTGATCTGCTCGGCCAGGTCGTCGTCAAATCCGGACAGCATCGCCAGCTCGGCGGTCTGTTCGTCGTCGCCGCGCAGTGGCCGCAATGCGTGCGGCATTGATCGCGCTGCTTGGGCGATGATCGCGGCGCGGCAGCCCCCGAAGCAGCCGCCCGCCCGGACCCGTCGTCGCGGTCAGCGATCGAAAGCCAACGGTTCAGACACGACTCACTGATCCCGAAACTACGAGCCACCTGCGCGCGGGGCTGATCACCCTGCCGGGCGACAGCCACCACGTCCCTGCGGAACTCCTACGGATACGGCGTCGGCATGATCCTGATCCTTCCAGCCAGGCATCAACCCGGCAGGTAGGAGTCAAAAGGACCGGGGGCAGACCCGCCGACGCCGCCGATCAAACAGCTACCTCAGCCACTCGCGCATGCGCTCGATGTAGTCGTCGGTCACTGGATAGTGCACCGCTGCGGTGTACCAAAGCCCCGCCTGTTCGCTGTACGACCGCATGGCCCGTAGCGCCTCGGCCACCTCGTCCCACGTGACGCCCATCTCCGCCGGGCGGTAGGGAACACCGCAGGCGTCCATGACGTCCTTGACCCAGTCGGCCTCATTGTCTTGGAGCGCGCTCATCAGCAGGGTGCCCAGGCCTACAGGTTGTCCATGCAGAAAGTGCTTTTTGGTGAGGTATTCGAGCGAGTAGAAGAACGTATGTTCCGAACCCTCGATCGGCCTTGGGTTCCAGCCGCTGTTAGCGAACGCCGCACCGCCCCAACGCAGCGCGGCCATCAGCGTGCGGATTCCCTGCTCACTGCAAGCGCGGATGTCGGCCGCAGCGTCGACGCAGGTCATCATCACGCTACGAGCCTGCGTGATCTGCTCCTCGTCCAAAGGCCACTTATCCTCACAGTGGCCGGTCGCAGCCGCGAGCCGCCAGTCCGCATGGGCGGTGTGGTAGCAGAAGATGTCGCCCACCCCGGTGCGGTTGAGGTGTGCCGGCGCCTTCTGCATGATGTCGTAGTCAACGTATACCGCCTCCGGCACGGTCCAGCCGACGTACTTGATGACACCTTTTTCGCGGACGGCCGCGCGGTGCGCGAACGGCGCGTTGACCGACATGGACGTGGGCACCTGGAACAACGGGAGCCGGCGCCGCCAGGCGATGTACTTGGCCACGTCGACTGCCATCCCGCCGCCCATGCCGACCACGGCCTCGACGGCCGGCAGTTCCTGGACCACTCGGTCGAGATCCTGTCGCTCGAGTGAGTCAACGAGATGCAGATGCAGTTCGCTGTCCTTGAGCTGCTGCTCGAACAGTGGCCATAGGTCGGGCATCGTGACGAGCACGTAGGGCCGACCGACAGTCGGAGCGAGCTCCGCAAGCAGGTTCCGACCGAAGATCGTGTTGACCAACTTCATTGAGTCCTCCATTTTCTTGGCGCCGCGCCGGTACAAAGTGCGGGTCGTTATGGCGCTGGCGTGCGGGCGAGCATCGCTGCGCCTACGACCCCAGCGTCGCAGCCGAGCTCAGCCTGAGCGAGGCGGATACCGCCCGGCGGCAACATCGGCCCGAGCTCGGCGAGGTTCCGGTCGATGACCGGCCGCATCACATCGAGTGCGCTACCGAGACTGCCGCCGATCACGATGACCTCGGGTGCCCAAAAACTGCTAACGCTGATCAGGCCGAGCGCCGTGTAGCGCGCCACGGTGCCGGTGATTTTGGCTGCTCGGGGATTACCGTCACGAGCCGCGGTCACGCACGCCTCGGCCGACGCGAAGCCGGCGGCGAGTGCGGTGTGCGTGAGCGCGGTGCCGGACGCAAGCACCTCCCAGCAGCCGTGTGCGCCGCAGTAGCATCGCGGGCCCTGCGGGTCGACGAGGCAGTGACCCGCCTCTGGATGAAAACCGGCACTGCCGCGCAGAAGCCGGCCGCCCACGACGAGAGCGGCACCGATACCCGTGCCGAGGGTGACGACCGCCACCGGGTCGGCGCCGCGACCCGCGCCGTGGTAAGACTCGGCAAGGGCCGCCGCCGCGGCGTCGTTGTCCACGGCCACATGGCTGCCGCATCCCAGTTCACGCGACAATGCGGAGCGGAGCGGAATCCCCGACCAATTGCGTAGCGTGAACGGATTGTCAATGACGCCGCTAGTCACGTCGACCGGCCCTGACGTCGCCAGGCCGACCGCGGCAGGCGGCTCCCCGCCGGTTACCTCAAGGCAGAGTTGAGCCAGTGTAGTGACGGCGTCGCATCCGTCGCCGAGCCGGCTCGGTGACTCGCGGCGAGCCAGCACCGTACCGTCGTCTCCGACGAGCGCGACACGAAGCCGGGTGCCGCCCAGATCGACACCTACCGTCGGTGGCGTCACAGTGTCGAGGTCACTTTCGTCGCATGAACGAACTCGCCTGGCACGATCTGGGATTGTGCGGCCAGCACAACACCGGCCAGCTGTAGCGGCACAACCTCCGTCAAATAACGAGCGAAACCGTTGTCTGCCACCCGCGCGACCGAGGGCAGCGCCAATGGCCCGTCGTGACCGACCCACACCACCCGAGCTCCGTAGCGCACAAGCTCCAGACCTAGCCGCTCGTCGAGCTCCTTGTGCTGCCGTTCACTTGGCATTACGACGACCGTCAGATCCTCATTCGCGAGCTCGATGACACCGTGCCGAAACTGGCTGGCGCTCATGCCCTCGGCGTGGAACTTTGCCGCCTCTTTGATAGTCAGCGCAGCGCTCGCCGCGTTGCCGATCGACCGGCCGCGCCCGAGCACGATCAGCCGTCGGACCGACCCGAGTGCCGTTCTTGTTTCCCGCAGGCGCTCGTCCCACTCTGTCGACAGGAACGAGGTGAGCCGATCGTGGCCGACGGCAATCTCGGCAGCTGCCGCGTCGACCGAGGCACCCGACAACGCTGCGCCGTACAAGTGATTGGCTGCCAGCGTGTTGAGGTAGGTGCGCGTGCCCACCGCGTGCTCATTTCCCGCGCAGATGTCCACCACGGCGTCGGCCCGGCGCGCCAGTGGACTGTGAACGTCATTGGTGACGGCAAGGACGGTTACGTACTGGTGTGGGGGCAGCTGGTCCAGCAGTGCCAGCACCTCCCCGCTTTGGCCGGACTGCGACGTCAACCACAGCAGGGTCCGACCTCTGATCAGCGTCGCGGCGCCGTAAAGCAGTTCACCTGCCTCGACCCACCACGCAGGAACTCCCGCAGCAACGAGATCCCACCACAGCTGGTAGTTCGCGAAATGAGAGGCACCCATGCCCGAGACGATGACACGGTCGTAGCAGCCCGCCAGTACTGAGCCGACATCGTCGGAGCGGGGCGCGTCAAGCAACACACGCAAACTGTGCGCTTGCTCGCGGATGTCGTTGACGAAGGTGGACATCGTCACTTTCCCTTGGGATGTCGGAGCAGTGTCAGTCGTTCTGGCCGGGTTCGGCCTTATAGGGCAAACCGCCGCTGACGATGACGTGGGCACCCGTTACATGGGAGGAAAGTGGTGAGCACAAGAACCCGATGGTCTGCGCGATGTCGTCCGGCTCCTCGAACTTCGCGAGGATCAGGCGGCGACGGTACTCGTCCTTGACATCGGCTGGCGGGATTCCCCGGCGCTCACCTTCCTGGATCCACTCGCCTTCCATCATGTCGGTTGCGACGTCGCCGGGGCCGACCGCGTTGACGTTGACGTAGGGCGCCCACTCCTGCGCCGCGACCTGGGTGAGGCCGATAATGCCAAACTTCGCAGCGCAGTAGGGCCCGAAGTACTTAGTAGTGCAGTTGAGCTGGGCGACGTAGGAACCCAGGTTGACGATGCGCCCGAACTGCTGCTCAATCATCATCGGGGCGGCGCGCCGCATCGTGAGAAATGCGCCTTTGGTCATGACGTCGACGTGCGCGTCCCAGTCTTCCTCGGTGCACTCGAGGAGCGGCCGATACAGCGAAATGCCGGCATTGTTGACGAGGAAATCCAGCCGGTCGAAGCGCTGCCTGAGCTGCGCGAACATGGCGTCGACGTCGGTGCCCTTCGATACGTCGGCAGGCAGCGCAACCGCGGTGTGACCGGCTGCTCGGATCTCCTCGACTGTTCTCGCTGCGGTCTCCTCGGAGCGGTCGTTGACCGCCACGTGCGCCCCGTGGCTGGCGAGCCGCAGTGCGGTCGCCCGGCCGATGCCCTGGCCCGCGCCGGTGACGAGTGCCACCCGTCCTGTGAAGTTGAAGAAATCGCTCATTAGTTGCCTTTCGAGGTCGTGGTCCGGTTGGCTCGCGCGAGCTGGTGGGAGACCTCGGCGACCGCGTCGGTGGCCCGGAGGAATGCGGCGTAGGAGTCCGCGTAGCGGTCTGCCAGTCCTACGTCCGGCACGATCGGCGGTGCCAGCCGCACGTAACGCTCGGCCTCCCGCCAGCCGTGCAGCGTCCCGACCCCGATTGCGGCGACAATGGCGGCGCCCAGTGATGCGCCGGGATGGTCGACGACGGGTTCTAGGGTGAGTCCACACACATCGGCAACCACCTGCTTCCACAGCCGCGACCTGCTGCCACCATTGGTGACCCGGGCCGATGCCGGGGTGATCCCCAACTCGGCGTAGACGTCGACGTGGTGCCGGAACCCGAACGCCACTGCCTCGAGGCAGGCGCGGAACAGCGCGCCGCGCGTAGTGCCGAGATGCAGGCCGAGAAACGCACCGCGCAGTTCGGGGTCGTGCAGTGGCGACTTCTCACCGAGCAGATAGGGCAGACAGATGACGCCGTTCGCGCCCGCCGGCTCGACCTCAGCTTCGTTGTCCAGGCACTCGATAGGTACACCGCGGGCGATCTCCCGTTGGAACCAACGCAACAACGTGCCGCTCGTCGCCATGCAGCCGTTGGAGAGCCAAAGCCCTGGCGCCGGATGCCGGTCAAGGTAGAGTCGGCCGTCGACCAGCGCAGTGTCGGCGACGACCAAGATGTCGCCGGCGCCGCCGAGCTTGACGAGCGTTTCGCCCGACAGGCGCAGGCCGGCGGCGAACGCGGAGAACACGTGGTCGGCGCCCCCGACGACGACCGGCGTCCCGCGGCGCAGCCCAAGTGCCTCGGCGGCCTTGGGAGTGACCTCTCCAACTACCTCGCCGGGATCCCGGACGGGGGGGACAAGCCTCGTGTCGACACGCGCCGCAGCAAACACTTCCTCGACCGGCGCCCCATCGAGGTGGAACAGACCGCTCTCGATGGCCCAGTTGCGCTCGACGTGCGCGGTTGCTCCGATTTGGTGCGACAGCCAGTCGTAGGATCCGACGACGCTATAGACGCGCGCCCATACGTCCGGCTCATGCTTCGCTAACCAGATCAGCGTCGGCGCGACCGACTGCTGCGTCAGCTCGGAGCCGGTGGCGGCGAGCAAGTCGACACTGCGCAGCGCCTTGCGCAAAGCGGCGACCTCATGTGAGGCGCGGGCGTCGTTCTGCAGTACAGCGCGCCGCACGGGTCGACCTGCTGCGTCGAGTGGCAGGACCGCGGGCACCATGCCGGACACAGAGACGGCCGCGATGTCGCAGGGAGAGCAGTCGGCCTTTGCAACGGCCACTCGCGTGCACTCGGCGACGTTGCGCCACCACTGCTCGGGATCGGCCTCAGCCCAGCCGGGGTGATCCGTGTAGATATCATTGGGGGCGGTCGTCTCGGCGACGATGCCTTTCTCGATGTCGAGCACGGCTACCTTGACGCCGGACGAGCCCAGGTCGATGCCGATGGTGTGGGCCACGGTCACCCGGCCTTGCGAGCGTTGTCGATGAAGCGCAGCGCCCTGTCCCGATCTACTGCGCCCCAAGTGTGGCCGTCAACCTTTAGGCTCGAGCCGACGATGCAACCATCGACGACCTTGAGGAAGTCTGTGATCGTCTCGGCCCTCGCGCCGGTGTTGAGCAGGACCGGCGTGTTCTCGGGAACCGCGGTCCTAATATCTTGGAGCATCTGAGCGTCGGGGCGCTCGCCTGCCATCGGGCCCGACACCAAGATCGCGTCGGCAAGGCTGGAGACGACTACAGAGCGGGCAACCTCGACCGGAGTTCGTCGCCCTACCGACGAGGCGAATTCCGGGGTGATGTTCATAAAGATGGCGAGGTCGTCGACGTCGAACCGTCGCCTGTTGCGCAACAGCTTCGCGGCTTCCGGCTGCCAGAGTCCCATGTCGGACTCCCATACGCCGGTAGCCGTCGTACGCATGAACGCAGCCCCCGTCGCTGCGGCGATCGCGAAGGCGCAGTCCGCGTCCCACAAGAAGTCGGCGCCGAAGGGGATGTTTTTCGGCGCGAGCTCGGTCACCACTCGGGCCATGGCTGCGGCGCTGAACGGCTCGGCGTGCAGCTCGTAGGGCCGGTCGTTCTCATTGCAGAACAGGACCGCGTCGAAACCAGCCTCGACGAGAATCTCGACGTCACGCCCAACCTCGTCGATGATCCCTTGCAATCCGAGCGATGCGTCATAAAGCGGGGTACCAGGCAGCGCGGGTACGTGCGCCATGGCAATGAGAACTTTGCGGTCGCCGAAAATGTCACCGAACCCTACCAACGGATGCTCCTTAGACATGAGTGATCGAGACGCCCGCGTCGGTCAGCGCCTCGACGGTGGGATGCTCTTTTGGAGCGTCGGTGACAAGAACGTCGATGTCTTCGCAGGCCGCCACACTGACAAATGCGACGCGACCGAGTTTGGAGGCGTCCGCGAGCACGACCCGGCGCGTCGCGGCCGCGAGCGCGAGCCGCTTGATCCTGGCGTCGTCGGGGTTGAAGTCGGTCACGCCCTTGACTGGGTGGATCCCGCCGACACCAAAGAAGGCGGTGTCGCAGTTGAACTCATGAAAGGCGTTCTCGGCGAGTGCGCCGACAAGGGACAGCTCGCCAGGGCGCAAGAAGCCACCCCCGACGACGACTCTGATGTCGTGCTCGTTGGCGAGCTCCATGGCGACGCGGAGCGCAACTGTCACGACGGTGATCACCTTGCGGCCCCGGAGTGCACGCGCCAACGCGAGCGCTGTCGTCCCCGTGTCGAGGATGATGGTGTCGCCGTCGAGGATCAGCTCGAGCGCTGCCTCGGCGATGCGTTGCTTGGCGTCAGGGTGCTGCACACTGCGCCGGAGGTAGGGCGGCTCGTAGGCGTTGCTGGTGCGAACGACCGCGCCGCCGCGGACTCGACGGACGAAGCCCCGCTCCTCTAGCACCTCGAGGTCGCGGCGCACAGTCATACCGGAGACGCGCAGCTTCTCGCTGAGCTCGGCCACGCCGACCCGGCCGTGCTCGGCTACGTCCAGCGCGATCGCCTCGCGGCGGCGGGCCGCCTCGCTCATCAGTCACATCCTCCGGTCATGGTCTAAGTGGGGCGTCGATGACCCTCCGATCCGCGGATCGTAACGCACAGTGTTCCCTTTTGCCAGAATCGGACACGCAGATCAGGCAGTACGCACAGTCTGGCGTTCACACAGGCCCCGCCATAGGGATGCCACAACTGCGCGCGCACTCTCGCCCACGCACGGACGCATCGGATGTGCGACTGCGCTGTTCAAATCCACCAGAAAAGTCGTCCAAATCCTTGCGCAGCGAACACGACGATGGTACCAATGCCCCGTGTGCCTTGCAATCGCACACAGCAGCCTGATGACGCACCTTGGCCGTAGGGGAAAAACCACTCTGCCGCTCAGACAGGAGAGACGATGGGCTTGCACAGGCGAATGAGCGCCCTGCTGATCGCGACGGTGATGCTCAGTGTGGCGGGTTGTGGCGCTGGCACCGGTTCGAGCGAGAACAGCGACGTCACGAAGACCGCCGGTCAGTTCGACTGGAAGCGCTACTCGGGGCAGACGATCAACGTGATGCTCAACGAGCACCCGTGGACCGACGCCGTGAAGAAGCTGCTGCCGGAGTTCGAGCAGCAGACGGGGATCAAAGTCAAACTTCAGACCTACTCTGAGGAACTGTACTTCGACAAGATGGAGCAGGCGGTCCGGTCGGCGGAGCCGCCGGACGCCTACTTCCTGCCCATGGACGACTTCGCGGCCAATCACTACGCGGCAGGACTCATGGAGCCGCTGTCGCCGTACCTGAACAACAAGTCGCTGACCGAGCCGGGCTACGACATCACCGACATCCCCGAGGGCCTGCTTGCTCCAGGCAAGTTTCCCGCAGGAGCCGCCGATGCGCAGCAATACGAAATCCCCGTCTCGACCGAGGCCTACATCCTTTTCTACAACAAGGATCTCGTCGACCAATACCTCGGCGGTACGGTGCCGCAGACGATGCCGGAACTCATCACCGCCGCCCAAAAGATCACTCAGGAGGCGAACGGGAAGGTGTACGGCGCAGTGATGCGCGGCGTCCGCTCCGACACCGCGCGCGACACGCTGACCGGGTTCGTGCTGAACGAATGGCCCAAGAACCGGGCCATCCAGGCGCCCTACAACGTGTGGTTCGACGGCAGCTGGAGCAAGCCACGGCTCGACGATCCCGACATCATGCGCGGTGTCAGCGACTACTCGAACCTGCTGGCCGTCGGGCCGCCGAACAAATTCAATCTCGACTGGAGCGACTGCGTGAGCCTGTTCCAGCAGGGTAAGGCTGCATTTTTCGCGGACGCGAGCGTGTTCGGGCCCAGCTTCGAAGATACCTCGCAGTCACGCGTCGCCGGCCACGTGGGTTATGCAACGCTACCCAAAACGTCGGCCGCCGGAACGACCGGCGTGTGGTCGTGGGCGCTGGCGATGCCGAAGGCGGCTAAGAACAAGGACGCCGCGTGGACGTTCATCCAGTGGGCCACCGACAAGCAGCGGACCGCCCAAATCGGCAAGGATACTGGTGGACCACCACGCCAGTCGGCCGCCGCTAATGCGGACTACCTGAAGTCGCTGAACCCCGACTACATCAACGGGGTGAAGACCGCGATGTCCGACGCCCGGACAACCGCGGTCATGCGTAACGGGTGGAAGCCCGGCGTCTACGTGATCATAGACGGGATGCTCGCGATCGCTCGCGGCGCCAATCCGCAGCCATCCATGCAGCAAGCAAACGAGAAGATGAAGTCGACGATTTCGTGACGGCCTCCGTCACGGTCACCGGCACCTCGAGGCGACCCCGCGGCGAGCGTCTGCACGCTCGCCGCGGGTCGCTCGGCTACACAATGCCGCTGGTCGTCGTCATGGGGCTCACGACGCTGTTCCCGGTCGGCTACGCCGTCTACCTCAGCTTCTTCAACTGGAACTGGGGCAACCAGTTCCAGTTCGTCGGTCTCGACAACTACCGCTCCTTGCTCACGGATCCAACATTCTGGGCGGCCATGGGCCGCACCGGTTTGTTCACGGTGGGCGCCGTAGTGACCGAGCTCGTGCTGGGGATGGTGCTGGCGCTTGCGGCTCAGGCGACAAGCTGGGGCGTGGGAATTTTGCGCAGTGTCCTCATCATCCCACTGATGGTGTCCGGCATTATCGTCTCAGTTATCTGGAAGGTGATGCTTGACCCCACTCTCGGCGTAGTGCCCTGGGCGCTAGACAAGTTGCGCCTCCCGGTGCCGGACTTCCTCGGCTCCTCAGGCTCGGCGCTGTGGACGATCGTGGGCATTGACGCCTGGTGGCAGACTGCGTTCGTCTTCATCATCCTCAACGCCGGTCTCGCCGGGTTGTCAAACGAGCCGTTCGAGGCCGCGGCCGCCGACGGCGCGAATGCATGGCAGCGCTTCCGGTACATCACACTGCCGTTGATGCGGCCCCTGATCGTGACAGTGGCCCTCATCCGCATGGTGGACTGCCTCAAGGTCTTCGCCATCATCTTCGGCACCACCAACGGGGGCCCGGGACGGTCGACCGAGTCGGCTCAGATGCTGGCTTACCGGAGTGCATTCAAAGAGCTTGCCATGAGCCGCAGCATGACGATTATGACGATCTACGCGGTCCTGGTTATCGCACTTGTCGGCATCGTCGCCTTCACACAGCGAAAGAGCAGTTTATGACCGGTAGCCGACTCATGCGCGCGGCGCGCTACGTGATCCTCATGGCGGCAATCCTCATCACCATCTTTCCCTTCTATTGGTTGTTTGCGTTGTCGACGCAGCCGGCCGCGGAGGCGTTTTCGACGCCGAAGCTTTTCTTCAAGCCAGACTTTTCCGCCTACGCCCAGGTGTGGGCATCCCACGACTTTCGCAATGCCCTGTGGATGAGCGCCAGGACGGTCTTGCTCTCCATCGTCATCACCCTCGCGGTTGCGGTGCCGGCAGCATATGCATGGACGCGGTTCCAGGTGCGGGGCCGCCGCTTGATCATGGCGTGGCTCTTCCTCGCCTACCTGCTGCCGGAGTTTCTCCTGGCAATCCCGCTCTACGCCGTCTATCAGAACGTTCACCTCTACGACACCGCGTTTGGTCTCGCGTTCGCCTACCAGGTCTTCATGGTGCCTCTGGCGGTGTGGCTGCTGCTCCGGTTCTTCGCCGAGGTTCCCCACGAGCTGGGGGAGGCCGCATACATCGACGGGTGCAGCAACTTCCAGGTGCTGACGAAGATCTATCTGCCACTGGTCGGTCCGGGCGTCGCAACGACCGCCATCCTCGTCGCCATATGGGTGTGGAACGAAGTAACCATCGCGCTGGCACTCACCCTCTACCACCCCACCATACCGATCGCGGTCGCGTCCTACCGCGGCTATGCGGCCATCAAATGGGATCAGATG
>JAABUP010009261.1_pt1 | contig 12173 bp, 12 predicted proteins | sample 5559201 | NCBI WGS metagenome assembly JAABUP01 (sample SAMN10711887, study PRJNA513373) | rock metagenome | isolation source: Antarctica rocks | place: Antarctica | reverse complement strand
GGAGCCAGGGGTGCAGCACGGCATTGGGCGCGCTTGTCACGCCCCTGCCCCGCACCTCGCCCGTCGCGGGATGGAACAGCGTGAGCAGCTTGGCCGTCCCGCCCCGGATGTACTCATGCGGCTGGCAGGCGGGGCGCTCCTCCGGCTGCCAGTTCGCCCCCGGCTGTGGGATGGCCTGATAGGGACCGGCCTCGTCCTGGCACCACACCGGCAGTCCGGCCGCCTCGGCTAGCCGATACGCCTGCTCGATGCGCCCCTTTTTTTCTCCGTCCCCGGGTCGATGACGCGGACGGGACCGTCTTTGCGTTGGCGCACGGCGGTGCCGGTCGGGCACCATGTACGCGTGCGTTGATAGGAACTCCCCGCCGCCCGCAGCACCCGGCGGATCGTCGTCCCCCCAAGGCGCGGCAGGCCCTCCCGCCGCATCGTCCGCTCCAGCGTCGAGAGCGACCAGGTGGCCGTGCCGTCCTCCTCGCGGTCGGGCGTCCGCTGCGCCAGCGCCACCACACGCCCCCGCTCCGCTGGACCATAGGTGATTGTGCGCCCTCGCCCCGCCGCGATGCGCAACACCCCCAGCCCCCGCTGGTTGAAGCGCCGCACCAAGCGGCTCACGCTCTCCTCATCTTTGTACCCCGCCCGCTCCGCCGCCCCGACATAGGAGAGGCCCTGGGCCACGGCCTGCAGCGCCGTGGCCCGCCGCACCTGATCGCTCCGAGCGCTCTGCGCCTTGATGAGGCGCTCCAGGCTCTCCTCCTCGCCGGGGGTCAGTGGGCGTAAGGGCTCGTGCGGTCGTCGTCCCATACGCGCTCATCCCTCCTCTCCTTCCAGCATCTCATAGCCGCCTTTTCACCGCTCTATTTGCGGCATGACCCACTAGTATTACAACGAGACATCGCAAATATGAGACCAAAACAGGTGTAATTCGCAGTTCCATCGACAGCTTGATTCGCATAACCGCAATGGCGCAATCTGTGTCGTGCGCGTGGCTTTATCGGTTGTGGGCGTTTCCTCGCTTTGAAGTCTCGTTGAAATACTAGTACCATCAGCGCACTAGTACCAGCGCCGCGCCAGACGCCCGCGCGCCCGGCTGGCAAGGCCGGCCCCGCGCGCAGCGACGGGGCGCAGGGTACGGGCCAGCGGAGCGCGTTCAGGGGTAATCGCGGATCGTGACGGTAGCGAGACCGTCCGTCGTCGTCGCCCCGCTCGCCGGGTCCTGGGAGGAGACCGTCGCCAGCAACGTCAACACGAGCCGCTCGCCACCTGATCGACTGTGCCGCGCTCGCCGCGCCACCCACGCCCTACGTCGTCGAGTCCTGATCGGTGAGCGCCTTGTCGTCGGCGCGCGTCGCCAGCGTCCAGCGCCCCCGCAGCCCAACAGCGTATCATGGGGGGAAGGGGGGTGGCGCGCCTTGCGCGCCCCGACCGCTTATCAGGAGGGGACCGATGCCTACGCGCACCTTGCCCACGCGCGACGTGACGCTCGCCGACGGGCGCCGTCTGTACTACCAACAAGAGGAGAGCCGCCGGCACGCCCAAGCCGGCAAGCAGGCGTCCGTCTACATGACCAGGCGCGGCCCCGACGGCACGCTGCACATCCTCATCGCGCTGGACGATGAGCCCACGCACGGCGCGCACGACCACCTCACCACCGCGTGGACAGCTATCCGACGGAGACAGCACGCGGGGACGGAACCGGTGCTCACGTCATGACGTGAGCGGTGCGACCCCCTATTCCTCGGTTGTCCGGACCCAGCGCGCCAACTCCTCCGCCGGGACGGGCCGGCTGATGTGGTAGCCCTGCGCCACGTCACAGCCTAGCGTCGCCAGGTGTCCCCAGGTCGCGTCGTCCTCGACCCCTTCGGCCACCACGCCCAGCCCCAGGTTGTGCCCCAGGTCGATGATTGAGCGCGCGATCGCCGCGTCGTCGCCGTTGCGGGGCATCTCCAGCACGAAACTCTTGTCGATCTTGATCTCATCCACCGGCAACCGTTTGAGGTACGAGAGCGACGAGTAGCCGGTGCCGAAGTCGTCGATCGCGAGCCGGATGCCCAGATCGTGCAGCTGCGTCAAGATCGCCAACGCCCCCGCCGGGTCGACCATGACCGCACTCTCGGTGATCTCGATCTCCAGCCAGCGCGCCTCGACGCCCGCCGTCCGCAGCGCGTCGACGATCGTGTCCACCACGGCTGGGTCGTGGAGCAAGCGCGCCGAGAGGTTGACTGCGACGCGCAAGGGGAGACCGGCGTCGTGCCAGGCGCGGACCTGCTCCAGCGCCGTCGCCAGCACCCAGCGCGTCAGCGGCTTGATCAGCCCGGTGTGCTCGGCCAGGGGAATGAACTGGTCCGGCGGGATCAGGCCATGCTGCGGGTGCTGCCAGCGGACCAGCGTCTCGACACCGACGAGCCGGCCCGTCGCCAGGTCCACCTTGGGCTGGTAGTGCAGCAGCAACTGGCCGGTGGCGATGGCCTGGCGTAACTCGCCGATGAGGGCGAGGCGGCGCGGGCTGTGCTGGTCCTGGCCGGGCGCGTAGACCGCGGATGGCTCGGCGGCGGTCTTGGCCGTGTACATGGCCACGTCGGCGCGGCGCAGCAGAGTGGTGGCGTCGTCGCCGTGATCCGGGCCGAGGGCAATCCCGATGCTGGAGCCGACCTCGAAGGGGTGCCCCTCCAGCATGACGGGCCGCTCCAGGGCCGCCGTGATCCGCGCGGCGGCGGCCACCGCCCCGTCTATGTCCGCGCCCGGCAGCAGCACGGTAAACTCGTCGCCGCCCAGACGCGCCACCGTGTCCACCGCGCGCAGCCCGGCGCGCAGCCGCGCGCCGACCTCGCGCAGCAGCAGGTCGCCGTAGTGATGGCCGAACGTGTCGTTGATGTCCTTGAAGCGGTCCAGGTCGAGCAGCAGCAGCGCCACCGGCGTGCCCGCGCGGCGGGTCGCGCGCAGGGCTTGCTCCAGGCGGTCCTGGAGCAGGGTGCGGTTGGGCAACCCGGTCAGGGCGTCGTGGAGGGCCTGGTGGCGCAGGTCCTCCTGCGCCCGCTCCACCGCCGCGTGGGCGCGCTTGAGGTCGGTGATGTCGGCCTGGATGCCGATGAAGTAGAGCAATGCGCCGTCATCGTCGCGGACGGGCGAGATCGTGAGTTCCTGCCAGAACTCCGAGCCGTCCTTGCGATAGTTGAGCAGGATGACCGTGCAGGCGCGCTCGTCCGCCACGGCCGCGCGCATGGTGGCGATGGTGGTGCGGTCGGTGTCCGGCCCCTGGAGAAAACGACAGTTACGCCCGATAATCTCGTCGGCGCTGTAGCCGGTGGCGTGCAGGAAGGCGGGGTTGGCGTAGACGATGGGGCAGTCCGGCTGGTGGGGGTCGGAGATGACGAGGCTATTGGTGGCGGACTCGATGATGAGCCCGCCGCAGCGATCGAGGGCGTCCCATCCCCGTGGGTCCGCCCCCGCGGGGGGCGAGATGGTCTGCATAGAGTAAGTCCTGACGCGTACATGCCTGACACAACTAGCGTCACGATAGCGCGCCGGGGCACGTCGCGGCCATAGGACAATGGGGCTAGATCGCATGGACAGAAGGCAGACGGTGGGAGGGACACATGACCGACACTCACGCCCGCGCCCGCGTCTGGACGCGCTGCCTCGCCGCCCTCGTGCTCTGCGCCCTTACCGGCCCCATCGCCGGCCTCCTCGCCCCGCTCGCCCATGCCTTCGAGCCCGTCCTCACTATCCTGGCCGCTGTCCTCGCCGCCGCCCTCGTCGGCGCACAACCGGCCGGTGGCACGACGCTTGCTACTCTCGGTGCCGGTAGAGCCCCACGACGACGGAGGATGGACCGATAAGTAGCACACAGGGTGACGCGGCCGGCCAGGGCGTGGGATCGCCGATCAGCAACGACGCATACAACGTTATCACGGCGCTGCAAGCCAAGCTCGAAGGCATGGAAGCGTACCGCAAATATCACGAGAACGACAGCGGCGGCCCCTTGTGGCAACAGCTCAACGACCTTGACCTGCAGGCGGTCCGGCTCCTGAGCCTGGAGTTGGACCGGATGATGCGGATGGGCCAGCTGCGGGTGGACGCGTCGGGGCAGGTCGCCGTCGCCCACGCGGCGTCCAATACCAGCGTCAGCAGCCCCGACTGACAACCGAGCCTGCCATACACACCACCCCAGCGAGCAGCGCGTTTGGACGAGATCAGCACACGCGTGACACCGCTGGGACATATCTCTCCGCCCTGCGATGAGTCGTGAGAGCAGGGGCTACGGTCCACAACGGACACGCGCGTCGCCGCGCCGGGGACAGGTAGGCCAAGGGAGGGACATATGATCGACGCGTAGGCCCGCGCCCGCGTCTGGACGCTCTGCTTCTACGCCCTCGTGCTCTGCGCCCTCACCGGCCCCGTCGCCGGCCTCCTCACCCCGCTCGCCCACGACCCCTCGCCCATCCTCCACGTCGTGGCCGCCGTCCTCGCCGCCGCCCTCGTTGGCGCGTCCGTGGCCCTCGCCGTGCTGCTCATCGCCGCCGTCCTGCGCGTCGTGCGGCCCCGTCCGGACGGCCATTGCTAGCCTATGTGGGAGCGCCACCGCGCCCCCCGGCATGACGCTCCTGGCCCTCCGACGGGCTTCGGATCGGTGGGATACCTGAGCCGATCATCGGCCGTATGGCCCCTGTGCGTCCGTTTCGTTGTCATAGGCCTGGAGGCCGCGCGACACGGCGCTCAGACCTCCGCGTCCGGGGCCAGGGGGACGGTGAGGGTAACGGTTGTCCCCGCGCTCTCCACGCTCTCCACGCTGATGGACCCGTTGTGGCGCGCGATAATCGCCCGCGCCCCGGCCAGGCCCAGGCCGCTGCCGGCGATCCCGCGCGCCGTCGTGGCCCGGTAATACCGCTCGAACACGCGCGGCAGGTCGGCGGCCGGGATGCCCACGCCCCGGTCGCGCACGGCGATGACGGCCACGCCGGCACCCCGCGTCACCGTGACCGCCACCGGCGCGTCGGGCGGGCTGTATTTGATCGCGTTGCCGACGAGGTTCTGGAGCACGCGATCCAGGCGGACGCGGTCCCCCACGACGACCACCGGCGCGGGGGGAGCCTCCACCACGACGGCTCGTTGCAGGGCAAACCCCTCCGCGACGGCGCGGGCCAGCGACGCCACGTCCACCGGCTCCCGCGCCACCTCCACGTCCCGCCCGGCGGCGAGGGCGGTCACGTCGTCGAGCTCGGCGATGATCCCGTGGAGACGCGTCGCGGCCGCCCGCACCGCGTCGAGTTGCGCGCCGAGCCAGGCGCAGTCCGGGTTGAAGTCCGTCCCGCGGGCGAGACGATCGTGGACAAGGCCGGCGCGGCCGACCAGGCTGGTGAGGGGCGTGCGCAGGTCGTGGGCGACGGCGGCGAGGGTCTCGGTGCGCAGGCGCACGGCGGCGGCGGCGAGGGTCTCGGTGCGCAGGCGCACGGCGGCGGCGGCGGCGCGCGCGGCCTCCTCGGCCACGCGCTGCCGGGCCTCGGCCAGGCGGTGCGCCCGCTCCGCGATCCCCTGCGCGATGGCGGCGGCGATCCGGCGCTGCGTAGCCGCGCGGGCCACCTCCTCGGCGAGGGCCTGGCCCTCTCGGGCGAGGCGGGCGGGGTCCTGGGCGATCCGCGTCAGCGCCTCGGCCACCTCGCGCACGGCGCGGTCCGCGGCGCCGCTGTCTCCGTTTGTGTGCGCGTCTGTGTTGTCCATGGGACTTCTTTCTCCTGCGTGTCGTTTGACGTAGGACGAGGAGTAGACGTAGGACTAGGAGTAGTGTACGGGTTTGTCGCTGGACAGGGGGGACGCGGCGTGGGGATTTCGACCCGCACCGGAGCGATATCGACTACATCGTCGTGACTGATGTCGATGCCACGGCCGACCAGCTGACGACCCTCGGCGCGATGCATGCGCGCTTCAATGCGAGCGCGTCCCCTTGGGCGATGGAGGTCGAGGTCGTCTAGATCGGCCGAGACACCCTCCGTCGCCACGATCCCGCCCATGCGACCCATCCGCACATCGAGCGGGGGCCGGACGAGACACTGCGCATGGATGAACTCGACAGCGGGTGGGTGGTCCAACGCCACATCCTGCGCGAGCGCGGCGTCATCGTCGCCGGCCCCCCCCGCGCACGCTCATCGATCCCGTCGATCCGCAGGATCTCCGCCGTGCCGGCGCGCTCCTCATGCACGCGTGGTGGGGACCGATGATCCATGATCCGTGGCCACTGGAACGCCCCGGCTACCAGGCCTACGCCGTCCTGACGATGTGCCGCATGCTCTACACGCTGGAGCACGGCGCCGTCATGTCGAAGCCGGCTGCGGCGCGGTGGGCACAGGGAACGTTGGGCCAACGATGGGCGCCCCTCATCGACCGCGCCTTGGAGTGGCGCAAAGACCGCCCCGACGCATGCGGCGGTGACACGGGCGAGACACAGGGCTTCATCGCGCACACCGTCGAGCGGTGTGCGCGTTCAGCGTCTTCGACCTGAGATAGCCATGACGCAGCCGCGGCGGGGACCGATCGGCGTCGCCTCAGACGGCGACACGCGGCGTCGCGTCCAGGGCCACCTCTAACGGGGCGGGCGCATCCTCTGCCCGACGGTCGTGGTCCTCACCCGTCACCCCCGCAGGACGCGCGTAGGCCAGGTACCGCGTGGGCGTGACCGCGATAGACTCGCCGGCGCGCACGTCCGCGTCTTTACCCACGATCATGGTCAAGGCAGGGCCGGGTATAGCTTGCAAGCTCACCTGGCGATAGTGGCCAAGTTCCATCACGACCTCGACCCGCGCGCGAAAGGTGAACCCATCGTCAGGCCGCGCCAGGCGCAGATCCTCGGGGCGGATCGCCACCACGAGCTCGGCCCCCGCGGGCCAGGGTACGTCCGCGGGGGCCGACGCCAGGCCGATCTCCAGTTGCAGCGCCCCGTGGTCACGCATGTACGTCGCGGCGAGCCGATTCATGCGCCCGATAAAGTCGGCCACGAAGAGCGTACGCGGCCGGCTGTAGACGGCCGTGGGCGTGTCGACCTGCTCCAACCGTCCCTCGTTCATCACGGCGATGCGGTCGGCGACCGAGAGCGCCTCCTCCTGATCGTGCGTCACGAAGACGGTGGTGATGCCCACGCGCCGCTGGATACGCTTGATCTCCTCGCGCATGCGCACGCGCAAGCGCGCGTCAAGATTGGAGAGTGGTTCGTCGAGGAGGAGCACACGGGGCTCGAGCACGAGCGCCCGGGCCAGGGCGATGCGCTGCTGCTCGCCGCCCGAGAGCTGGTGGGGGTAGCGCCGGCCCACCCCCGGCAGGCCGACCAGGTCGAGCGCCTCCCCCACCTTACGGGCGATCGTCGCCCTGTCCAGGTGGCGCAGGCGCAGGCCGAACGCGACGTTATCGGAGACACGCATGTGCGGCCAGAGTGTGTATTTCTGGAAGACCATCGCCGTCGGCCGCCGATTCGGGGGCAATCCAGCGATGCTGGCGCCGTCGAGGCGCACGTCGCCGCCGTCGGCCTGCTCGAACCCGCCGATCACGCGCAGGGTCGTCGATTTCCCGCACCCCGACGGCCCCAGGATGCAGAGCAACTCCCCGTCGGCGACGGTGAGGCAGACGCCGCGGACCGCGGGCGCGCGGCCGTAGTTCTTGACCAGATCGACGATTGCCAGGACAGCCATAGGCGACTCTCTCCTCCTCCTGCCTATGCGCTATGCGGCTCCTGGGACGAGCCCCCGGCGCGCGAGCATGCGCCGCGCCACGACGAGGACGATCAACGAGGGGATCGAGAGGACTACCGCGAAGACGCCCCCGACCGGCAGCGGATAGCTGTTGATCACGTCGTACATAAGCAGGGGCATCGTCCGATAGTCTGGCAGGCCGACGACCAGCGTCCCCTGCGCCTCGTCCAAGGCGGAGACGAAGGAGAGCAGCATGGCCACCCCGATCGCCGGGGCCGCCAGCGGCAGCGTCACGCGCAGGAACGCCCCCAGCGCCGTGGCCCCGGCGTCGCGCGCGGCCTCTTCCAGCGCGTGCGGCACGTTCTGGAACGCCGTGGTCGGTATCCACTATCATGAACACGAGCGTCTCGAGCATCTGGACCAGCACGATCCCCTGCAAGGTGTCTATCAGGCTCAGTTCGTAGAAGAGCGTGGCGATGCTGACGTACAGGCCGAACTTGGGGAAGGCGTTGGCGGCCAGGAAGGAGAGCAGGAGCGGTTGCTTGCCGCGGAAGCGGAAGCGGGCGAAGGCGTAGGCGGCGGGCACGCACACCGCCGTCGCGGCCAGGGTCGCCGCTATGGCCGCCTCAAGGCTCAACTTGATCGCGTCGCCCATGTTGGTATGGCTGAACACCCACCCCCACCACTTGAAAGACCAGCGCTGGGGGATGATGTACGGATAGGACCAGGCGTCGGCGAACGCCCACATCGCCATGGACAGGAGCGGCCCGATGATGAAGGCCGTGAGCAGGCCCACGCCGCCGACCGACAGGGCGGCCGTGAACGCACGGCCGCCAGCCGTGCCTGCATTGCCCCTCATCCTGCCCCGCGTCGCCCCACCGCCGACCACCGCCGCGCCCCGTCTATCCATCAGCCCCTCCCCGTGGCCCCGGCGCCCGAGCGACGCGACACGGCGACGACATAGGCCACCCCGACCAGGGCCGAGAGCAAGAACATGATCACCGCGAGGGCGTCGGCCCGCGGCGGCTCGCGGTAGGTGGCGAAAATGGTATCGAGCAGCGGCCCGAGCATCTGCGGCACCGACGGCCCCAGCAAATAGGGGATCGTGAAACTGCCCAGGACGCCGAGGAAGCTCAACGTGAGGGCGACGAGCGCGGGCCGCATCGTCAAGGGCACGACGACGCGCAGGAAGATGGCTCGGGGGCCGGCGCCCACGTCGCGCGCCGCGTCGATGAGCGCGTCGTCGATGTCGCCAAGCCCGGCGCCAAGCAGGAGGACCGTCACCGGGATGCTGTTCCACAACTCGCCTAGGACGATGCCCACGCCGGCGTGGTCGTTGATCGGCTCGTTGTAGGTAAAGTGGAGCACCCGCTCGATGCCCAGCGCGCGCAGGAGGCTATCGAGCACCCCCTGATTCTGGAAGAACGTGATGAAGGCGAACGCGGAGATGATGGTCGGCACGAAGAGCGGGACGATGCACAGAAAACGACACCAGCCCACGAGGGGGCCGCGCGCGAAGCGCAGGTAGAGCGCCAGCGCGTAGCACAGCGGCAGCAGGAGGCCCACGGTAACCACCGTGATACCCATCGTGAAGGCGATATCGTGGCGGGTGATCGGGTCGCCGAGGAGGGAGGTGTACAGGCGCAGGCTCACCGGGGGGCGCCCGACGGCCCCCGGCGCGGCGACCGAGTCCCGCACGACGGCGAGGGCGGGTAGGACAATCATGAACAACAGGACAATGAAGACCGGCAGGATCAGCGCGTAGGCCAACACCGTGTCGCGCAGCCCGACGGCCCGGCAGCGTCGCGCGGACGCCGCCGGGCCGATCGGCATGCTGGGCGCTGGCGTTGGCGCTGGCGGCGCGGCCATGGCCTACCCCTCGCCCCCGGCTGCCGTGTCGCTCACCGGCCCGCGGGGACGTTGGCCGCCCAGCCCTTGGCCAGATCGGCGTCCCACTGGCCGCCCGGCCAGGTGGCGAAGCCTTTGCTCAGGGAGCCGAAGTGCTTGAGGAGTTGGGGGGGCATGTACTTGAATGCGATGCCGGGGAAGCCCTCGATGGCCGCGGCGATCTTGGCCTGCTCCACCGGCCTCAGCACGAAGTTGAGCAGCGCCAGCGCCCCCGCCCTGTTTTGCGCCGCCGTGGGTATGGACGTAAAGCTGGGGCCGCCCGGGAACGGGGGGTCGATCTGGGCGAACGCGATCGTGGACGGCAGCGTGCCCTGGTCGCGCGCCTGCAGCCCCTGGTCGGACCAGGCCGTGGCCATCCAGATGGTATCCCGGCCGAGCAGGTTGAGCACCGGGGTGTTCCCGGCGGGGTGGAAGCCGCCCTTGTACAGATCCGGCTCGATGGAGCGCAGCAGCGCCCACGCCTTGGGCCAATCCTTCTCCGCCGCAGCGTTGTAGGGCTTACCGAGCGCTTGCGGGTCCATATAGTTGAGCACGGCGCGGGCGATGAAGTTGTTGCCGCTGCCGCCATCCTCCGGGCGACAATAGGTGAACTTGCCGGGATGGGCCTTGATCCAGGTGATCAGGCCATCGAACGTCGTGGGCGGTTTGGCCACATGGAGTGTGTCGTAGGCCAGCGTGACGGCCGAGGCGCGGTAGGCCAGACCCAGATTCCGGCCCTGGGCCTGGACGGCTGGGTCGATCAGCTTGATGTTGGGTACGTCCTTCACCGTGATCGGGGAGAAGTAGTCGAGTGCCGTTTTCCCCGCGGGGAAGTTGTAGGCGAACGGCACATCCTCGAAGATATCCAGGTCGAGCGCCTTCTTGCCGGCGGCCTGCGCGGCCACGATGCGATCGATGAGCCCTTGCGAGCCGTTGCCATGAAGGAGATTGACGAACTTGACCGTGTACTGCGGGTACGCCTTGGCGAAATCCGGCAAGAGCGTTCCGGTCCACAGGTCGGCCACGTTCGTATCGTCCAGCCCATAGAAATAGATAGTGCTCTGTACGGCGCGCTGTCGCGTCGCCGGGGCAGGCGCGAGCCCGACCCCGGCCACGACGGCGGCGGCCATCAAGCCGCGCGTCAGCGGGCGCGACGCCAACTTTAGCCTGCCAAAAAGATCACCAAAGGTGTCCGCGAGAAGCATCGTCCCCCCTATACCTATCCCGTCCCCGACGTCGGGCCAGCGCCTTCGGCGTCACACCACACTCCCGGCGGCCCGCACGACTGCCTCATCGTACCGAGGCGCCATTAAGGCGGTATTAAGGCAACATTAAAAGGGGGGTACAGCCACACGCAACCGTGGTCATGCAGCGGATCTCTCGGGCGGGGCTGAGGCCGGCGACGGGAACGGGAGGACGCGTCCGCGCGCGGACGGTCGTCCACGTCGGGGTGCGCAGGGTGCGGCGAGCGGGACCGGAGGCACCGGCGTCTGGAGCAACGCGTCCAGGCTGTACGGGCGGTCGGTGAGGCCGGCGGCCATCGCGGGTGTCCGCTCGACCCAGCGGCGGCCGGTGCCGATGGCGCGCAGGCGTAGGGACTCGTGCACCCAGCACCAATTGTAGGACAGCCGCAGCAGGTGTAGCCCGCTCTCGACGAGGGGCGCGCCGTGGGCCGGCGTGCGTCGGCGGCGTGCGAGCGGGGCAAGGCGTTCGCGCAGCGTGGCATTGAGCCGCTCGATAGAGGCCGTGGTGATGGTGCTCCCGCCGTGGCTGGCCGCTAGCGCGGTGGCAACCGTCGCCTCCGTTCCCACGACGACGCGGCGCACGATCCCGTCCCCCCGGTGCAGCCCCGCCTTGACCACCTGGACGAGGGCGAAGCCTGCTGGCCACCCCAACGGCGGTCGCCCGCAGCGTCCCGTCCGCTCCGGCACACGGATGAGGGCGCGCGCGGCCGTGACGTCGCTGGCGAAGCCATCCACGGCCAGGAGGACCGTGCGGTCGGCGAGCGCGGCGAGCGTGCGGCGTCGCAGCAGGTGCATGAGCAGGCCAGCGCGGCGACGGGCCACGGCGGTCGCGAGCCACAGGCGGCTGCCCACGTCGAGCGCGAGCGCCGCCCACACCACACCCCCGCGCACCCGCACCCGGATCTCGTCGGCCTGGACCTGGCGCGCCGCGACATCGGCGACCATCTGGTCGTGCAAGAGAGCGGCGTGTGTCCCCGCTTTGTGCAGCCAGGCCCGCACTGTGCGCTCGTCTAGACCACAGGCGGCCACGATGGCCGGGATGGGGCAGCCGTGCAGCAGCAGTGTGAGCACCAGCGTCAGCGTCGTTTCGGGGTGATGTAGGCGGTAGAGCGGTGTGTTGGTCGTCGCCGTGAAGGTGCGCCTGCAGGTGCGGCAACGATAGCGCGCGCTGGCGCGCGCATGGATACGCATGTTGCCCGCCCCGACCGTCCCCTTGTCGGGGCAGGCCAGATGGGGGCATGCTAGGGAGGACGGGTCCCTGCGATAGGCTCCTGACGCCCGCGTGGACGAGACGCGGACAGCCTCAGCCTGCCACAGGCGGCCCGTCACCGCTATCACCGCCCGTTCCACGGTTCCCTGTAGCTGTACC
>JAABUP010009259.1_pt1 | contig 12176 bp, 13 predicted proteins | sample 5559201 | NCBI WGS metagenome assembly JAABUP01 (sample SAMN10711887, study PRJNA513373) | rock metagenome | isolation source: Antarctica rocks | place: Antarctica | reverse complement strand
TGTACTGACCAGGGACGTTGGTTGAGGACCTGTGACGACACGGTCTGAGGTGTTTGGACGGGGAGGACCTCCTGTCGTGAGGTGGGGCTGCTTAGGCATCCATCTCACGACCGGGAGGTCCTCGTGTCGCACGCTAACGCCGCTCTGACCCCGACCGCCCGATTGCGCCTGGCCCGGCTGGTCGTGGACGACGGCTGGCCGGTCGCTCGCGCCGCTGAACGGTTCCAGGTGTCCTGGCCGACCGCGGACCGGTGGGCCAGGCGCTACCGGGAGCTGGGCCACCTCGGCCGGGACGCGATGCGGGATCGCTCCTGCCGCCCGCACCGGCAACCAACCCGCACCCCGTTGCCGGTGGTCCGCAGGATCGTGCACCTGCGATGGAAACAACGGCTGGGACCGGTTGCCATCGGCGCCCAGGTCGGCCTGTCCCCCTCGACCGTGCACGCCGTGCTGACCCGCTGCCGGATCAACCGGCTCAGCCACCTCGACCGGGTCACCGGGGAACCCGTGCGCCGCTACGAACATCCCTACCCCGGCTCGATGTTGCACGTGGATGTCAAGAAACTCGGCAACATCCCCGACGGCGGCGGCTGGCGCTACCTCGGTCGACAGCAGGGACTGAAGAACCGGGCCGCGACCCCCAACAAGCCCCGCAGCCGGCGCCGCGCCCCGCTGATCGGGACCGCCCACGTCCACACCGTGATCGATGACCACAGCCGGGTCGCGTACGCCGAGATCCACGACGACGAGACCGCCGTCACGGCCATCGGGGTCCTGCGCCGGGCCGTCGCCTGGTTCGCGGCCCGCGGCGTCCGGACCGAACGGGTCCTGTCCGACAACGGCAGCGCCTACAAGAGCCACGCCTGGCGCGACGCCTGCCACGAGCTCGGGATCCGCCACCGACGCACCCGGCCCTACCGGCCCCAGACCAACGGCAAGATCGAACGGTTCCACCGCACCCTCGCCGCCGGCTGGGCCTTCCAGCGCCTGTTCACCAGCGAAACACAGCGCCGCAAAGCACTACCGTCCTGGCTGCACCACTACAACCACCACCGGCCCCACACCGCCATCGGGAACCAGCCCCCCATCACCCGCTTGACCAACCTCCCCGGGCACTACAGCTAGGAGTAGGAGGGCGGCGGGGGCGTGCCCAGAAGGGGCACCGGCGACGGCGGCTCCGGCTGCGGTGGCGGTGATCTTTGCGCCGGCTCCGAGGGTGAACACCTGGGTCCGCAGAGCGGTCGGTGCGTGGTGGTGGCGGGTCAGGAGCAGGGCACCGAACAACGGTCCGGTGCTGAAGCCGGAGACCGCGAACAGGACAGTGGTGACCTGGAGTCCGGAGGGGAGGACGGCGGCGACGGCCAGGGGGATGCCGGCCGCGGCGAGTCCGCTCATCACGACGGTCGGAGCGTGGTCGGGCGCGGCGGGGCGCCACGTCCAGGCCAGTGACCCGACGAGCCCGCCGGCCGCAACCGAGGTCAGCAGCCAGCCTGCCGCCGCGGGGTGCTGGTGCTGCTCGGCCAGCAGGACGGCGATCACCGGCAGGGCCCCGAGCCCGACCTGACCCAGGCAGGTTGCACCGGTCACGGCGGCCAGGACCCGGTTTCGGACCAGGATCCGACCGCCGGCGAGGAGCTGGCCCCCGGCCGGCGGGCAGGGGCGCGGGTGGTGCGGCCGGATGGGCAGGACGGCGATGAGCACGGCGCCGACGGCCGCCCCGGTGGCTAGCGCTGCGGTGGCCAGCGCGGGGGAGGTCGAGGTCGCCAGCACGGCCGCAGCCGCCGGGCCGATGATCCCGGCGCTGTTGTAGGTCAGGGAGTCCAGGCCGAACGCGCGGGGCAGCCGATCGCCGGGGACCAGGGCGGACAGCTGGCTGGTCAGCCCACCGGTCAACGCGGGGCCGCAGCACCCGCCGGCGACCAGGACGGCCAGCACTACCGGCAGCGGCAGCCGTCCGAGCCCGGCGGCGGTGACGGCGAGCGCGCAGCCGAATCCCAGCGCCGCGCCCGCGACCACCAGGCGGGGTCGCGACGCCCGGTCGGTGAGCAGACCGACGACGGGGGCGGCGACGACGTGGGGGACCAGCAGGGCCGCGACCAGAGCGCCGCCGGTAGCGGCGCTCCCGGTGCGCTGGACCGCCAACAGCAGCAGCGCGACCCGGGCGCCCTCATCGGCCAGGCGCACGAGCACCGCCCCGACCGCGTAGTGGGCCAGCCGACCGACCACGGCCGCACCCCCCGATCGGTCGCGCGGCGTCACCCGTTCGATCGGTGACGGTCGTGGGCAGCCTTGCCTCCGGGTGCGTCACCTGTCAAGGTGGTGATGTGCTGTTTGACTTCGTCGCCGACCGGCCGGCGCTGAACTTCGTCGCCACCGTCGCCGAGCGCGGGAGCACCCACCTCGAGCAGCTGAACACCGGCGAAGACCTCGCCGGCTGGGTGGCCCAGTCCGGGCTCACCTCCGATCCAGTCCGGGTCACTGCCGCCCAGCTCACGGAGGCCAGATGCGTGCGGGAGGCGATGTTCGCGTCGATCACCGCGCTGATCGACCGGACACCGCCCCGGCCGGTCGACCGGGAGGTGGTCAACGCTGCCGCGGCCCGACCCCGGCCGCTCACCCGGCTCACCGCCGCGGGCGCCGTGCACCGGACCGGTGACCTCGAGTCGGTTCTCGCCCTGCTGGCCGAGGACTGCCTGGCGCTGTTCGACGGACCCGACCGGGACAACCTGAACCGGTGCGCCGACCCGAGATGCACACGGCCCTTCATCGACCGCTCCCGAGGCCACCGCCGCCGTTGGTGCGGGATGAAAGGCTGCGGTGACCGCGCCAAGGCCGCCGGCTACCGGCAGCGACAGCGCACCGAAGGACCTGTGCTTTGACGCCGCGGCCCGCACCGGCTGGCCGCCCGACGGTGCCCCAGAGCGCGATCGCACGCCGCGACGAACGCCGAACGCCGATCGCCGACCACCGGCAAGCGGCAAGCGGCAAGCGGTGTTGTCGGGGTGTGGGAGGGCGCACGCCGGAGCGGCGCCTGGTGCTGCGCGGGTGCGAGGACGTGCCGGGGCGCTGAACGGGACGCCGGAGTAGAACCGGTGCGCAGCAGGGTGTTGGGCGGACCATCGAGCCGCCCGCCGGGTGCAGATCGTTGCCGCGTTGTCACCCGCTGCGTGTGCACCTGGTGGTTGCATGCGTCGATGCGGCCGCGGCGGTATGTGTGAGAGCGGTACTGCTGGGTCATCTGCGGCGTGCGCCGAGTCGGGCGTTGGCCCTGGTGCTGGGTGTGGTGGTCGCGGCCACGGGGTTCACGGTCCTGACGGGGACAGCGCGCGCGTCACAGCTGCAGGTGGTGGGGACGGTGGACGCGAATGCTCGGTCCGCCTACGACATCCTGATCCGCCCGGCGGGCAGTCGCGCGGAGGCCGAGCAGTCGAGGGGTCTGGTCCGGGGGGATTTCCTGTCAGGCATTTTCGGGGGGATCACCCTCGACCAGTACTCGAAGGTGAAGGCGCTGCCGGGGGTCCAGATCGCGGCGCCGGTGGAGATGGTCGGGTACGTCCAACCCGACGCTGACCAGTGGGTGGACGTCACGGACCTGATGAGCCCGACCGGAAGGTCACTGGTCCGGACGTCGACGACGTGGACCACCGACCGTGGGACCACCCACATCACGAACAGCCCCCAGTACGCCTACCTCAGCCCGTACCAGCTCGAGCAGGAGCTCGGCCCAAACGGGTCGGTGTTCGACGCTGAGAGCCGACCGGAAGGCAAGACGACAGTCTGTCCGCAGGCGGCTCACCTGACCCCGTTCGAGGAGCCGGCGCTGTTCTGGTGCTGGTCGCGGCAGCAGAAGTACTACCAGGACTTCCCGGTGCCGCTGGGCGACACGAAGGCGTTCCACCAGTACGTGGACGTGAACTGGCACGCCCCGGCCCTGATCGCGGCGGTGGACCCGGTCGCCGAAGCGCAGCTGGCCGGACTGGACAAAGCCGTGGTCTCCGGTCGGTACCTGCACGCCTCCGACGTCGCGGCCGCCGCGGACCCCGATCCGTCGGGGGAGACCACGGTGGTGCCGGTCCTGGCCGCTTCCACCAGCCAGGACGACCTGTCCTCGGTCACCCGTGCCGTCGCGATGCCCGCCTCCGCAGCCGACGCGGTCGCCGACGGGGCTGGGCTGCCAGCACTGAACAAGGTCCCGGTCGACCCGACGGCCGGGCGGGTCGTGGCCACGGAGACCTCACAGAACGCCTACGCCCGGTTCCTGCAGCAGCTGCTCAACCGGAACACAACAAACGCAACCCAGAACACCGGGTTCACCGTGTACTGGACGGGGTCGTCGGTCGGGTACCGGGACAGCCCCGCCGGCCTGGTTCCGCAGGCGGTGACCAACCCACTGTCGGTGTGGCACTCGAAATATGACCAGGCCTACCTCTACCCGGCCGCCCCCACCCAGGACACCAACTACCGCACGCTCGGCCCGCACCCCGGAACCGTGCCCGCAGTCCGCATCCAGCTCAGGGGAGTGGGGACGTTCGATCCGGCGAAGCTCCCGGAGTTCAGCGCATTGTCTCGGGTCCCGCTGGGTACCTACCAGTCCGCGGCGGTCCGCCCCGCCGACGCCGCCGCGTCGGCGGCGCTGCGCGGACGGGACCTGCTCCCGGACGGGAGCCTGACCGGCTACCTGCAGACCACCCCGACGCTGCTGACGACGTTGGACGCCGCCCAGGCACTGCAGGGGTCGGCGTTCACCGACCCGGCGTCGGTGGCGCCGGTGAGCAGCATCCGGGTGCGGGTGACGGGGGTCACCGGGATCGACCCGGTATCCCGGGAAAGGATTCGCACGGTCGCCTCCGCGATCCAGGCCGCGACCGGGCTCGACGTGGACGTCACAGTCGGGTCCTCGCCGTCCCCGCAGACCATCGCGCTGCCCGCGGGCAGGTTCGGCCGGCCCGCCCTGCGGCTATCGGAGAACTGGGTCAAGAAGGGCGTCGCGACTTCGATCGTGAACGCGGTCAACCGCAAGTCGCTGGTCCTGTTCATCCTCGTGCTCGTGGTGTGCGCGCTGTTCGTCGGCAACGCCGCGTTCGCCTCCGTCCGGACCCGGGTCACCGAGCTCGGCGTTCTCGCCTGCCTCGGGTGGCGGCCGCGCAGGCTGTTCGGTCTGGTCGCCGCGGAACTGCTGCTGCTCGGGGCGGTCGCCGGGACGACCGCGACGCTGCTCTCGGTCCCACTCGGGTCGCTGGTCGGGGCCCCGGTGAGCTGGGGGAGAGCCGCGCTCGCGATCCCCGCCTCGGTACTGCTGGCCCTGGTCGCCGGACTGGTCCCAGCCGCGGCCGCCGCCCGGGCGGTCCCGATGGAAGCGGTGCGCTCCACCGCCCGGCCCCCGCGCCGGGCCAGCAGGGTCACCCGAGTGTCCGGCCTGGCGTGGGCGACCGTGCGCCGCCGCCCGGGCCGCGCGGTGCTGGCCGGGCTCGGCCTGGTCGTCGCGGTCGCCGCGTTCACCCTGCTGCTCGCGGTGACCCTGGCGTTCCGCGGCACCCTCGTCGGGTCCCTGCTCGGTGGCGCGGTCGCCGTCCAGGTCCGCGGCGCGGACTACGCCGCCACCGCCGCCACCCTGTTCCTGGCCGGGCTCGGGGTCGCGGACGTGCTCTACATCTCCCTGCACGAACGGGCCGCCGAGTTCGCGACCCTGCGCGCGGTCGGCTGGCGGGAGTCCGCGCTCGCCCGGCTGCTGGTCACCGAGGGCACCGTGATCGGCGCCGCCGGCGCCCTCGTCGGCGCCGGCCTCGGCCTGGCCGGGGTCGCCGCGTTCGCCACCCTCACCCCGGCGGTGTTCCTCGGCGCCGCTCTCGCCGCAGCCACTGGCGTCCTGATCGCGGTGGTCGCGTCCACCGTGACGGTGGCAGCGCTCGGTGGCCTGCCCACGGTCGAGCTGCTCTCGGCCGCCGAATGACCACCCGACACCGAGCAGGAGACGCGATGGGGAGGAGCCGATGAACCCGCAGCAGGCCGCCGGAAATGGTCCCGGCGACGGAGCGGCGCTGGCCGAGCCGGCAACACCTGCGGTGCAGGTGGTCGACGTGTCCAAGCGCTACCGGACGCTGGACGCGGTGGTCACCGCCGCGGACCACGTGACCCTGGACATCGCGGCTGGGTCCACCGTCGCCCTGACCGGCCCGTCGGGGTCGGGGAAGTCCACGCTGCTGCACATGATCGGCGCCCTGGACCGCCCCGACAGCGGCACCATCACCGTCAACGGCCAGCAGATCACCGCACTCAACCGGCGCCGCGCCGCGGACTACCGGGCCGGGGTCGGGTTCGTTTTCCAGCGGTTCAACCTGCTCGCCGCTCTCACCGTGCTGGACAACGTCCTCGCCCCCGCACTGCCGCGGAAGACGAAAGACCGCGGCCTTCGGCAGGACCGGGCCCGGGAGTTGATCGCCGCCGTCGGACTGGACGGCCGGGAGAACACCCTCGCCACCCGGCTCTCCGGCGGGCAGCAACAACGGGTCGCGATCGCCCGCGCCCTGATCAACGAACCCGCCCTCCTGCTCGCCGACGAACCCACCGGCAACCTCGACACCGGCACCGGCATCGAGATCGCCCAGCTGCTGCTCGGCGTGCGCGACCGGCTCGGCACCACCGTCGTCCTGGCCACTCACGACCCGGCCCTCGCCGAACGATGTGACCGAGTGATCCACCTCCGCGACGGCGTCGCCGTGTAACGACCCACCTCGTAGATGCGCGATCAACACCCTGCGGGCCCTCGCCGCCGCCGGGACCTCGGTGCAATCGAACCAGCTGACCACGATCGCCCCGGTGCAACGCCGTCACCACTGCGGTGGACACGGCCGGGCGGCCCCTGACGTCTGCCGGGAGCTACGTCACCGATGTCCAACAGCGCCGAGGCTTCGCTGTCAGGCCCAACGCTCCGGTAGCGGAATTCTCCACTGGGTGGCGACGGAGCGCAGCGCGTTCCGGTGCTCGGGGTCTTCGGGCGACAGGGGTCGGATGTGCCCGACGCGTACGGCCGCGTGGTCGTAGATGGCCCAGCAGTCCTCGCGGTCGTCGTGGCGGCTGCGGTAGTGGATGACGTCGGGGCGGTCCTGCCGGTCGCGCAGCGCGAGTGAACATGCCCGGGTCAGGTCCCGGCCGAGCTCGCTGCCGAGCCGGACGGCCGCCTGGTCGAGGTGGACGCGGCGATCGCCCAGCGACCGGTCAGGTAAGAAAGTTTGGCGGCTGAGGGGGCTGTCCAGCAGGGCGCGCACGGCCGGCTCACCGTCGAGCTCGGCCTGCAGCGTTGGGTCGTTGATCGAGACGACAGCCGGGTTCGTGGCGGTGATCCGGCCGATTCGGCGGCCGGCGAGGTAGTCCCCGAGCGCCTGGCCAACAACGGCCTGGTCCGCCTGGGCGGGCGGTGTGCCCTCGGCGAGGACTGCCGCCTCACGGGCGATGGCCTCCTGAGCTGGACGGAGCCAGTCGAGCAGTTCCAGCAGGCACCCGCGCAGCGTGGTCGCGGCGTAACGGACGACGTAGCGGTCCGCAGTCCTCGGCCGCGGGTCATCGAACCTGTTGTGACCGATCCCGTCACCGACCTGGGGGAACGCGGCCGGGTCAAGGTGGACACGCAATACACCGTCCGCGGGCCACTGGGGCAGTCCGCCCAGTGCGCCGGTCACGCCGTCAGCAGGGCCTCAACGGCGCCGAGCACCCGCGGTTCCGCCTCGGCGGGCGGATCGTCGGCCACGACCACCAGCGGAGCCCGATCGCCGAGTGCCGAGTTGGTGCCACGCATGAACGCGGCTGCCACGGCCGGCCCGAACGCCTCGTTGACCGCGGTGACCACCCGGAACAGGACCTGCAGCCGGTGCTCGGCGTCGGGGGCCTTGATCGGGCCGCCCCGGGCCCAGCTCGACAGCGTGCGGGTGTCCTTCAGTCCGAGGCTGGCTGCGGCGAGTCGGGCCCCGAGCACCTGCTGGACGACCTCGGCCTGCTCGTCGGCTGGTACCCGCACGGACAGCTTGTGGGCGTGCTCGAGCACCTCCAACGGCACCCAGTCAGATGAGACCTGCGTGGTCATGGACATCGCCCTTCCATCGGCCAAGCGTCACAACCTACACTTCCTGTATCATTTGCGGTGCATCTGCTGACCCGACCGGTACACCCACCAGCGTTGGAGGTAGTGATGGCCCGCGCCAACAGCAACCGGCACGTCGTGCCCAACCCCGCCGGCGGCTGGGATGTCAAGCGCCCCGGCAGCGACCGCGCCGGCGCACACGAGCGAACCCAGAGCGAGGCGGTCACCCGGGCTCGGGAGATCGTCCACAACGCCGGCGGCGGCGAGGTCCGGATCCACGGACGCGACGGGCGCATCCGGGACTCCGACACCGTCGCACCCGGCAACGACCCCAACCCGCCGCGCGACACGCGCTGACCTCGGAACCGGTGGCTCATCCTCCCGATAACCAACCGTCGAAGGGGCCTGTCCGCTCGACCGTGAGGGCCGGAAAACCTGCCCACGCCAACGTTCAACCCGGACGGGTGGGCCTTAGCGGTCAGGGTCGGCCAGGACTGGTCGTGCCCGGCGTGATCGCGCGGTGGGTCGGGTCCCTCCTGGACGGGCGTCCCGGCGTGTGCTACCACTGGGCGGCGATCACCGGTCACGGTGCGTCGCGGTCGGTCCGGATCCAGCTTCGATGGGGAGGCGTCATGAGGGAACTCCTACGACCGGGGCGCTCGCGGCGTCGCCGGTCCCGGCTTGGGACGGTTCTTGTCCTCGCCGCAGCGGCGGTGGTAAGCGTTGGCGCCGCGGTCGGCGGCGGAGTGGCCCAGGCGGCGGCGCCGGACAGTGGGGTCCGCGCGGGGACGGGAACCGCCGTCGACGCGGTCTCGGCCGGTCCGGTGATCAGCTGGGACACGACCCGTACGGTTCTCGCGCGCAACGGGTCCTGGCCGCGGCTGCTGCTGGGTGCGGGCGCCGCCGCGGGCCGCCGGGACCTGCTGTTCTACACGACGTTCAACCCGGGCAAACCGGCCACGATCACGGTGGTGGAGAGCACCGACCTCGGCCGGAGCGGACGGGTGATCTCGACGATCCCGTCGCCGGCGGGCACGATCCAGGAGCAGGCGTTCCCGCTGCGGCTGGCCGACGGAGAAATCCTGATCGCGACCCGCTACCGGACGACCGCGCTGACCGCGTACAGCCTGCCCGTGTTCGCCAGCCACGACGGTGGGCGCAGCTGGACCCGGGTCGGGTCGATCGATGACAACCCGCACGCCGCGGGGCGCGGGGACCGCGGCCTCTGGGAGCCGTTCCTGGCGACATTGCCCGGCGGCTGTGTGGCGGGGATGTACGCGAACGAGCTCCACGCGGACGCCCCGCCCGCCGGCGGCCCGACCTACAGCCAGACCGTGTCCGAACGGGTGTCCTGCGACGGGGGCCGCACCTGGGGGGCCGAACACCTCGTCGCCGCCTCTCCCGGTGACGCACGGCCCGGGATGCCCGGACTCGCCCGGCTCGCCGACGGCCGGTTCATCGCCACGTTCGAGGCCTGCGTGCGTGACGACTGCAACGCGCACTACAAGATCTCCCGCGACGGGGTCACGTGGTTCCCGGGTCTGGGCACGCAGAGCCCGGACCAGAACGCGGGCCCGTACGTGACGGCCCTGTCCGACGGGCGGGTCGCGGTGACCTCGGCCTGCACCAACGAGATCTCCGTCAGCGCGGACAACGGCTCGACGTGGCACACCCAGCCGACCCGCCCGTTCAACCTGACTTGCGCCGATGGTGCCTACCCCTACACCTGGCCCGCCCTCTACCAGATCGGCCCGCGCGAAGTCGCCGACGTGGTCAACGTGGGACCGGGCACCCTGCAGATCCGGTACGGCCACTGGTAGGCGGCCGCGTTCACCGACCGGCTCCCCGACTGGTCTCGGGGGATGCTGGGCGGGTGACCGCCCTCCGGCCGACCGCGCGCGGACGGTGATCGCCCGCCGGCGGCCCTTCGTCGGTCGCCGCTGGCACGGCCCCCACCTCTGGCGGGCCGGGATCGTCGGCTCCCGTGGCAGGGCACGACCCGGCCCGGCGGTGGAGCAGCCGGGCCCTGCACCAGGTCGGTGAGGTCACCGCCCACTCCGCTGCCGGCCTGTCGGTGGCCGCCGCCGTCGTGATCTGGCTGGTGGTCGGTGCGGTCGTCGCCTTCCCCAGCTGGTGGACCGCTGCCCTGGAGATCGCCAGTTCCGCGATCACCCTGATCATGGTGTTCGCGATCCGGCACACCCAGGCCCGGCAGCAGTCCGCGACCCAGCGCAAACTCGACGAGCTCCTACGGGCGATGCCCACCGCCGATGACCGCCTCATCGCCGTCGAGGAAGCCCCCGACGCCGAACTCGAAGCCCTCGCCGACCGCAACCTCGCCGACCGCGAGGCCGCCGCCGACGCCGGGTCCGGGTAAGGCGACCGCTGTGCCGTCCCCCGCGGCGAGGGCCCGGTCGCCCGACGCTGCGGTCGAGTCGTGGAACGCGCCGCCTTGGTGACGGCGCGCGTGCGTACTGTCGGAGTTCAAGGCCGTACCCGGCTCGGGTCGGGGCTGCACGGTCCTATCTCGGAGGTCGCGATGAGCACGGACGGCACGCTGGACACCGACGGGTCCGACGGCAAGGCCGACGCTGCCGGCGACAAGGTGCAGCGCAAGTCCCAGGAGAAGGCCCGCGAAATGTCCGATCGACCGGAACAGCGACCGGAGAAGAACACCGACGGCGACCCGGAGAGCGACCCCTCCTAAGGTCGCCTGCCGACCGCCCGGTTCCGGTCGGTGCTGAAAGTGTCGGCGTGGTCCACGACTGACCGCGCGGCGTCTCGGGACCAGTCCCCAGGGTCCGACGGAGACCGACATCCTTTCGGATACGCTGCAATAATGATCAGTCTCCGGTCGGCCCTGAAACGCGGTCCTTAGCGGCAGCTGATCCACAATCTCCGCTCTAGCTCGGCGCACGGCAACGACTCGGGAGACCACCCTTCCTGCGGTGATATGTGGATTATGGATCCACGACCGTCGGACTCCGGCGATCGGCGCAGTCCAGGGCACGGTAGCTCGCCCACTTCCCGGTGAAATCACGCTGGGCGAGCTGGTCTTCCCTCGTCGGCGGTCGCGCCATGTCGAGCGGTCGGCCGCGACGTAAGCGTGCTGAGCCCACGCCGCTGACCGGTACGCCACGATCCCGGAAGCGACTGGGCTGTTCGCCAACGGGACCGGCCACTGATTAGGCCCTCGCTACCCGCAGGCAGGCGCCCAGCCTCACACCCCACAGCCCGACTAAGCCGGCGACTGGGCGGTTCCCCAGGTTGTGTCGTAGATTGCCTAGCGTGGGGTTACGGTGGACTTCCAGCGCACGTAAGCACGGCGTCACTCGCGAGGATGCCGTCTACGCCATCATGAACGCGGTTCGCGCGGAGTCAGAATTCAACGAGCCGCGGATGCCAGGGCTTCGACGACCGACGTTGTTCATCGGTCCGCCTCGTCAGCGGGACGGCCCGCTGCTCGAGGTGATGGTCGAGACCATCCCGACCGACGACGTGGTCGTGTTTCATGTCATGGTGGCCCGGGCGAAGCACCTTCGGCGGATGGTAGAAGAAGACGACATCCATGAACAGTGACAAGGAGTATTACGCAGCGGCTGATTGGGCCGAGAAGGAGATGACCCTCAAGCCGGGCTCCACGGCAGCCCTCCACGGGAGCGCGGCGGCCGACCTCGGTCGCAGGGTGGTGGAACGGTCGACCGAAGGACGACCCACACTCGACCCGTCGGCCTACCCCGGCAAACACTCCCGGGTCCGCCAGGTCCGGCTGCCGACCGACCTCGCCGGAAGTCTCGACACCTTGGCGCGCGCAGAACCGGCGGGTCAGCGACCTCATGCGGGACGCCCTCGCTGACTACGTCAGCACCCACCGAGCCGGCTGAACAGCACCCGTCGGACCCTCGGCGTCGACGCCTCAGGGGAGCGCTCGACTCCTGGTGGATAAGGTTGGTTATGCGGCCTGTGCTGCCCGCGGGGGACCGCGTCCCGTGGAGTGGTGTAGGTGGTTCGCGTGTTGCTTCGCGTTCTTACTGCTGTTGATCATGCCGCTTCTGGTAGGGCCGCGTCAATGACTTCCGGGGTGTCGATTTCCTTTTGTGCG
>JAABUP010009258.1_pt1 | contig 12177 bp, 9 predicted proteins | sample 5559201 | NCBI WGS metagenome assembly JAABUP01 (sample SAMN10711887, study PRJNA513373) | rock metagenome | isolation source: Antarctica rocks | place: Antarctica | reverse complement strand
TGAACGGTCATTTCACTTCATGATCGCAGTAAGTCAACCGATTGTCCTTCGAAATGTCACCTTGGCTCGCAAGGGTGGACGGACCGGAGGCACCTGTCCACTCTGTCAGGAAAACGTTGACTTCCCTCGGCGTGACCACAGTCCGCACATCATCCGACGACTTCACCTCCATCCAGCGGTTGGCTTCTCCGCCTTCCGTATTCGCCCACCGTGGTTCGTCGCACACGATCGCGGAACACACGACCGGGGCCTACCGGCTGGCGCTTGCCGAAGGCGCGGACGGTTTTGAGTGTGACGTGGGCCTGTCGGCCGACGGGGAGCTCGTCTGCTTGCACGACCGCACGGTCGAGCGAACGGGGGGCCTGAAGAGCGAGGTCTCCTCGATGACGCTCGCGCAGCTCCGCGCGGTCGACTGGGGGTTGTGGAAGCACGGAGCGGCCCCCGACCGTGACCCGGAGACCGGTCAGCTGATGACGTTGCGCGAGCTCATCGAGCTGGCGCTTGCTGCCGGCCGACCGATCGAGCTGGCGATCGAGACCAAGCACCCGGCTCGGTTCGGGGCGAAGGTCGAGGAGGAGCTGGCGTCCCTGCTCTGGGAGTACGACCTGGCGGGTGCGCAGCGGGAGGGCAGGACGTGGGTGCGGATGATGTCCTTCTCCGAGTCTGCGGTCTCCCGGATGTCCGGGTTGTGCCCGGAGCTGCCGACGGTGTTCCTCATCATGGCTCCCATTCCGCCGCGGAACCTGCGCGGTGCGCTGCCCGAGGGGGCCGGCACCGTGGGCCTCGACATCGCGATCGTGCGTGAGCACCCGAGGGTGGTCTCAACCCATCACCAGGCCGGACATGACGTCTTCGTGTGGACCGTCGACAACGACGACGACATCCTGATGTGCCTCGAGCTCGGTGTGGACGCGATCATCAGCGACCGTCCGGGGCGTGTCCTCGAGGTTGCCGGCCGTGCTCCCACCACGTGGTAGCCGGCCGTCTCACCCCGTGCTGACATGTCCAATGGTCGCCTGGCCGGGCGCCGACGGGTCGCCGTCAGGCATCCGGTCGGTGGCGGGGTGGCTGCCCGTGGGCTCCTCGGGCGTCGGTAGCCCCGGCACGAGGTCGTGCACGCTGTGGTCCGTGGCCCGCTCGAGGAAGCGCAGCAGCTCCACGGGGAAGGGCATGACGAGGGTGCTGTTCTTCTCCGCGGCGACCTCGGCGACCGTCTGCAGCAGGCGCAGCTGGAGGGCAGCCGGGTCGGCCGACATCGTCGCCGCGGCCTGAGCCAGCTTCTTCGAGGCCTGGAACTCTCCGTCGGCGGAGATGACGCGGGCACGACGCTCGCGCTCTGCCTCGGCCTGACGCGACATCGAGCGCTTCATCGACTCCGGGAGCGTCACGTCCTTGACCTCGACCCGCTCCACCTTGACGCCCCATGGCAGCTCGGACGGTGCGTCGATGATCTCGGTCAGCTCGGCACCGAGCTTCTCGCGGTTCGACAGCAGGTCGTCGAGCTCGGCCTTGCCGATGACCGAGCGCAACGAGGTCTGGGCCAGCTGGGAGATGGCGAACTGGTAGTTCTGGACGTTGACCGCGGCCTTGACCGCGTCGATGACGCGGAAGTAGACGACCGCGTCCACCCGCACCGAGACGTTGTCCTTGGTGATGCAGTCCTGGGCGGGAACGCTCAGGGTCATCACCTGCCGGTTGACCTTGAGCATCCGGTCGACGAAGGGGATGAGGAGCGTCAGGCCGGGGCCGCGGGGCGGGTCCTGGACCTTGCCGAGGCGGAAGACCACCCCTTCCTCGTACTGCTGGACCACCCGGACGGCGGTCCCGGCGAGGAAGAGAAACAGGACGACGAGGACGGCGAGGGTGAAGACGACGGTGGCGATCATGCTGACCTGCCCATCGAGAAGGTGCGCGGGGGCCGGCGACGACGCTGGTGTCGGGGCTCAGAGAGTCCCCGTGTCGGCAACTGTACGGCCGGTTCCCGGGGTAGTCCACCCTTGTCCGGACGGGCCGAAGTTGAGTGGAATACACTCAACTTGCGACAGGTTGACGCAGGTGAAGCGTCCCCCTCGACAAGGAGCACGGCATACATGGATCTGCAGCTGACGACCAAGGCCCAGGAGGCCCTCTCGGCCGCCGTCCGCGACGCGGCGGTGGGCGGTCACCCGCACACCGAGCCCGCGCACCTGCTCAAGGCACTGGCCCAGCAGGGCGATTCCACGACGCCGGCCCTCCTCGAGGCGTCCGGCTCGTCGGTGACCGAGGCCGCCGCGGCGGCCGAGAAGGCTCTCGCTAGCCTGCCCTCGGTGAGCGGCTCGTCCGTCTCGGCCCCAGGACTGTCCCGCACGGCGATGGCTGTGCTCGAGAGCGCCCGCTCGCTCATGGCCGCCATGGGCGACACGTTCGTCTCGACCGACCACCTCCTGCTCGCCCTTGCGCGAACCGGCACCGTCGGGCTGGACGCCACGGCGATCGAGGCGGCCATCCCGCAGCTGCGCGGTGGCCGCCGGGTCGACTCGGAGCACCCAGAGGGCACCTTCGACGCTCTGACGAAGTACGGCACCGACCTCACCGACCTGGCCCGCGAGGGCGGGCTCGACCCGGTCATCGGACGCGACCCGGAGATCCGCCGGGTCGTGCAGGTGCTCAGCCGCCGGACGAAGAACAACCCCGTCCTCATCGGCGAGCCCGGCGTCGGCAAGACGGCCGTCGTCGAGGGCCTCGCCCAGCGCATCGTCGCGGGCGACGTCCCGGAGAGCCTGCGGGGCAAGCGCCTCATCAGCCTCGACCTCGGCGCGATGGTGGCGGGCGCGAAGTACCGCGGCGAGTTCGAGGAGCGGCTCAAGGCCGTTCTCGAGGAGATCACTGGTGCCCAGGGGCAGGTCATCACCTTTCTCGACGAGCTGCACACCGTCGTGGGTGCCGGCGCCACCGGCGAGAGCGCGATGGACGCCGGCAACATGCTCAAGCCGCTCCTCGCCCGGGGCGAGCTGCACCTCGTTGGGGCCACGACCCTCGACGAGTACCGCAAGCACATCGAGAAGGACGCCGCCCTCGAGCGGCGCTTCCAGCAGGTCTTCGTCGGGGAGCCCTCCGTCGAGGACACCATTGGTATCCTCCGCGGTCTCAAGGAGCGCTACGAGGCGCACCACAAGGTCGCCATCGCCGACGCCGCCCTCGTCGCAGCCGCCTCCCTGTCCGACCGCTACATCAGTGGGCGCCAGCTCCCGGACAAGGCCATCGACCTCATCGACGAGGCGGCGTCCCGGCTGCGGATGGAGATCGACTCCAGCCCCGTGGAGATCGACGAGCTCCGCAGGTCCGTCGACCGGCTGAAGATGGAGGAGCTCGCGCTCGCCAAGGAGAGCGACGAGGCGTCCCGGGAGCGGCTCGACAAGCTGCGTCGCGACCTCGCCGACCGCACCGAGCAGCTCGACGCGCTCACCGCGCGGTGGGAAGCCGAGAAGGCCGGCCTCAACCGGGTGGGTGACCTCAAGGCCCAGATCGACGACCTCCGCGGCCAGGCCGAACGGCTCCAGCGCGAGGGCGACCTGGCCGGTGCCTCTGCCCTGCTCTACGGCCGGATCCCTTCCCTTGAGAGGGAGTTCGCGTCCGCGCAGGAGGCCGAAGCATCTCGTATGCCGGATGAGCAGTCCCAGCAGATGGTCAAGGAGGAGGTCGGCGCCGACGACATCGCCGACGTCATCTCGGCGTGGACCGGCATCCCGTCCGGCCGCCTCATGGAGGGCGAGACCGAGAAGCTCCTCCACATGGAGCAGCACCTCGGCGCCCGGCTCATCGGCCAGCACGACGCGGTCCGCGCGGTCTCCGACGCGGTGCGGCGCAGCCGTTCCGGCATCGCCGACCCCGACCGGCCCACCGGCTCGTTCCTCTTCCTCGGCCCCACCGGCGTCGGCAAGACCGAGCTCGCGAAGTCCCTGGCCGACTTCCTCTTCGACGACGAGCGGGCCATGGTCCGGATCGACATGTCGGAGTACTCCGAGCGGCACGCCGTGGCGCGCCTCATCGGTGCGCCTCCCGGCTACGTCGGCTACGAGGAGGGCGGTCAGCTGACCGAGGCGGTCCGCCGCCGCCCCTACTCGGTCGTCCTGCTCGACGAGGTGGAGAAGGCGCACCCCGAGACGTTCGACATCCTCCTGCAGGTGCTCGACGACGGCCGGCTGACCGACGGCCAGGGCCGCACCGTCGACTTCCGCAACGTCATCCTCGTCATGACCTCCAACCTGGGCTCGCAGTTCCTCGTCGACCAGACGATGGAGCACAGCGCCCAACGGGACGCGGTCATGGGCATGGTCCGCGCTGCGTTCAAGCCGGAGTTCCTCAACCGGCTCGACGAGGTCGTCATCTTCGAGCCGCTGACGACCGAGGACCTCGCCCACATCGTCGACCTCCAGGTCCAGGCGCTGGCGACGAGGCTCCACGACCGGCGGATCACCCTCGAGGTGACCGACGCGGCGCGGGAGTGGCTGGCTCTCACCGGCTACGACCCGGCATACGGCGCCCGTCCGCTCCGCCGCCTGGTGCAGCGGGAGATCGGCGACCGGCTGGCCAAGGCACTGCTCGCCGGCGAGGTGCGCGACGGCTCCACCGCGGTCGTCGACCGGGACAGCGAGGCGGACACTCTCGTCCTGGCGCCGCCGTCCTAGACTCGCCGGGGTGACTCCCGAAGAGCTTGCGACCGCGATCCGCGCCGCGCTGACCGAGGACCTGACCGAGGCCGTGGGCGCCGATGACCACGTCACCGGCGTCCCGGCCGAGGTGCGGGTGGAACGGCTCAGGGGAGGTGGCCCCGGCGTCTGGTCGAGCAACGTGGCGCTCCAGCTCGCGACCCGCGCGGGTATGCCGCCGCGCGAGCTCGCGGTCGAGCTCGCCGGGCGTCTGGGTCGGGTCGACGGGGTCTCCGCGGTCGACGTGTCCGGGCCGGGCTTCCTCAACTTCACCTGCGAAGCCGCCTCGTCGGAGGAGCTGACCACCCTGCTCGCGGGCGCCGTCGACACCGACAACTTGGCCGTGGCGCGTCTGGCCTTGGCGGGGTCATCGGCTGGCTCGGCCTTCGACGTCGAGCCGGGCCTGCTGGCCAGGCGCCGGCCCGAGAACCCCATCTTCTCCGTCCAGCACGCGCACGCCCGGACCTACCGGATCGCCCGGCTAGCGGCGGACGGCGTCGACCCGGGCGACGGCTTTGACCCCGTCCTCCTGACGCACGAGAGCGAGACCGCCCTGCTGGCGGCGCTGGCGGACTTTCCCCGGGCCGTCGCACGGGCCGCCGAGCTGCGCGAACCGCACAAGGTGGCGCGCTACCTCGAGGACCTGGCCAGGTGTCTCCACAGGTGGCACGACACGTGCCAGGTCCTGCCGCGGGGACGCGACGACATCGTGACCGACCTCGAGCGAACCCGCTTGTGGCTCAACGGCGCCGCGCGGCAGGTGCTTGCGAGCGGCCTCGGCCTCCTCGGTGTCTCGGCGCCGGAGCGGATATGAGCGAGGCTGCGGCCCGAGCCGCAGCGGAGCACCGCGCCGACAGCCTCAACGTGCTCGGACGTCACGACCAGGCCCTGGCCGTCGTCGGACCGGCCCTGGCGAGCAACCCCGACGACGTCGGGCTCCTCGTCCAGGCGGCCGTCGCCTCGGCCGGCCTCCATCGCCTGGAGGAGGCCCTGCGCCTTCTGCGGTCCGCGGCAGCCGCTGACCCCGGCTCGTCGCGGGTGCACCGGATCATGTCCTTCGTCGCGCTCGAGCGGGGCGCGGTCGACGAAGCCGTCCAGGCGGCATACCGAGCGGTGCAGCTCTCCCCGTTCGACCCCTACGCCCACGCGCAGCTCGCGCGGGCGTGTGCGCGCAAGGGCAACCGGGAGTATGCGGTCATGGCGGCCAGCCGGGCGATCGAGCTCGCTCCGGACCTCGCCGACAGCCACATCGCCATGGCCGACGTGCGGTTCCCCGAGGGAGGTCCCAAGCCCCCGAAGGCCGATCTCAAGGTCGCCGAGACCCACCTCATGCGGGCGCTGCAGATCGAGCCCGGCAACGCCTCGGCGCTCAACGACCTGGCCCGGGTGCATCTCGCGCTGGGTCACCAGGTGCGGGCGGCCGGCCACCTGGCCAGCGCGGTGCGAGCCGACCCGATGACGCCCGTGATGCAGCAGAACATGGACGTCGTCTTCATCGGGCTCATCGCCCGCGCCCACTGGGTCCTGTTTCTGATGTGGTTCGTGTCCCGGCAGGTCTCGCGGGCCGAAGGGGACGATGCCCCGCGGTGGGTGCCCCTCGCGCTCGCGGTCGCCGGGTTCGGGCTCATCGGCTGGGTCCTGTGGCGGCTGCGGGCGCAGGTGCCCGACCACCTCCCGGCGTTCGTCCGCGGGTTCACCCGTCGACAGCGGCTCGGCTCCGCGTGGGCCGTCTGCCTCCTGCTCACGGCGGTCCTCTTCCTCGGCTCGGCGGTGGCCCCGACCTCGCTGTCGGGGGCGCTGCTGTTGTGGGCGTGGCTGCCCCTGATGGCCGGCGCGGTCCTCAGCTGGGTCCGGTATGCGCGGGAGCGTAGGGCCGCGCGCTGAGCCGTGGCTTAGCCTGAGCCGGTGACGAACCCGCTTCTCGAGTCGCTGCGCCGGGCCGTCGAGTCTGCCCCCGACGACGTGCCGCTCCGACTACACCTGGCGGAGCTGCTCATCGCCGACGGCCAGCAGGACGCGGCGATCAGCCAGTGCGCCGCCGCCCTCCAGCGTGAACCCGGCAGCGCAGCGGCGCGCGAGCTGATGACTCGGGCGATGGGGCACCTGGGAGGCTCGGCCCCCACGCCGGAAGCTCCTGCGGCGACGAGCTCGCCGGCCGGTGCCCCGTCCGGTCCCTCAGCCGGCAGCGCCCCACGTCCGAGCCCGTCAGCTCCGAGCCCGTCAGGCCCGAGGCAGGACAACGGGTTCGACTGGTCGATGGCCGAGTCGGAGGTGTCGGACGTGGCCCCGCAGCCGATGTTCGTGGACGGTGAGCGGGAACAGACCGAGGTCAGCGCGTGGGACGTCGAGCGGTCGACGCTGACCCTGGCGGACGTCGGCGGGATGCGGCAGGTCAAGGAGCGGCTGACGGCGGCGTTCCTCGCGCCGATGCAGCACCCGGAGCTGCGCAAGCTCTACGGCAAGAGCCTGCGCGGCGGGATGCTCCTCTACGGACCCCCCGGGTGCGGCAAGACCTTCATCGGCCGGGCCATCGCCGGCGAGCTGGGCGTCCACTTCCTCAACGTCGGCCTGGCCGACGTGCTCGACATGTATATGGGGACGTCGGAGCGCAACATCCAGGACGTCTTCCGGCTGGCCCGCTCCAGCGCACCCGTCGTCGTCTTCCTGGACGAGGTCGACGCCCTCGGCCAGAAGCGCAGTCTGACCCGCAGCTCCGGGATGCGCACGACGGTCAACCAGCTGCTGACCGAGCTCGACGGCGTCAGCGGCCAGAACGAGGGCGTCTTCGTCATCGGCGCGACCAACCAGCCGTGGGATGTCGACCAGGCCCTGCGGCGTCCTGGCCGCCTCGACCGCACCCTGCTCGTCCTTCCTCCGGACGCCGAGGCCCGCGAGTCGATCTTCAGGCACCACCTCGCCCACCGTCCGGTCGAGGGGATCGACGTCCGGTGGCTGGCCCGCTCGAGCGACGGCTACTCCGGCGCCGACATCGCGCACGTCTGCGAGACCGCGTCCGAGAAGGCGCTGCTGGAGGGGGTGCGCACCGGCAACGCCCGGATGATCCAGATGCAGGACCTCGAGGCAGCGCTCGCCGAGGTGCGCTCGTCCACCGGCCCGTGGTTCGACGCAGCGCGCAACGTCGTGCAGTTCGCCAACGAGGACGGCACCTACAACGAGCTACGTGACTACATGAAGAAGAACCGCAAGCTCTGAGCCCTCGTATGCCGGGTGCCCGCCCGGCTTGCGCCGCTCGGCGCAGATCGCCCGCCGAAGCTCCCCACCCTGCCGTGGTCAAGAAGATCCCTTCGTGACCAAGAAGATCCCTTCGTGACCAAGAAGATGCGCATCGTCAAGGTCAGTCGTGACCAGGTGACGGCAGCGCGAGCACTCATCGAGCTGCGCGGCGGGGCCGACAAGATCCATCCCCTCATTGCCAAGATCGCGCAGGCGGGGTCGACGCGGACAGCGGGCAGTGCGGCCGAGCGCGCCTCTTGAGCCGCCCCCCACCAACGGCTCGGCTGCTAGGCGTCGACTCGCTGCCGCCTGGCGAGCTCGGCCGGCAGGTAGTCGTAGCGCAGCAACGTGCGGGTGAACTTCCCCGTGCCGTGCGAGACCGAGCGCAGGTCGATGGCGTACCTCGACAGCTCAGCCTGGGGCACCTCGGCGTGCACGACGGTCCAGCCCACCTCTTCCGACGGCCCGGTGCCGTGGACGTGACCACGCCGACCACGCAGGTCGGACATCACCGCCCCGACGAAGCCGTCCGACACGGTGATGTCCACGGCGTCGATGGGCTCGAGCAGGGCGACGGTCGCCTCGTTGGCGGCCTCCTTGAGCGCCAGCGCGGCCGCGGTCTGGAAGGCCATGTCCGACGAGTCGACCGAGTGCGCCTTGCCGTCGGTCAGCGTCACCCGCACGTCGACCACGGGGTAGCCCGACAGCACGCCCCTCTCGAGCTGGGCCCTCGCGCCCTTCTCGACCGAGGGGATGAACTGCCGGGGGACCGACCCGCCGACGACCTTGTCGACGAACTCGAAACCGGCACCGCGCTCCAGCGGCTCAATCTCCAGGTGGCACACGGCATACTGCCCGTGGCCGCCTGACTGCTTGACGTGCCGGCCCTGCACGCTGCACCTGCGGACGAACGTCTCGCGCAGCGCCGTCCGGAAGGGCTCCGCCTCCACCTTGACTCCGTAACGCTGCTCCAGCCGCACGAGCAGCTCGTCGAGATGGCCATGCCCCATCGTCCAGAGGACGACCTGGTGCGTCTCGCGGTTGTGCTCCATCCGCATGGTCACGTCCTCGGCGACGAGGCGCTGGAGCGCCCCGGCCAGCTTGTCCTCGTCGCTCTTGCTCACCGCGTGGATCGCTACGGGCAGCAAGGGTTCGGGCAGCACCCACGGCGCGACGAGCGCTGGCCGGCCCTTGGAGGACAGGGTGTCCGAGGTCTCGGCGTGGGCGAGCTTGCTGACGAGGGCGAGGTCGCCGGCCAGGGCGAGCTCCTTGGGTCGGCTTGCGTCGGCGAGCGGGGACGCCAAGGGGCCCACGCGCTCGTCCTCGTCGTGGTCGCCGTGGCCCTCGAGCGCATGCCCGGCGAACTCCCCGAGGTGCCCGGAGACGTGCACGGTCTCGTCAGGACGCAGCGTGCCCGAGAAGACGCGGACGAGGGAGAGCCGCCCGACGTAGGGGTCGCTCGAGGTGCGGATCACCTCGGCGACGAGCGGGCCGTCGGGGTCGCAGGTGAGGTCGGAGAGCGTCGCACCGGCCGGGCTGTAGACGACCGGGAGCGGCCGGGCGAACGGGGACGGGAAGCACTGCTCGATGAGCTCGTAGACCTCCTCGAGGCCCACGCCGTTGCCCGGTGAGACCGGCAGAACGGGGAACAGGCTGACCGCAGCGACGGCGGCCATGAGGTCCGCGATGAGGGTCGCCGTCTCGATCTCGTCGCCCTCGACGTAGCGGTCGAGCAACGTGTCGTCCTCGGACTCCTGGATGATCGCCTCGATGAGCGAGCCGCGGTGCAACTCGATGGAGGCCGCCTCCTCGCCGGTCGGCGCGCGCGTCGCCCGGGCACCCACGGATCCGTCGAACACCTGCTGGCTGAGCAGCCCCACGGTCCCGACGACGCAACGGGCAGCGTCGTACAGGGGGAGGTAGAGCGGCTGGACGTCGCCGAACACCCGCTGACACGTGGCGACGGTGTCGTCGTAGTCCGAACGGGGCAGCTCGAGCTTGCTCACCGCAATCGCGCGAGGCACGCCCACCGCAGCCAGCTCGTGCCAGAGCAGGGCGGTCGCCCCGTCGATCCCGTCTGCCGCCGAGATGACGAAGATCGCCGCGTCGGCGCCGCGCAGCCCCGCACGCAGCTCGCCCACGAAGTCAGGAAAGCCCGGTGTGTCGATGAGGTTGACGGTGAGCCCGTTGCTCTCCACGGCAGCGACGGACAGCCCGACCGAGCGCTGCAGCTGGCCTTCGGGCGGCCGTCGGCCCGGGACCCGCGCACCGATGAGGTGCTCGAACAGCGTGGACTTACCTGCCCCACCCGGTCCCACCAGCACGACATTACGCACCGCTTCGGGGCCGGACGGCACGGGCGCCGACGCGTGGCCGCCCTGGCTCGCTGCCTTGCTCACGGGCACCACCCTTCCCTTCCCGGCTGCCCGGCACAAGGGCCCCGGACACCGCCTGGGCAATCGGCCCGCACGGCATACCTGGGTTAGCCTCGTACGCATGCGAAACAGGGCCCTGGTGGCGATGAGCTCGGTGATCGTCGCCGCAGCCACCGTCACGGGCTGCACGAGCGACCAGGCCACGCCCGGGCCGACTGAGCGTCCTGCCACCGAGGCCCTGGCCGCAGCGAAGGCGAAGGTCGATGCGGCGACGTCCGTCCACCTCACGCTCACCGGAAAGGACCTGCCGGAGAAGATGACCGGTGTCGTCAGCGCGGACGGGGTCGGCACCCACGCGCCGGCGTTCAAGGGCACCTTCCAGGTCCGGGTCAACGGGACGCAGGCCTCGACCGACGTCGTGTCGGTGGCGGGCAAGGTCTACGTCAAGCTGCCGTTCACGTCGATCCACACCGAGGTGGACCCCAGGACCCTGGGGGCCCCTGATCCCGCCGCCCTCCTCAATCCCGACACGGGCATCACCTCGCTGCTCACGGCGACGCAGAGCCCGGTCAAGGGTGGCCAGACGCGCAAGGGCAACGAGGTCCTGACGAGCTACACCGGCAGCGTCCCGGGTGCCAAGATCGCCGACCTGCTCGCGATAGGCGATCGCGCCAAGGCGTTCAAGGCGACCTACGGCATCACCGACCCCGGCGGGGAGCTGCGCACCGTCGACCTGACCGGCCCCTTCTACACCGGGGCCGACTCCACCTACAGCGTGACCCTCGACAGGTACGGGGATCCGGTTGAGATCTCCAAGCCCTAGAGCGCTGCTCGTCGCCGCGTCGGCGGCCGTGATGCTCGCGGCGGCGGACACCTACGTCGTCGTGCTCGCACTGACCGACATGATGGCCGGCGTCGGCCTCGGCATCGAGTCGCTCCAGCGGGCCACCCCCATCATCTCGGGGTTCCTCCTCGGCTACATCGCCGTCCTGCCCCTGATCGGACGCCTCGCGGACCTCCTCGGACACTCGCGGGTCCTGTTGGGCTGCCTGGTCGTCTTCGGAGCCGGCTCGGTCGTGACCGCGCTCGCGGTCGAGCTGCCGGTGCTCGTGGCCGGCCGGTTCATCCAGGGCGTGGGGGGTGGAGGGCTCATCCCGGCGACCCTCGCCATCGTCGCGGCGCTCTGGCCGGCCGAGCGCCGCGGAGCCCCCCTCGGCGTCGTCGGGGCGGTGCAGGAGATGGGGGCCGTGCTGGGCCCGGTCCTCGGCGCAGCCATCCTCGCCGTGTCGGGGTGGCGGACCATCTTCTGGTTCAACGCCGCCGCCGGCGCATGCCTGTATGCCGTGGTGTGGGCGCTGTCCCGCCCCGCACCTTCGCGGCCCGCACCTTCGCGCGGCTCACCGATCGCGCGGGCCGCCGCAGCGGCCCTGGCGCTACTGGCGGCGACCCTGGGCCTGCTGACCCTGTGGGCGCCCGATCGGCTGGTCGCCGACGTCACCCTCGGCATTCCGTTCGTCTCGTTCACCGGTGGGTCTCGGGTCCTCACCCCGATCGGCGCTGCCACCGTGGTGGCGCTCCTTGCCCTCCTGGCCGTGACCGCTCGTCGCTGGATGCCCGCCCTCGTGCACGCCGACCTGCTCGGTGCCGCCCTTGTCGCCGTCGCCCTCGGGTCACTCGTCCTGACCTTCTCCTCGTCCGACCCCGAGAAGGAGGTCGTCGGCCCGCTCGGCTACGGCCTCCTGCCGGTCGGCGCCGTGGCGCTCCTGCTCTTTGCCTGGCGCCACCGGGCGGCGGCAAACCCCTTGGTCCCGCGCGGCGTCCTGCGCGGCCGGGGCGCGGTGGCCTTCCTGGTCAGTCTCCTCGCCGGCGCCGCCTTGGTC
>JAABUP010009257.1_pt1 | contig 12178 bp, 10 predicted proteins | sample 5559201 | NCBI WGS metagenome assembly JAABUP01 (sample SAMN10711887, study PRJNA513373) | rock metagenome | isolation source: Antarctica rocks | place: Antarctica | reverse complement strand
CCCATCTGTGGCTCTCGTTACAAGTGTTCTGTTTGTGCGAATTTCGATTATTGTTTTAAATGTGTTGCATCCTCACACGATAATCATTCATCCCATCATTTCATGGCCGTTGAAGGGCCCAATGTCATCTATCATAAGCCTAAATCTGATGCTCGGTCGCAGAATGCGGCGGATTACGTCCTTTGATTTGCCTAAACGAGGCCGCAGACAAAAAAAAGCCTGCGTTTGCTTAACGGGATAGACTGAATAGAGCGGTACCGGGACCGTAATGGATTATCCTAAATAGGACGGGTCAACAATATAGCTCCTATCGGACCATAGAATGCCTATGTTGTTCCCACAACGTGCAAGGAGAGGACTCGGTCTCTGCGATAGCGGCCCCATGAAGTGACTGGCTTCATAGTATATCAACTTAGCAGTAGCTTGGCTCGACGAATGTGCTTAGCATTACAACCTTGTGGTCTATGGAAAGTACCGGGTGTTGTGACCTGACTGCTCTTGCGGAACGTCAAAGACGTTAAATAGTCCGCCCGTGTGCCAGAGCAAGTCGAGAGAAGAACTACCAATGAATTCGAACGGGCCAAAACAGGTGGTTTTGGCTACTAATTGCTAGAGGAACAGGTCTGTTGTGGGAAGCTAATTCCTACCTTGGTAATTGGGTCTGCGAAATCAACAGTCCCTTCCAGATTCATAGCTCTGATTTGTTGGCAAATATGTCTTGTTTTCTTGTGAGTAAGCTGTATCTTTCGGAACTACAAGCTCAAACTAATCTGATTCTTCTGCGGCACAAGACCTCGAAGACATCATTAAGCCACCTCAGTTGCCTAGTTCGTTGAGGGTGAGCGAGAGTCAACTACCAGGTCGCCTAGTAGAACAAGCGCAATTTCGGCTCAGACCAACCCGTCACTTGGATTTCTTTTTCCAACACGCCGCATCGCACAGGCCACATTAATGGATAAGAAGAAGCATGCCTATTCCCTTTGGGTCATTCAACAAGACTATTTGTTCATGTAAACATATGGAGGTAGAATATGTGACAATCCTAGTGGAAGCTTAAACAAAACGGCAAAGCTGTCACTGAATCTAATTCATATGATCTAACATTTGTTGAAGTCAGGAAAGAAAAGTAAATCCTCATTTCTTATAAACGATAACCTGTGATGATTGACAAGACGAGTCAGGCTGTCTGACCAATGCTCTTACCTTGTGGTTCTAGAGCATTGCACATGTACAGCTGTGACTGACTACCTAAGGTAACGGAGTTAAGGTAGACCAAGTCGTCTCCTCTGGCGTCTCGGTGGAGCGACACTAGCGAGTTATGCTAGCGCCGCGCACAAAGCTGATGTTCAGTTCGTTGCGTCTTTCCTTTTCTCTTCTCCTCAAAGAAGCCCATACATTGCACTACATACGTGGTTTCGTCATCACCACTGGCAGTGTATATCACTGGGTGGTTTTCCAATATCAACATCTCATGAGCAGTCTCGCTCGTCGCCCCTTTGCGGTTGGCAGCTTCTTAGCTCTTTCTGGTTGGGGTTCTCCCAGCCCTCTGTGGTTGTTGAGGGGCTGTTAGCCCTTTGTGGTTGAGGGAGCCAGGCCTCTTCCTCGTCAAGAAATGATCGTACATTGAACGATGTGCCTGGGCTCTTCATTCCTGCCTGCAGCTTTGGAACCGGGTACATCGCGCTCTTGAGCTGACCTCTCAGCTCTTTGTGTTGGGGGCCTCTAAGCCATCTCGGTTGAGGTCTTTCCGGCCCAGCCCTCTGAGGTTGAGAGAGTCAGGCTCCCTTCTTCTAAGAAGCCATCGTACATTGCACTATGTACGCGGTTTCGTCGTTACCACTAGCAGTGCATATCACTGGGTGGTCTTCCAATATCACCGTCTCATCAGCGATCACGCTCTTGGATGGCCTCTCAGCCCTTTGTGGTTAAGCATTCTCAGCTCAACCCTCTGTGGTTTAGCAAGCCAGAATTTTTGTCAGTCCAGAAGCCATCGTACTTTTCATTATGTGCATGGTATGCAATTTTGTCCTCGGTTGCAAAACCGTGGGCCTTCTTATATCATCTCATGAGCGATCTCGATCTTGGGGTGGCCCGTCAGCCTTTTGTGGTCACGGCTCCCTCGGCCACCTGTGGTTGCGGGCCTCTTAGCCCTTTGTGGTCGACGGGCAAAGGTTTATCACTTCTGAGCGTCTTCTACTTGGCCAACCAGGGGGTACCGCTTGGAGGCTGGTTATAAATATAACCAAATAAATCAAGCAAAATATACCACAAAGCTGGTTTGGTGTTTAGCTGTTCGTATGTAGGGATACCAGCGAAGAGGTGCACTTCTACGTAGTGCTGGTGACTACAGGTAGTAACTGCAGTCGCTGGACTGCTAAGATACCTCAACTCTAATTCCTCCTACTATCTCGATAACGAAATTGGCGGCTAGAAGGATATCAGACATAATCATCAACGCTATGGGCGCTTTCATTCGCTATTTCGAGGCTTTCAGGTGCGCTGATGGTGGCTTGACGAGATTAATGTTAGTGATTATGTGGTTTTATAAGTGCCCCTTAGTTCTTAGAAGTCATCTGTCTTGGATTACGACTGACAGTGTAAGGTATATACTGACGGATATGCTCAGTAAACATATCCTTTCCCACCGCTACAAGCTCTTGAGAGGAGATTTTCATATCACCCCTCTATCGATCCTCAACGACGCTGTGCAAACACACAATGCATCTACTCATTTATAACGACACTATGAACATCGGTAGTGAGGTCAAGCCGCCTAACAAATCGAGCTGTCATTTACAAAAGCAGCCCTCTCGCTCCCCAACTCTATATCTGCGCTAAAATTTGCTCTGGTTGATCGAGGATACAGCAAAGTGGTTGGAAACTTAATGGGGCAGGGGTTTATTGGAGAGATGGTCTCGTTGTCGTCTTCACGATATTTCCAGAACTTCTGTAGAACTCACTAGATGTACAGCCCCATTTCTTACACCGCAACCCCCTACTTCTTACATGTACACACACTAGAAAATGTGGGATTTTTATATGAATGGTAATATGAACATCAATACTTGATTCTCAGCTACGATCTCGGCTCGCGATTTCAAAGTGCGTAGGTGAGCTAGGAGCTCGAATTTGAGTTATACCCCTGTTTTCTACCACTGCTCCTGCCACTGCTTCTGCCATTGCATTACGTACGAAATGCCGCAAACCGGCCTGCTTCCGTTTGCATGCAAGAAGGCGTAGCGTCATTGAGGCAACATTCACCTCACCCCCTCTGTCCCCTTTCCTGGTAGTTGCTATACACCAAGGGATTCTAGGAATCCTAAAAGGCTCTCAATTTTTTCTTATGACTAATTGACTATTCAGATATGTATCGTCTTCTCACTTCACAACACTCGCTTAATTAGGGCTCGCTAGCCTGCCGGCGGTTAGCGCGTCCTTATTAGTTATCCCTTGTTTACATGTCGTGCATCAAACAGTTCAATGCAATACCAATCCCACCTGAAATACTTCAGGCCATGTGTCAGTCAGGTACGATTTGCATAGTATTCTGTAACGCTTTGATCAGTGTTCGACTTCCAGCTCAACATGGCTCAGACGAGGGTGAGCGCTGAAGATGTGAGTTTACCTGGCCGTCGAGAATTAGCAGTGTTTGTTTGTAACATGCAACAGGATCTGGAGGGGCTACGACATCGCAACAACAAGCGGCCTGCTGTAACTTTACCAGTTGTGCCACGACCAAATGAGGTCAAGGAATTCAATAACACGAGCAGTATGTCTTTTTAAGAGTGGCAGGAGGTACAGCAAATACCCCAAACACTAGGCTTATCTCTTTCCCAACCAGCGAACAACTCGGGTGTCCTCGCTGCCCAATTACTTGACCCTCAGAACAATATGGAAAAGCTTCAGCAGCTTTACGAGAAGCAGCATGAGCAGATCAACTCATTGGTTGCAGCACAAAGTGTGCAGATAGAGGGATTACAGCATCAGATTGCTGAGCTGCAGAAGCATAGAAGGGCGAATCAGCAACCACTAAAAGAGGTTACTGATACGCTTGTTGAACTTACGGAAAAGATAGCGGCGATTTGGGAGGCGAGTAAAGGGGTGGTAGTAAGAGATTCGAAGAGTATGAGTCAGTCTTTGGAGACAGCGAACGGCCCTGAGTCGGATGAGGGTTCTGCTGGCACCACACCTGTGCTTGATGCGTCAAAGGCTTCGATCGCGGTTGGGTCGCAAACTAGCACCGCAGCGGTAGACGCTGCGCCAAACATCCCCATCACCGTCAGCTCACCACTCGGCACGGCAGCTGCAATCCCCAAACCGCGCACGAGCAGACCCTACTTGAGCGGACCTAGCGCAATACGCTTTGGCGGAATTTGGGGGACCGACAAGTCTTTGATTAGTGGGGAGCCCAAGGCTATGGTCTTAGCCCAAATAGAGAGTCCTTCGGTCCTGAGGGCAAACGGTGACTCAGCATTCGCTGGATTTATCATCGACGGATACAAAGCTCAACCGGGAAGCAAGCGCAAGCGGGAGGAAGCGGATGGAGATGATGGAGACAGAGAAGATCGTAAGGTGGCTAGAGACCCGTGGTTGTTCCGCGGGGATGATGGGAGTGTGCACGATGAGAGCGATGAATAAGGAAGAGTGCTTGTTGCTGCTTTGGAATCGGGACTCTATCTAGGGTAGGTGTTGTAGCCCTAGTTTCAAGTCAGAAAGCAGGATATGTAGTTGGAAAATTGCAAGGTTGTTCTTTGTACCTACCAGATATTCAAAGAACGACATGGAGTAATCTCAAAAAATATCAGTGTAGAGTAATATTCTTCGCTGATCAGCAGGCTTAGGAGATTTTGGGCGGAAGCACTTGACATTGACTGCTGAGGTTTGACTATATGCCATACAGATCAGATGGCACAGTTGCTTGCTAGTTTCGACACTCAATTGCTTCGATGTGACCATGGATGAGTTAAAGCATGCGGCCCAAATGCTCATCGGAGTCAATCCTCGACACTTTACTGCTTCAGTTTGACTATATGTATAATTAGCCATGCATCGTGCGAGTCAATTGCGCATGACGCTATGCTGATTAGGAGCATGGTTCTAAACACAAGCCATATTAAGGTAGTCATGCGGCTTGATTGCTCGCTATAGCTCAATACTTACTTGCTTAGTCCTGGTTATATGTTAGTTCAAATCATACAACTCGACTGCTCAGCGAAGCAAGCACTCGATTGCTAAATACTGTGGTCAGTTCATAGCGAAGTAAACTAAATGGCGTCTTCGGGATCAGCATCGCTTGAACATTACTTATAGCATACCTAGCGAACGGCATAAGGTGAATTCGTAGGTAGTTTTAAGAATAAAGCTCGCTTACCTTACACTGGCACTGGACCAAGGTAATATATCACCTGAGGTACTTACGTCAACAGCACAGTCTCGTTTTCCTTCCATCATTCAATTTTGCACCTCAATGAACACGATTTAGCTGCAATCCCTTCTTCTTTTTCCTCCGCGCACGTTTTACGTGTAGGAGCTGCACCCGGGCTCTCTACGAGTCCTTTGATTCGAATCTTAGATTCGAAACATAAACATTCTCTATTGGGGTATCCCTTTTGAGAATTATCAAACCAAAAATGTCCATTCACTTGGATCAACCATTTTTTCAAAAACAGATCTTTCTCTAGGAGCGAAAGCTCGAAAGAAAGCAGCAAGATGTTGAGGGCAAACAAAAACCCATCGAAGATATGAAGGATAGAATTGTAAGCCTTGAATACGACCTTAACCAAGCTAATCGAGCTATAATTTCAAGGAATATAAGCGAGCAAGAATTAATTCGAAAGATGCAAGAGTTAGAGGCCAACAATAACAGCCTTGTGGCCGATTGCACCATCCTCAAGACTAAAAACCTTACGGTAGAAGCCGAGAACATCAATCTCACCAGAGAGATTCGTCTAGCAAGGAATATTTCTTGGCAGGCTCCATACAACACCTATGCTCAGGCGACCGAGCAAAAACCTAATGGCCCGAAGAAAATTAACACCGACAAAGAGCTCTGGGCTATGGTGGGACTCGATGGACCACCATCATCATCATCGACATCGCCTAATACGTCTGAGTCGGGAAAGGCTCCTATGCTTTCCACACCTAAAAAGACATTAAATACTACATGTTCCAAGTTAGCAGCTGAGGGAGGCCCTAAATCTCTGGATGTTTCAGTAACAGATTCGGCTACTCAGTTACCACGGGAGAAATTGTTAACATTTACACCAAAGCCTGCGAAACGCCAAGCTTCTGAGGGTGCCGCCGAAGCTCAGCACAATTGGACTGGAACCGGGGCCTCGGATAGGTCTCTCAATGCACCAACCCGTAAGAGTAGGCCCCTCCCCATATTTGATGCGGAGATGCCCGAACCATTGAAGTCTCGGCTTCCTCCAGCATCGATGTTTCCGCAGCTTGCAACGGTATCAAGGATTCCCGGAGAGCACTATGAGCCATTTCGATCCATAGAATCAAACCCACTGCCAGACACCGATCCGCTGCCGTCTAAACGCCAGAGGTATAACTGAAAGCTAACGGGCATAAAGCAGCAGCCCTTAATCGACTTGACCTAAAAGGTACATCATAACAGCTGTCGCAGTGAGCAAGCCGCCATCTTATGGGCAGACAAATGATACATCAGCTCGAGAACCAGTGAGATAGCTGACTTCTGTCCATGTGCTAAAAGTCGGTTCTTGCTTTCCGCAAAGCATTATCGCTCAAACATCATCAATTCTCAGGTAAGAACCTTGGCACTTGCATCCGCGTATGCCGCGATAGACGCAAAGTTGCGGCTAAATTAATAATTAGCAACCATAAGTCACCTCCTCTACGTCTACTTTACATCAAGAAGGCAATGGACCTGTCTCCTTACGGTGTCAATAAATCTGGTAAGCTTTTCAGGAACTCTGAGTAGTTATAGAATCATAGCATCTAATACTATCATAGACTATACGGTATGGACGCACAAGAGATGGAACGCTACTAACACAGTAATGCCGGTGGAATAGCCTCTATAGGGAAAGGATCCGTGGGGAAAGGAGCCGGCCAAGCATCGCCAGTACACCGATTCATCATGGGTGCGACCAAAAGCAAGACCAAGAGCTTGCCTTGCTGCAGATGTACTCCCTCTCAACGTCATCGTTTGAACACGAAGAGATCTCGAACCTGGACGCATACTCTATTTCCATTCATTCCATTGCAATACCGACTTCCGTCCCTTCGTTTCTGGCTGCAATTCAAGATTTCCTTCAATCTTCAGGCCAAGATTAAAGAGAATTTGAAGTTGGGAGATATCGATGCCATCATCGATGATCTGCCGGAATGGAAGTTGTATCAATCGCATAAAGCGGTCAAGAAGAAGATCAATAGATCTATAAAGCTGACTAGCAATGGTATCTATGGTCAGCTAGTAGATGATTGAAAGTCAGTGAAAAAGGACACGCACGTATCAAAGAGAGGACGCGGTGATGCTCAAAGTAAGAGAGCAATCCGACCCTGCACGGTCAGGTCGCGCGGCCAGACCACGCGACCGATACAGTAAGGTCATGCATTGTACACTAGCTTTATTTTTGATGCTTTCGTAACAAGCCATGCTCGCAATATCGCTTAAGCAGACGACGAGGCAACAGAAGATGAAGAAGGAGGAGGAGGAGGAGAGGACAGAGCACAGGCCGAAGAAGTAAAGCTCAACGGATCTAAGGAAAGCCGTACACAGAAGACCAGCGAAAAGATCATTGATCAAAGAAAAGTTTTCATTATTCTCAAGCCTCTTGTCTTGCGAAGATAGATCGAGAGGCTTCGCGCATAGATGAAAATTCGATTCTATAGCAAAAGACGTTAAGTTGTTAGAATTTCGCTCGAAGAGCTTTCAAGTCATAAGAGAAGCTCAAACGAGTTTGAAACCATTGTTTTTTGAACTATGCTTTCCGTGTCACAAGAAAGGTGACGAAGAAACGTTCGAGCTGAAGTACAGGTTTTAGACGAAGAATTCGAATTAAAAACATAGATATCAGAAGAATTTGATCTGACTGAACATTAAGGAAGTTAAGGCGCATGGTTGGTAGTCAATTTGGGCGATGTCTCTCAGTCGCACTATATTTATGCCGTGTCTACCTCACATGCAGCTGTATGGATATAGAGTGACTCGAGGTGAGTAGACGTGTAGAATGATCACCTTGTGTTGTCGTATGAATGGCAGTGATGCGTGAGCTTCGTATGGGCTCAGCATCACGCAGTCGACCGTGTTGCGGCTCGTTCCGCTTACGACCCAGCTAACAGGTCTAAGAAAGAAGTCTACTGTAGATGCTGATTTTTGAAGCGTGGGCAAAGTCGGCCGTGATCAGCTAATAAACCGGCCATGTTTCCGTCTCAAGACATTCGATGACGCTTTTGTTGTCGAAAAGAGCAAAGACAGGCTAGAGATAAATGATCGATGTGAGTCTTCAGACAAGAGGCGTAATAGAGACAATGACAGTCTTCATGTCTTAAGGTGTCAAAGGTTCACAATTGATGCCTTGAACAAGGAGTGGGGAAATTCGTTGTCGTCCGTCCTACCTTCACACCCAACGAAAGCCGGATGAGGCCGCCGGATAGAAAGTCTGACATTCGCTGCCTTCGTTCCAGCTGCTGGGACCTTCGGTCTCAGGGAATAGCCCGTCGTCACCAGACTGATGTTCTTCTTATCAACATGTAGCGATTACCTCTTAGACTCAATGGCGATAAGGCAGACTTTGATATGAACACAGACAAATATCATGTCCATGATTCATCGAGCTCACGCGGCGATCGAAACCAAAAGATGTTGGGGGGTGCGAAGCTGGACGGGATGAAATTCGACGTTGATACGCGAGACGGACAAACTGCAGATGCTAATCCTGAGCCTAAGTCGTCTGCTGAAGCTACTGCTGTCAATGAGGACGACACGGGGGGATCTGGGGTCACTTGGCAAATCGACAAGTGCCAAAGCGAAGAAGAAGGTAATCAGAAGAAGCGCATGGTATGGGAATGTCTATTCAGAGGGCATGCGTGAATCTCTCAAAGTGAATCCATCAAGTTGACGCTCTTTAGGGGAAAGAACATATACCAGAAACGTTCATTCTTCTTCAAACGTTCGATTCTTGAGCACGTGTCAGCCTAACTTGAAAAAACGGTCACTTATTCTACGTTCCGTGCGCGAAAAGTATCAATGTCATTGAATAGTGCAAGGGTATCTTCCCCTGGCACGATCCGATGCACTGTTGATGCACGTGATTCTCAGAACCTATCCCAATCGAGTTAGTCAGAGATATCTGTTGGCTTAGTAAGCTGAACCTCCACCTTCATAGATTCTACACACTTACACGACTACGCTGGTTCAACATGCAACCGTTCTCTACCAGTCTCACCTTAGTTGGTGCGTTCTTGCCAAGTTCGCGGATCAATCGCACCCTTGTGAATTCTTACCTTACCTAGGTACCTTAACGGAAATATATGGTTTTCTTTAACTGTATCTATACAGTAATGGTTCAAATTACCGTCTAAAGGCGATATTATAGTGAATATACTGACTTACAGTAGCTCATTATATATGTAACAAAATGATAACTGAGTATTAAAAAGAATGATACTCTTACAGTCTAGTTGAATATTCGTTTAAAGATAATACACTGATATCAAACAAAACAGTGTTGCTACGGTAGAACCTGAAGCTCTGTGTAGTTTCAAGATAACTGCTACAATACTGCCAAGCCTTATCTTCGAATAGACTGTATTTCAGACAACATCAACACTTCTGCATTTTCAAGCTTAGAATCGATCGATTCAGCCAATTTCTGCGCGGGGGTGCATCGCACGAGCTTGAGCATAATGCGCATGGTCACTGTGAGTATTGGATAGGTTGGTACGGGGGTGAATGCAGAGCATTGATGATAAGTGAATGACTACGGAGAGGCATTGCAGAAGGATGATGCAGGTATTGCTCATGATACATGATACTGTATTTTACATATGCTTATTTTCATCACCGTTCCTTTTCAAGATCGTTTAGAAATTCTAAGCGTATATTTTATAATAACGTGTCATTAAGAGGACTGCCTAAAGGCGATGTAACTCAGGAATTACAGTAACAATATTTTATGGTAGTACTACGATGCTGCTACGGTAGAGCCATTCCTCATAATTCCGCTAAGGTATCTATTGGCAGCCCAAGCGAGTCAGCTGACAGCCTCGGGTCGCGCCGCCGTACCGCTCATCGCAGGGAAATCGCGCACGTACTATCTTTTAACGTACGAGTAGGTACTTAGTACTGTCTGATCACGACTGCTTTTGCCATAACGTCATCTTTGCCTTACAAATGGCTTCAAAAGTTCTCTCGCGATTCAAACGGTTCGGCAGGGATCGTGGATCAAAGTTCTCCGAACGGCCAAACAGTAAACGTGACGACGATCAGCAAGGCAGCGCGGTCACCTCGTCCAAATTGTTGCCAATTCTACCAACAGGTTAGAGAATCCTTCCTTGAATGGCAGAGACGTCTCTTAGTTACAAGCTCTAGCAAATGAACCGGTCACGTCCTCAACTGCGCAACCAGCATCTTCACCTCAACAAGCGACGTTAACTGCGTGTGCTTCTCCTCCCACAGCGTCTTACCAGTCGCCCCAAACCGAACTACACACCTCGTCATCCCTGCCAGATCAACGGGAGATCGCAGCAGCGCCGTCACTTCGGGATCGCGTGGACGATCGCCTCAGAGAGAAGGATGCACGATTGGCGGAGAACATTGCAGAGAGTACAAAACCTTCTGCCGACGATGTTGTGCAGACGCAAGTTTCACCTTCAGTCCTATGTGAGACTGATACTCAAGCGGGCTCGGCTGTGGCCGACCGCGAAGCCAAAGAGCCTCAGGCATTGACAGAATCCACAGTACAACAGATCTCAGCTCTTTCCACATTCCAGAGACTCTGAAATGATGCTTATGACAGTCTTGAGCATGACAACGACACTGCAAAGCTTGTCAAGGCTTATGTCAAGACTCTAACAAAAGTCCTCGAGGCCAATACAGCCCCTAGCATCTCTACTTCAGAACCCAGTGATGTTTCAATCGAACTGAAAGACTCGACCAAGCGACAGATGTACATGAAGAAACTGGTCGAAGAAGGCCGAACGAAAGTTTTCACGACGTCGAAGATTACGAAGGGAGTGGATGACGTCGCCCAATTCATTCTTTCGGCTAAGAGAATGATCGACCTGACGATCCAGAACATACCGCAGGCTGCTCTCTCATGAGCTGATGTTTGTGTTGAATTGCAAGTGAGCACTCATTCTTCGTGTTTCAGTTGCCTGATTTCTGTGTTGACTGATACTCGTCCAGATCCTCTTGAATCCTGCGAGCGCGACAAAATTCAACCGTGCAGGCATCACTCATGTCGTTTCGAGAATGAACTGATATTGCGCCCTGACCGAACATCTCCTGAATAAGAACAACGTCGTGATCGGCAACGAGTCTTTCGAATCAATCCTACAGCAGTTAGAGAAGACGATTGTCACGCTCTACAGAGCTCTTCTCCTGTATCAGATGAAGAGCGTCTGTTCCTATTATCAGAGTCAAGGTCTAGTCTTCCTTCAAGGCCTCGCGAACCTGAACGACTGGAATGATGACCTGAAGAGTGTTACGAATGTCGAAATTGCCCTTCAGAAGAATTCGGACCAATACAATAAGCAGCACGCAAAACGCCTCTTGGGGAATCTCGTCAACTCTGCTAGGAAGAGGCAGTCACTGCTTGAAGATATTCACCAGGGCCTTCAAGATATCATCGCTCAGCAGAAGGACATGCACAAGAATGAGAAGGACAATCAATGTTTGAAGGCCTTGCGAGCGAGCAATCCCGGAGACGACAAGATACGCATCGAGCAGATCAAGAGCGACCTGCTTCAGGACTCATACCTCTGAATTCTTGAAAACGACGACTTCCAACGATGACGCAACGATCAGCAAAGCCGACTGCTTTGAATCAATGGCGATTTCGGCAAGGGCAAGACGATGCTGCTCTGCGAAATTATCAACGAGTTGAAGAAGTCGATCGTCGAAGTGGGCCTTTTATCGTACTTCTTCTGCCAAAGCATCGACTTACGAATCAACAGCGTCACGGCTGTGCTCCGCGACCTGATT
>JAABUP010009255.1_pt1 | contig 12178 bp, 18 predicted proteins | sample 5559201 | NCBI WGS metagenome assembly JAABUP01 (sample SAMN10711887, study PRJNA513373) | rock metagenome | isolation source: Antarctica rocks | place: Antarctica | reverse complement strand
TGCGATTATGATATCGCAAAATTTGTTGCCACCAATGGAAACACAAAGGGAAACGGCCTAATTCAGCTAGTACGATGACATTTGCAGTACTGTCCCTAACACCAAGTATGTGCTTCAGAAATTGTCTGTGCAGTAGCTCTGCAGCGTCACCTATCTTTTCATCAACACCCCACACTTCGCTAGCATAGCTCAAAACGGGCCACTGTAAATTGCCTCTAAGACACGCTTCTTCTTCTATACACAGATGCCTCAGCACACGCAGCATGCCCAACCGGATGTTCGATATCGCAGCTGCTGAAGCCATGCATGTAGACCTTGGTACCATATCTGAGCCAACTCCTGTGCCAATCAGCGAGGACCTTTCCAGCAAATTTGAAGGAAGTCCTGAGTCCATGTTCTGGCAGGATTTGGATGTAGGCAACGCACCTGCAGCAGCACAAGTCATCAAAAACAACATTGCTCATGCCGTCTCAGGTTTGTCAGCACGCAGCTGTGGTGTTTGCTGCATAGTGTCGCAAAATGCAAGCTCAAAGTTGCAAGTCATAGCGTACAGCTCAGACACACTGCTCTATGTCACTTGCTGATACATTGCACTGTGCATGCATACACATTGTTCTTGTGCCACTCACACAGGACCGAGCATACATTGATCATTACAGGTGCAGAAGGATACCCTGTTGAACTCATAGCTGACATTGTGGGCCAAGCAGCAGCTGGCCTCCAGGCTGCTGCCAACACATCCATATATGACAGAGCCTTTGGAGAGCTAGCTTCTCAACTCCCCTCTGTTTCAAGGGCAGACTTAATCCACGGTTTTGCCCTGGCGATTGAGGAACAAATCAGCTTTCACACCACCCCAGGCAGTGAGTACATCTGGGACCCAGACCTGACACATGCACTACTGGAGCTTGCGCAATCAGCTGATCTAGATGAAGCGATTGCTGCTGGCTTTGCACTGGTATGTCATTTGCTTGCACCCAAGCTAGAGACCGACATTTGTCATGAGGGCTATGCACCAGCCTCACTTTGTGCAACCAGCCGCTCCCATGCCTCTGTGGCTTGAGCAATCATGTAATTGCCTGAACTAGCTGCTAAGCAGTTGCTGATGGCCATGATACATCTGAAACTGGTATACTGGTGCAATAAAGCCAAACCCAGCCAGGTCAGAGGTCACTTAGCCCAGTAGAGACTTTGCATAGCATCACATGCATAGTGCAATGTGCTTGCTACTTGTATGGTTTGTCTTGTGGTTTGTACAGTTTCTGATTATGAGTAAAGCTGGTGTACTGTAGGGCAAGGCTGATGGTCTCTCCTTATACAACATCACAGAGGCAATCATCATGCTGGTGGCGGACGCAGAGCTTGGAAAGCAAGCTCTTAACCCGGTGCTGAACTCAACAGTCTACTCTGCTGCAACTTCTGTCTTTTGTGCAACAGGAAAAAACCTGCGTAGTGCCAAAGGTAAAGCAGCAACCTGTCAATGTGTGTGATGTTGCTTGTGTCTCATTGTCAACTCCACAGCAGCAGGGCTCATCTTTGCCTTCCAATTCTGACTCAGGCCATGCTTACCAGCCAGAAAGCCATGTTTCTTACTTGCTCAAAACTGAGGGAGCTTTTCTACGACATGATGCAACATTGTGCCGCTGACTGCATTGAGTGTCTACCTGGCATATAAGACTCAGCCAGGAGACGTAATACTGTGAATGGTGATTGCTTGTTCCCTTTGTGTGTGTCCGTGTCACTCAGATCACACAGGTTTGCAGCTCTCTCGGCCCTTTTGCATTGGGAGTATTAATCATAGGTCCCCCCTCCCTTCTTCCCTCACCTATTACCCAAATGGCTGAAAGGCCAAGGGAAGCTTGGGCCCAACTAGGGATCACCTCAAGCTTCTATATTGAATCGCCCAGTGGCGTGATCTTTTCCTTTTCCTTTCTTCCCTAAGACATTTAGTACACTGTACCTATACATTCTGTCTGCAGATAATGCCACAGCGCTTGGGAGCTTCTTGTATGCATCTGCATACTTGGCAACCACCCTCTCAAGCCCAGACAGCTTGGAGCCAGCAGCGACTGCGCAGAACATGTCGGCCACTATCTGGTCAGCAGAGCTGCCTGTTGAACAGCAGACGGCCGCTTTCGTTGAAGCCATCAAGCAAGCTTTGTTAGAGCCAGCAGTCAATGCAACTGGCATCCTTGTCCATCCAGACATCAGCAGTCTCAGAGGGCTTTGAGAAGGTGCAGTTACCTACACCAAGCATGCATAGAGTTGCATGCTCTTGATGTACATGTGGTGCCTTGTACTGCTGGCTTTATGTCCATTAAGGGGCGTCTGGCTTGGCAGCTTGTGACTTTTGCAATGTGCTTTTCAGGCTGAAACTGTGACTCTGCAAATATTGTGTCAAAGCCAAGCTGCTGCTGGAGTGATCAGTGCTACAGCAGGAAAGGTTGCAACTTCTGCTATCCAAGCTGTATTTGGGCCAGACCCGTGCAGACTATTTCAAGGTGATTGCAGTGCTTGTCCACCATCGCAAATGCCATGCATAGCCAATGCAAGTGATGTTGATGCATGACCAGCACACGTTAGCCTTGTGCATACACGACTTGTAGCGGTGGTTTTAAGCAGGTGTCTGCTTGCAATGTAGTGTGGTTGCTTAGACATGAAGCTTTAATGCTGGAAACAAACATGGCAAATGATAAGACATACTCGACATATTTATTCTGGTTCATATGTGCACTGCAGGACCCGAATCATCTCAATTCCAGATTGCTTACCCTGTTTTTGCAAACTTTGCACATACTGCTCAGTGTGGGTATGCCGGTTTAGCGCAAAAAAGCGATTGCAATAAGGCAATTACGCAGCTGCAAGATAGGAACGACGGAAGTTGCCTAGTTCCACAGGGCCAAAATGCATCTATTGACCTCCACTTGGCATTTGATTATGGGCCATTGGCAGCTGCTGGAAGCTGTCAAGTGATTTTAGGAGGATATCCTGCCAACACATTGTCATGCTTGCAAGTGGCAACTTATGCCACTGCTTTGACTGACGTTTGTGGGACTGGCCAAATGAACACCGGAGGGTCAGTGTACGCATACAATGACTACAATGATTCAGTTGGAGTCACTTACACCTTGATAGCAGTGTTGAGCTCTGCACCATCATAACACCTGTTGTTGCTTGTCCATCAGGTGTAACACAATATCTGTTCAATATAGTATGAGAAGGGCGTGTTGTAACTCTTCGTGATGATATTGTGCAGTTGGTTTGCTGCAGCTGACAAGCCCGGCTTCTCCTGGCCCCATGCACAGACCTGACGTCGCTTTGCCCGAAAATGGTTGCTCTCCACATTTCACCGACTGCCTGTGACATCTCAGATATCTCTGACTCACCTCAATCATGCAGAACTGTGCAGCTACAGGTAGCAGCTGGCGTCGGCTGCTGATGTCGAGTGGCAGTTAATCTGGAGGTTGACGCCAGCTTCGACCGAGCAATGTGAATTCGCTGGCGGCACCTGCATGCAGACGTTGTGACTTGCCAGCTGCTTCACATCTTGTTACAGGCGTCGCGGACGAACGCAGACTATACATACAGAAGCTCTTAAGAGACTTTAAGGATCGACAGCAACTTCTAAGCCACAGGTTACAGAGCCTGAAACAGGATCAGCAGCCCAGCCACCGCAAGGCTGTTTACGGCAACGCTTGACAATCACGGTAAATGGCAGTGCGCGCACATCGGCCCGGTGGGTAAATTGGTGCACCTGTGGCTCACACGTTTTGATGCTGGGCGATAACAACTGTCGCAGCTTGACTCGCGAGCTATTGACGCTGCAAGTGCTGGCAGTCATAGTGCTTCTAGCTGCTTTTGACATCCGCTGTGTTGGTACTGGGGCAGCCTGATCAAGAGTCGCGTGTAAACGCTGCCATTAGATCGCGTAGGATTGGCCTTTGCCATTCAAGTCGCTTTGCCAATGTCCACCATGATGTATCAGACATGTACTCGGCAGCTTGGTGAGTTTTGCACTAGGAAGTGACGTTTGAATTGTCAAGGGCAAGAGAGAATATTAAGTTTGCCTTCACACAACACAGCGCTTCAAGGTGGTCAGCAGATCCGCAGCTTCTCTTGCACATCACTCAAAAGTCTGATGTCGCCTTGTGTTGGTCATAAGCCACATCTGCATACTGACAGTATCCCAATGTATGCCTACTGGTAAGCATCTACTCAGATACCTGCTCAACGAAAACAACTGCTGAACTCTTTCTTAGCACTTCTGCACTGCAAAAGACCTCGAGCACAAATGCTGAAAATAAGTAGCAATAAATATGGTGGTCCCTTCCCAATTTGTATCATGTACATGCAAATGCAACTGTGTGACTGATTAGCGCTGCTAGACATATGCCAACTTCAAAAATATCGTAGAGTAAGGAGTAAAGGTGGATGTGTTCATCTCTGGCATCTCTTGAGCACACCCAAGCAACGCTCCACTGAGCGCTTCACAGGAACGATACTTCATCAGTCCTTTCTTGTCTTCAGGGCTCATAACTGCGGCCATTGCAAAGAGACTGGTCAGTACCGTCAGAGGCTTTGCAGCCCAACCATTGCATGCAGACATTCCATGAAGCACACCCAGAGGGAGTAGGCACACACAAGGAAATTTGAGCCTGGTTGCTGGCATGTGAGTGAACATGTCCAACTCTTGTACCATTCAGACAAGCACTGTGTTATCTAAGCCTCTTGTGTAAATAGCAGCATCAAGCAAATGAAGTCCAGGCCAGAAACCTCACTTGAGCATGGGGCCAAGCCACTTTTGCGACTCGTCAACAGGCACCTTCTTTCTGGCTGCATAGTCCACAACCTGGTCCTGGGTAATCTTGCCCACAGCAAAGTACTGACTGCAGTTGCCGGCAAAGTAAAGCCCACTGACTGCTGCTGCCGGCAGCATGGCCATGGACTCTGTAAGCCGCATACCAGTCTCCTCCTCAATTTGCATGAGGCTCCACATGGTGGCCTTCTCGGTGTGATCAGGCTGACTAGGATAACCTGCTGCTGGGCGGATGCCTGTGCACAACAGACAATCCCGTGAAAGAAATTTGTCACCATGCAGGTATTGTGCATGATGGGAAGGGCTCTTTGCAGGCATCTGACATGCAGCTGATCACATGAAATTGCGCATGGTATGCAGTCATTACCTGGACAAATTTGGCAAGGCTCTGGGTACAGTCCTGTCATCACCACCCTGCTTTGCACAAAGCGCTTTGTAATCCAAAAACATGCAGATGTCTTGTTGCCTGACCTTGATACTTGACCTTCAGGAGGTCTTCTGTGCTGAAGTCCTCATTTGATGCATAGCCCCACAAGTCTTTGCGCACTATCTCGTGCAGCTTCTCAGCAAAGGCTTCAGCCAGGCGGTCAGCCAATGCCTCCACCATGATGTGGTTGTAGTCATCACCCTGAGTGGCAATGCAATAATAGCTCATAGACACAGTAGCGTTGCAGCAGCTGCAGATGATCATGAGCCTCAGAGAAAACACAGGCATGCATGTAAAAAGAATCGCCTGGTCAGCGCGATACTTCCTTTACAAGGGCAAGCTTTTCAGTGTTTCTGTCAAGCACATCACAGATCGTGCCATCTTCTGGGGTTGGATGTCAACTGTTCATTCAGTGATTCACTGAGTACATGTCTTTCCCCTGGGGTCAGGTACATGCATTCCTGCATAGCTTTCTGTATGGCGTCCTGTTTTGGCATGTCCACCATGCATCAGCATTAGAGGGGTACCAGGTGGTCAGACAAGTGGCAGCTTCATCTACCTCGAATTGTCCACTATGCATGCAGAACTTGCAGCAGGTGTGATTTGTCATGTGTGCACAAGATTACCTGTGCTTTGAAGTAATCAACCATTTCCTCGACACCAAAGGAGGCATTGGCAAACAGGCCAATGTAGTCTGCGACCCCGCTATCCCGGGGAGCAATGAAATCAGATAGGCAGAAATAGGGAGGGTCGTCCTTCTCAGCCTGCTGTCTCAATCCATGGAACCTGTGTGCAGCAGGCAGAGTCTGTATGAAGTGCGGAAGATAGTGCGTAGCACTGGAATAAAACATATAATATAGAAATGTATTGAAGTTGCCAGTGCACAGAAACAGTCAGGAGCCCTGAGCTGTTTGGAGTACGCAACTGCTGACTGTGCATCGCATCTTCCTTGACCTGCTTTCAACACAAATGTGACTGATTTAGTCAATTTTCAATTTGGCACGGCAAAATCTGCTGCATGCACAAAGTCTATAGAACTCCAACCTGTCAATAGTCAGTCAGTCATTAGATTGATCCTGCATTTACTGCACAAGCGTGCTGAGCAGAAAAAGGCTGAGTACAAGAAGATCACACAGGCTGTGCTTGACGAGCTGGCATCAAAAAGACTTAGGAGGCTGAAGTACAGACCTGCACAGAACATCTGTCCTAGAGTCATCCTTGTAGACTTCAATGTCATCACCTACTGCATTGGCTGCATACAAGCCCACAATGCCTCGCATTTGCAGCTTCTTATGGTCCACAATGTCCTGCGCAAAGCATTGATGAGCAGTGAGCTTGACAGTGTTGTGTTACGTTCCATAAGGACTGCACTCTGCACAAACTGCATCAGGCAGGCGCCATTGGCAGTGTCATCATGGCGTGCTTCAACAGAAATGACAGCTACAAGCACAAGTTTGCAACATGATGGGTCATGGGCCTTCTACAGCAGCAGTATGATGGACATGACAATATGGCAGCAACAGCTCAAAGCAGTAATTTGATTTGAGACAGGTGTGGAGCCTGACAGACGTGTTACGCTGTGGGCTGCACCTGCAGCATGAGCTTGGCCTCTTCAAACAGCTTCTTGGCTTCAGAGCCCACATTCTCATCATTGAATATTTTGGGGTAGCCTCGGTTGGGGTACCTCCCTCGCAGCTGCCATGTCTGCAACACACAATCTGCACTCTTGCCAGCACATTCCAATGCACAAGAGGGCATGCTTCCTACCAGTGCCAGCCCGCTACATGTCCTAAACACGGCTGATGACAATTGTATTGGTGACAATACAATACAGCATGATGATAACATGGATGATGACAAACAAAATGAGCTCTGAAAGTGTCCTTACAAAGAAGGCATCGACACCGGTCAGCAGGGAGCGACGCTGCAGCCACAAAAGTAGAGGCAGATAGTCTTGGAGATTGTTTGCTACCAGCTGGACTACAAGCTAGGACAGGCAGTGGCGAGATGAACCACAAAGCAGTAAGCCCACAGATGGAATGCTGACCTGGAAGAATGGGTTCCAATCGATATAGTCCACCACGTCCTTGACATCATACTCCTTGTACACCTGGGTGCCTAGCAATCTGGGCGTGACTGGTCTGTTCTCCTCTGCCTTCCAGTCCACCTGTTGCATCAACCTCACAATTGAGCCATGCTTTGCGCATAGCAAGCGTGAATGGTTTAGTACGGAGTGTTACATGCTTGTAACTTTGTAAACAAGCCTCAGCTTCAGTACAGAGCCTCACTTTGCAAGTAGCATACAGGCGTGGGCTGTTTAGTAGCTTGATGTGCTTGTAAGTTATATACAATTTTCTGTACAACTATGACACCCTTGGTGTGTTCACACATACGGCTAGTATTGACCAGTCGTGCAAAAGAATGGCTGTGTCAGCCTTGCTTGCTGCATTTAACGCTTTCTCCATTGCAAGTTATGGAATGTTATCAACATGGCATTGGAAAAGCATGCAGAAGGGTGTACCTGCATCATAGTGTGTAAATACATGAACTAAATGGCATCAGGTCAGCATGCAGAAGGCTGTACCTGCAGTCCCTTGGCTCTGACTTGGTCAATGGTGAGGTACTTGCGGTCTTCCAGCCCTGCCATGAACTCATCCCGCATCTCCTTGTACTGCTCCTTAATGTCCTCACAGAAGTCTACCTTGTTCCTGCACAGCATGGAACATGCATTGAGGGCAAACCTCTCTGCATTATGTCACAAACAGTGGTGGTTGATTATGGCTCTCCATGCCACTAGCATAAGGGAAGGTTTGTCAAACCATGTCAGCAGAACTATTCTTGGTAGTCACTGAGTTTTCTAACTGCCATCTGGCGTGCTGTGTCTCACAATATGCTTTTGGACAGGCACAAATCATTGTCACATTGGCTGCGTTGAAAGTTGTTGGCCTACACATATGAATTTGTAGATGTGTGTATGCAATAATGCAGATGGTCTGCGACGAACGATCCCTGAGCAAACAATGGCTTGCGTGCACACACATGTACATCTTTTGTCTGGCAGAAATCTAAGGATTGTGTATGCAGCCACAGTAGGTAGTCCATCATGCAAACCCAGCGTCTGAGCAACATAATGGTCTGCCTATGGACACAGGTCCTCCGTTAACAAGCACATACAAAATGCTACTCAGGACTATACATACCTGACCCCAAGGGGAAGATGCGTATTTGAACGAGCAAGTACACGAAGCGCACCTAGCATCCAGCAGAGTCTGCGCCACAGGAACACTGCGACTGGCGTCCAGCACATAAACGGCAGGGCCTGAGTACTGTGGAGCAATCTTGACAGCAGTGTGCATCTTGCTGGTGGTGGCGCCGCCGATGAGCAGGGGCAGCTTCAAGCCATGCTCCTCCATCTTTTTGGCTACCGTGACCATCTCGTCCAGTGAAGGCGTGATGAGACCACTCAAGCCAATGATGTCTGCCTTGTGCTCCTTGGCTGCAGCTAGGATCTTCTCCCAAGGGGTCATCACACCCAGATCTATGACCTGCATTTGGAACAGAGCACTATGAAGATGTGCAGCTGATCAAATACTCAAAGGTGACCATCACACAAAGCTCAAAGGTGTGTTGGGTCAGTAAACTGAATAGAAGCATGCAGCTAAAGGAGGCACAACAACAATCAATGACGGAGAGTGTCACAGCAACAGAGCTTTGCTGCAATGTGTCACAACTGTTTTAGGAGTCGAGCGTCTCATTCCAAAAAGCAAGAGTTGCAGAGGATGCAAGCAAGTAGTGCCCTGAAGCAGCTTTACAGCACAGATGAGGCTGACGAGGCTGATGAGGCTGCAACAAGAGCTTGCATGCACCATTGCATGTGTCATGCTTTGCAACATAACTTGTGAGTCATGTTTGTGAAGCTTGGTGCCATATGCTTTGTGTGAACAGGCCAGCAATGATGTCAAGTCAAACAGCAACATTGAGCGGTTTCCCCTCTGAGGATCACCTTGAAGTTGTTGCAGCCCAGCACAACACCAACAATGTTCTTGCCAATGTCATGCACATCCCCCTTGACTGTTGCCATGATGATGACTCCTGCGTTATCCTGAGACGTGTTACCACTCCTCAGCTTCTCCTCTTCGATGAATGGCAGCAGATGTCCCACAGCCTTCTTCATCACCCGCGCTGACTTGATAACCTGAACAACAATGTTCTGACTCACCAATTGTCAAGGCTGCCGAGCAGTGATGCCTGAGCTGATGACATGGCAGACAGCAGGGGTCGTTTTGCAGCCCTTGATGGCAGCACAGCAAAAAGACACCCCAGCTTTCATGCAGTGACGCCTGCTCAGCGCATGTGACCAGGTTGTCAACATTGGAGAACGATGCTGTAGATGATCATGAGCAGCAGATACAGACTGTCTGTCACAGTGTTCAGGGACAAAGACATCAAGGCCACAGATAAGCACAAGCATACATTGACTGTGACAACGTATCAGGACAAGGTCATCAAGGTCACAGATGGCTACACAGCAGGAAGGCAATAATTGCTTTTGTCCAGAAAATTTCTGTATACATTGACTGCTTTTGTCCCCAGAGGTGATTGGTCTTGTATGCTGGCCACTGTGGTGTGAATGATGATTGACTGACAGCCTGCCTGACTGACCTGAGGCAGGAACATCTTGCCAGAGCCAAAGAGATCTCCCACAACATTCATGCCATCCATGAGAGGCCCCTCAATCACCTCCAGGGGCTTCTCATACCGCCCAGACGCACGAGCCTCCTCAGTGTCCTGTGCCACACAACAAGTGATCTGTCAACATGCAGCATCGTGAGCCCTGCACGGACCTTCAATGCACAGCCTCAGTACTGTCACATCAGTAGACCTTATAGGGACGCTCAGAACAGACTGCTCTGGAGAGGCAAGACTTGCCCTGCACGTACCTAGCTCATCAAGAGCCAAAAAGAGTCAACACCATTGTTGTTATTGTCAGTATTGTCATGATGTGGGACCAAGCAGGTGCATAATTCCCAGAACTTGTTGACACAGTTGTCCAGCTTCAGCAAACCCACGCGATGAAAGTTGTGACAACAGTAGACTGGGCGACAGATGCGCTGAGGCCAGTTGTCACCAAGCATTGCAAGCAGCATGCGGTTGTCGGTAGGCCAAACATTGCAAGACATCATACAAATGTCCGGGTAACGACTGTTGACAGCATGCAGTCTTTTACCCGGACTGCAAACTCATCAATGCCCTTGACCATTGCATGCTGCAGCCTCTTCTCGACCGACTCATCCCTCCAGGACTTCTCCTTGCCGCCTGTGGCCTTGGCCCCAGGAAGTGCGCCCTTCTTCTTCACGTCAGTGGGCTTGCATTTAGGGTCCAGGGTGCCGGCATACTCCAGCATACGCTCTGTGGAGTTCTCGCATCGGTTCAGCAGCACATCCTCAATCATCTCCAGCAGCTCTTTGTCAAGCTTGGAGTAGTCATCAGCAATCACCTGCACAGCGCACATGTGAATGTTGAGCAATCTGCTCTCTGCTGGTTCGCAGACCCTGTGCGCATGCAGGCTTGGCTGGGCATGAAAGGTCGCTCAGTGAATCAGCCTGCTGGACTCAATCAGCTTGTCCATGTCAGCTGAGCCACAAGAGTGCACAAAGCAAACATAGCTTGAAGTCAATGAGCATGCCTGACTCACATAACAGTATCACATTCTCCTGGCTACAAAAGCTTGCTGTTGCAAAGCCGTCACCAAAACGCACAGGTGATGTACAGCATGGTGCAATGTACCAGCTTGGCAGCAGGTCATTCACAGCATGATCAGCAGCGTCTGTGTACTACCAGAAAAGTGTAACAGACCTGTGCAGCATTGACGATGCCCATGTCCATGCCAGCTTTGCAGGCATGGTGCAGGAAGGCACTGTGGAAGCCACGCCGCACCGCCTCATTGCCTCTGAAGGAGAAGGCAATGTTGGAGACCCCTCCACTGATCTTGCAGCCAGGGCACTGCCGCTTGATCTCCCTGGTGGCACGGATGAAATCCACGGCGTAGTTGTTGTGCTCAGACATACCGGTGCCGACAGTGAGGATGTTGGGGTCAAATATGATGTCTTCAGGGTCAAAGCCCACCTCCTCCACCAGGATTCTGAAAGCTCTGGTGCAGATGCGCACCTTGTCCTCAGCTGTGGCTGCCTACAGTGTGGGTTGACAGGTGGTCATGCCGTCGGTAACAGCATGCTCCCATTCAGCCAGAGTTCCAAAAACAGGTTTTGACACAGCACAACCCAAGTAGATTGCAGCGGCAGCTAGCAGATCACAGAGTACCGACTGCTTGCCAAAGAAAACAGAATAGCAGCAATAGGTTCTGACACAACACAACTCAGTAAATTGCAAGGGCAGCTTGATGAGATGCAGACATGACCAATTGCATGCCACACTGAATGCCACACTGAAAAGGACATCACGACAAACAGTCATGCATAAGAAGACTCATCGTTCCCCCTGCGGCATGGATCCACATTGCATGTATATGGAAACCAGATGAAACTGTGCAAACAAGGTAAACTGACTTCATGCGGCAAACGGCTCAGGTAACTTGCAGGTATTCATGCCGCGGGTGTCACTTGTTCACCTGGCCTTCCTCATCAAAGGCCATGACAACCACAGCAGCTCCATGGCGCTTGACAGTGGCAGCATGCTGCCTGAAGGCCTGCTCGCCCTCCTTCATGGAGATGGAGTTGACAATGCACTTGCCCTGGCAGCACTTGAGGCCCGCCTCCACAATGAAGAACTTGGAGGAGTCAATCATGAAGGGCACCTTGCTGACCTCTGGATCTGACACCAGCAGGTTCACAAACTTGGTCATGGCTGGCACCCCGTCTATCAGCCCATCATCCATGTTGATGTCCAGCACATGCGCACCTTGCTCAACCTGCAGA
>JAABUP010009254.1_pt1 | contig 12179 bp, 10 predicted proteins | sample 5559201 | NCBI WGS metagenome assembly JAABUP01 (sample SAMN10711887, study PRJNA513373) | rock metagenome | isolation source: Antarctica rocks | place: Antarctica | reverse complement strand
AATCCAGGGACACACGATTTCTATGACGCGTCTGTGTTTATTTACTATGTAATTTACACTAAAACTGGATACAACTAATTACTAGGTGCAGATGTTAGTGTTGCCAGATTAATCGGGGCCGGACGATGTAAGCGAAATTCGGAATCGGGCGAGAAGCTACGGCGAGCAATGCGAAGAGGTTTCACTAGATCAAGTTGACAAGTGTATGGTTCCGATTATGAATACGAACGTTGTTGAATAGATTAAGAGCATGACAGTTGCAGAGTGGAGGTGCGCAAGGTTGATCGAATGTCTAGATCCTTCTGCACGTTCGCCTTCTAACTAATAGTGTCATGGCTTCTCCTCCCGACAAGTGCTGGACAATCATACTTGGGAAGCGGTTGGATGATGTAGCTAGGGTACCAAGTTCGTGCCTCACTCGTCGTGTTTCTTGTGGTGAACTGTGACGGAGCAAGCATGAGTGGGCAAAGCTCAATGACTGCAGTAGTTTGGATGAATTGACATGATCATGAATATCGGAGAGCCCCAACTTGTTTGTACCTGCGGTCACAGAGTTAGAGATATCTTCGTAGCTTCTGTAACGCAATGGAAACCCTTGCGATCGGATCTGTCATCCTTTCATGCTTCATAGCATCAGGACGGCTGCATACAGTGGTGATCATTTCGCCTTGTTTGTTCTCAAGGAACCAAGCTTGATCCGAGACTTCTTTGCTGGACCTGCGGCGTAGAGTATTTGGTACGAACATGTCCAATCAGGCAGGCTTCCAGAGTTCTTCTCGAAGACATCGAAGACATCGAAGGTACCTTCCACGCTCAACCCCACGTATGCGCGCACAGAACAATGCGCACCGAAGCGAAGCTATCACGCCCCTCGATCCAAGACCCTTCCTTCTTTGTTGTTGTTCTTCTCCTCCTCTTCCTTCCCCGCCTACACCACACCAAGCAGACCTTCGTTGAATCTCCTCAAGTCTGACGAAACCAATCGGCACATCGGTAATAACTGTACTCTGTGCCGTGGCCGACAACCTATACAAACTCGGTTCCCTTGACTGAACCTTGTTGCCTTCCCTACCCTGACCGACCTGCAGTTTACCGCTCCACAGCCCGTCAGCAAACGACGTCAAGCAGCATTCAATCCCGAAACTCAGATCCAGCCTTTGCAAACCGACCCCTCCATCGACTGCAGCAAACCCGATTAGTACATATTAACATACTCTAGCAATTCACCCGGATGTCGCTACCACCAACTTACACGAACGAACTAAACGCCCTCAATCGCCAAATCCTAAAATCCCAACCTTCCGACGTCCTCCAGTTTTGTGCAAACTTCTTTAATCGGCGATTGGAGTCACAGCGTGCAGAGTTCCTGCTCTCGCATAATCAATCTGCTTCCAAAACTGGGACTTCGGGCATGGCCGAAAGCACCTTCCCAGGCAGTAATCCGTTCGGCGGTAGCGAAGGTGGTGGCTTTGGGGGCAATAACGGCAACACTTCTGGCGGAATGCACAAAGTGATGGAGGAGGATGAGAATGATACTGTCACGTCCCCAACTGATCCTACCTTCAGCAACACCCCGAGAATGGCCAATTCAGGATCTGATGGGCCACCTCCATTGCACAGTCCTTTCGGTGGCGGTTTCGGAGGAGATGGCAGTACTGGTGGAGCCTTCGGTGGTGTACCTTCCCATTACTCCGGTGGAAATCTTCGCGGTCAAGGCGACACGTCCCAGCCTCCCTCATCTTTCCGTTCTCAAGGTGGACCTGGAGAAGGGTTTCCATCAAATTACAGCATGGGTCGTCGAACCTCCGTTTCAGCGGAGTCACTGAATCCGACGTCTGCATCAAACGAGAACTGGACACCTCCTTTTCACCAAAAGACACAAGATCAGCTTTCACGCCTCAGAACCTCCGTATCCGGCAACTTCCTTTTCTCTCACCTTGATGATGAGCAATCAAGTCAGGTCCTCGGGGCTTTGGTAGAGAAACCAATTCCAGCAAAGGACATCAAGGTCATCACTCAAGGCGACGTCGGAGATTACTTCTACATTGTCGAAAAAGGGCAATTCGATATCTTTGTCAATTCTTCCGGTTCAATCCAGCCCGGACCGAACGGTATGGGCAACAAAGTCACGACCATTGGTCCGGGGGGTTCGTTTGGAGAGCTTGCACTCATGTATAACGCATTACGAGCAGCGACTGTCATATCCACGGAAGCAGGTTCTACTCTTTGGGCGCTGGACCGAGTTACTTTTCGTCGTATTCTGATGGATTCTGCCTTCCAGCGCCGTCGGATGTACGAAAGCTTCCTTGAAGAAGTCCCCCTTCTATCAACACTCACACCGTATGAACGCTCCAAGATTGCCGATGCCTTAGATACGCGGAAATTTCCGCCAGGATCTACGATCGTCAAGGAAGGTGATCCTGGGGAAGCGTTCTTTATCCTCGAGAACGGAGAGGCTGAAGTATACAAGCGTGGTACGGAAAAGCCTGTGCGTTCGTATAAGAAAGGGGACTACTTCGGTGAGCTCGCATTGCTGAACGATGCCCCACGTGCTGCGAGTGTTGTCAGCACGACGGAGGTCAAAGTGGCAACGCTGGGCAAGGATGGATTCCAGCGATTGCTGGGCCCGGTGGAAGGCATCATGAGGCGTAACGATCCGAGCAAGCAAGGCACCGAGACCGTTGATCTTTTGAGCAAAAAACACTGAATAATGCTGCGCCGTGTCACCAGTTGAAGGAACCCGTTCATTGCGTCATTCGGTACCTTTATTGAGATTGAACGCTGAAGCGTCACAGTGTGCTGCCTTCACCAAAACTAGCGAGCTTCACTGGGGAGGGTACTTGGGGTGTCTTTCCGAGGCGTTAGATTGTAGTATTACTCTTGTTTGCTCTTGCAGAGGCTCAGGCGTGAGTAGCTTGGCTTTGGAAGGTCACTATCTTCCAGGGGACAAGTATGCCTGGGTATCGCGAGCGCTAGCCTCCTTCAGTAATTTCTATTAGCAGGCCATGACATATGCATGTGCTTCACGGTTTGCAGTGAACAAAGGCGACAGCTCCAACACTCCCCTTTTTCCGTCTGATGCAGTGTCTTCCCGCACTTGAATGCGAAGTGCTCAAAGCCACAATCTGTAATTGGCTTCAGCTTCACCACCTCGAAGCTAGATTCATCATCGTGAACATCGCGCCACTCCGAACACCTGCTCTGGCCCGGATCCTTGCCACAACATCACCCCATCCTTTATCTCTTGCCACTAATCTCCCACTGTCCACTCAAACGGCCCCAGCCTTCCTCCTGGCAATCACCTCCCTCCTCACCCCCTCCGCCGCAACCTCCACCTCCAACACCCTCCCCACCCCCTCCCTCCACGCCCCCTCCAACCCCTCCATCTCCCCCCTCACCCCCTCCTGCCCCGTCTTCCTCGCCTTATTCACCCCGTCCACCTCTTCCCCCGTCTCCACAATCTCCTTCTCCAACGCACCCAGTATCTGCTCAAGCTGCGAGTTCGAAATCAACCACGCGTTTTTCCCGAACTGTTCGAGAAGCGCGAGATTCGTCAGCCGCGTGCGGAGATGTGTCGAGGAAGTGTAGGCTTTCGTGAGCGTGGAACGCCATGCGTCTAGGATCTGGGGGTGGTCGGAGTCGGAGGTGGGGGTTGTGGGAAGCGGGGGTTCGAGGGCTTCGTAGCGTGTGGTGTCGATGCCGCCGGTTAGCGGGAGGTGGGCGGCGTGGCGGGCGAGTTCGGTTTCGATCAGGGGGGTGAAGTGGGGAGGGGGGAGGGGAGGGAGGGAGGGGTGGAGCGTTGTGCTGTGTGAGGGGGGGAGCTCGGAGGTTATGAGGGCGGCGGCTTGGGCGCGGTCGGTGGGAGTGAGGTCGGGGTCGATGTCTGTGGTGGTAGCGTGTTAGCATGACTGGAAGGAAGGGTTGGCAGGGTTGAAGGGAGTGCTTACATGGTAGAGAATCGTGGGATTCTTCTATGAGAGGCATGTTGGGGTGTAGAGGTGGAAGCAGCAAAGCTTGTGTCCCGTACGAAGTATCAAATCAAAACTGTTAAGGCAGGATTTGCCGATTAAGGGTCCTTAGCGTACCCGCCATCACAAGCGATATTGTTCTCTTCGTTAGTGGGCAGCTTGTAGCTTGTACCACGCAAAGATATAGCATTCTGAAATCGCGCTTTTGGAATGACTGCTACGGAAAAGCACAGTCACATGCTAAGGCTGGAAGTCATAAACCGCTTGGTTCTACGGCACGCCTTCAGTATTGCTTTCTATTTACTCTCTAGGTTACTGTTCTAGGATCGCGCACTCGTCATTAGCCATGTTGCAAAACTCAATTGGCTTTGACTGGTTTTGCAAGTATCCTGTTCTACTGCTTTGCCATTGCTTGAGGGTCAAAATCAATGGCCCGTACCTTAGTCCACCCTAGCATATCTTTCTCAGTTCTTTAGCGTAAACCCTTGTTCCCCACCGAACACACTGGATCTTTACTCCACCTCGCTGAATGTGTGGAAGCTCGTCCTCAGCTCAAACGACATCTAATCTCTGAAGCCAACTTCACTTGGATGGAGAATGGGGCAGTTCCTGACGCTTGAGCTCGGGCTTTGGTTCTCACCTATGGCCGATGGAGGGGACGTGAGTCTTTGGACTTTCACAGATCTCAAGCCGTTGGGCCGAAACGGATATACCAGACAGAGCTCCCGGTCACGACCTTCTCAGGGCTTCAGAGCATTGAGTAAAGTATATCTTGGCTTCACCTCTCGATGGAAGCTGGTGTCTATGGTTGCAGCGGTAAGATCGGTCATTTGGCCCTTAAGAGCAAGGAAAGTTCACAAGAAGAGAACCCCAACAAATTACCTGTTCCACAGTCCACAGTCCTGTCAAAGGCGGCTACAAGCACACCATCAAAAAGCTCTTGGGCATCCTCACCACCGACATGATGTACCTCTTGTACTGAAAGCTTTGAAGCTGTGCCCTTAATATAGTTTATAATACTATGAAAGTAAAGGTTAATAACAGTGGGAGACTACAAAGGGCGCATTATCTAGTCTTGGAGCGCCCCATGAGTGATTGGGTAGCATTCAGCTTAAGTGACCGCCGAATCGTTATGTTGCGATGTATGGTAGAAGGCTCTACTGATCTTTGCCTCTGGTTCATGTTGATACCATGTATGACACTATTGCTGAAGATCGCCTTTTGACAATTTGTAGTGGATACCGCTTATGGAGCACGCAACCAACGAATCAATGCACCCTTTATATAGTTCTAGGTCGTAAATGAATGCTGATCTTAAGTATTCGGCGGACTCCATAGCACATTAAGATCATGTTTATTTAGATTCATGACCCTGGCGCGGATCTGCGGATCTCCCACGTCATTCGCCAATCACTGCAAGTCCGTGGAGCAGTACTCTGGCGTGACCAAGTATTCTGCCGTCACTATTGTAGATAAAACTTTCCGTACACCTTCACATCCACCTCGATCCACAGCACCACAAGCCAGCTTCGAACCTTTGGACTTGCTGTCATGGATTGTTTGCCAATTCCCTTTGTCTGCTTCCAGTGTGGTACCGACCAGAACCCGTGCCATTGTAAGGTGGTTGGACCAACGATAGGTGAGCAAATGCCTTGAAGATCTGGCGTATTAAGTTGAGACGCTGACACCTCTCACAGGTTTCGGTGTTGCTATTGTCCTTGCTGTACGCCTCTCTTAAGGGGTGATACGTTCCTTGATATGTCCAAGACCTTACTCTCGTTCAGGTGGTTTGCTGGCCTGCATCTCTCTTTTGCGGCTGCTGCGCCACTGATACTGGCAAAAAGTACGGTCTTCGCATAATCCTGCTAGGGAACAGGTTCTAGAAATGTCTTGGCTGATAGTTGCCCTTCGTACAGAATGCTCGCAGCTCCCGCCGACTGGAGCGGGCAGGTTGGTAATGCAATACCATTCTGACAAACACGGTGTGGACGCATGCGGTCAGGTTTGTGGAATTAGAGGACAGGTACAATGCGGAGGTGTCCATGATCAGCGTGTGGTAGCTTGTCAGCACGGTTGCTTGAGGGAGCCCGGAGTTACGGCGTGCTCTTACGCCCAAGGAGGATGCTGGAGCTGACGCAATGGCAGCTACGCGCTTTCAACGTTTGTACATAGCGCGTCTCCCGAACACCATGAAGTACAGCGTTTGCTAGACAGCTGAGCTCGCTTCACTTTGCGGTTTCAACGGTGTGCCCTATGTGGACACGACACAACACAACATTGCTTACGCTGCATCACTGTTGGAGATATTGACAACACTCTCCAGTCACGCTTTTGCGAACCTAAATTTCCTGCAACTTTGCTGAAGAGCTTACAATCTTATTTCAGTGAATGTTTGGCTCACACACTGAGAAAGTTCCAACACCTTCACTATTTCTCCACTTGCTCAATTATCCAGTCCGATCCGCCACTCCACTTGAAGGATTCTTGGTATACACCCTTGGACTTCATAATCTAGTATGCGTTCTCACACAGTTGATGGGTGTTTAAGATTGTCGACATGGAAAGTCAGTCGCCCTTGCAAGTTGTTGTGCTTCTTAAGTGGAGATCGTCCTAACTGATGCGAGAAAGACCTGAATCAAGCTTTCGCGCAGATCAACCAAGCATTCTCACATACGAACGGTCTCCTCAGCCAAAGAAACGGTGCGTCTCCCTACCTTTAGACAGAAATTCACTTTAGCTGACAGTGACATTAGCCAGCAACGGTGACATCCCGGCTACTGAGGTGGTCCACGTCCCAAACCTCAACGATGTTCAACCCTTTATGACAGTTCCCATGGAGGTGGACGCGTCTGGTGGAATCCCAGAAGCTGGCACCGTACCATTCCCGGACTTCTTTGAAGGCGTCGAAGACGTAGAGCTTTTCGAGCAGGTTGAGAATGCAATCAACAACAGCTGGCGTTTTGATCTCTACAAGAACTCTGCGCCAGCTGCACCAGAGGAACCAGATCCGACTTTCGGTCTGACAAAGGAGGAGTCCACCTGGCTCTTGATGTTGATGAGAGGCCCTGTACTAGAAGCTAGGGCACGCGCTAATCAGGAGGCGTCGTATCTGAGAAGTCTTGGCAGCACTACTTACACTAAGGAACATTATCTCAGGTCATCAGACCTGACCACAAAGGAGTTTGATAAGGAGGTCAATGAGTTCTTTGGCGGCGATAATGGCGATGACGAGGAAGATGTCGAGATGGACATCGATGAAGATACAAGCGAAGACGAGTTATGTCTGATAAAGACCAGCTGGACAACACCTGCGAAGAAGACGGAAGTGACCGCAGTCGATTATACAGATCCGGTCTCTCCATTCGACCATCATCTCGAGGAACGCCTGGCCGGCAACGCTGTAGACGAGGACGACGAGATGAATCCAGAGGGTGTCTTCAGACCTCTCAATGATTCGGCCCTTGAGATGGAGGAGGGATTTGCGAGTGAGGTACAAAAGCGCAGCATTTCCAATACAGTAGCGATACCGAAAACACTAGACAAGACGGTTGATGTTGATGACGAAGAGTCTGAGTACGAGGCTCCCGGAACCTTTGGAACTCCACCGTCCCCTAATAACAACTACACACACGGACCTTTCATGACCGAGAACATCGACCTCCACCCAGACAGGCCAGCTGAAGCCGTACTGCCTGGCCACATGACCCTAAATGGCTCGGACAGAAACCAAGATCACAATTCCGAGCTCTCTCCGGAGCAGCTCGAGCAGGCCATAGCTTCGCTCAAGAAATCAGATCAGCCAATGAACCTTGTCAGCAGCGAAGGCGAGACCATCCTCAACACCATCAGCGGCGCCGGTCTGCAAGTCGGAGTCGAGCTCAACGCTTCAGCTACCAAACGTAATGCTGACTCCCCCGGTCCATTTACCAAATTGCTGGACTTTACAGATGATGATGAGATGCCAACTGCGCTTGACACACGCACCGCAGACCTCGGGATGGAAGAGCTCGCTCTAGGCGAGCGAGTCTACAAGAGCACCACCATGGAGGTAGCTATGTTCCAATCAACTTCTTTCCCCTGAATGACTAGATGCAAGCAACCAGCCCACTAACTCCACACAGGAGATCCCCGCCCTCCGCCGCAGCCGCATCCCGTCCCCCAGCAAAAGCTTCCGTCCCATCACCCCCGCGGCACTAACCACCGCCATCTCATCCAACACAAGCTTCCATCTCATGTCCTCCAAACCCGTCTCCCCAAGCGCCATGCCCAAACCCCGTGGTCGTCACTTCAACCAGACAATCAATACCAACACCCAAGACCTAGTCTGCAACCCCTCGCCGACATCCAGCAGCGGGCCCCTGACGCCGAAGGATAAGACAGTGAAAGCCATTTTTGCGAGTCCGAAGATCACGCAGACGGCAGCGGGGAAGAGGGAGAGGAAGAAGTATAGGAAGAGAGCTTGTGCGGATCGGCAGATTGTTGATACTGCTGTTGGGGGCGGTGATGACGATTATGGAGGTGAGATTGTGGATGGGAGGGACGAGGAGGAAGAGGTGTGTTTCGAACGGCGGGGGACGGAAGTCGGACAAGTACAACCTGATTCGGCGATCGATGTTTCGTTCCCAGGTGCGGGGGAGGTGTCCCCTACGGCGAAGATGAAGAAGAAGATTGCGAGGTCGAGGAAAGTGAAGAAGACGGATGGGGGTGTTACCACAATTCATAAAGAGAAGAGTGGCGCCGCTGCAGAAGCGTCAGCGACGAGGGCTGAAGAGGGTATGGACAAGCCTCCCCCCAAGAAGAGGACGAGGAGGTCGACGAGGAACTCTGGTGTAGCCGGTTCTGGGGCTTGATGGTGCGTGACCTACAAAAGAGGACATCCTCTGGCTTCGTGAAGATTTTTGTTAGAGACATGTTGAAGGGGAGTGTGGTCCACGACGAATTGGTGGCGAGGCGCGATACTTTCTGACCTTGGTCCGACATGCGGTCGTCATCTGGCGAGCTTGGATCATGCTTTCAGGTCGGCGGATGATACGAATAATGTTTTCGTGGGGATGGGAACGTTGAGTCGTTGAATGATCTCTGTACTCTACTTGTATTCCAAATCTTCGAATGTTCTATCGAGTTTCGAGAACAGTAATTCGGATCTGGCAAGAGCCTCGCAAGTTCGACGATGCTCTATGATTGGGTTTGGCTTGTGAGAGATGTATAGTTCTAGGTCGTAAATGATTGCCGATCCCAAGTATCTGGCAGGCTCCATAGACACAGAGCACCTCAACACCAGGTAGTCAGACCCATGACTAGGCATCTACAAGCATGTGAAATATTGAATCTCACTGCTGTAGACAATGGCGTGGCGTTGTGGAGTTCTCCATACATATTGATGGAAGGCTCTGTCGGCAATCATTTATGACCCGAACCCATACAAGCTCATGCCCGAACACACGACTTGACCGAACGCCGATTCACACTCCCAATGCAACCCTCAGGGGACCCAACGCCAGCCAACCCTAACCTTCACCGTACAATGAAATCGCCGCTAATGCCTTCAAAAGCACTAATAGTGCCGGTGACAGGAGTCTTCGAGTCGCCACAGTAAACAAGTCTATACAATCCTGTTTCTGTACCGTCTTCGATCTCCCATACGATCGTAACCTCACTTGTCGCAAGCACGCTATTAGTCCTCTTCCAGCGAAATATGACGGACCAGTCTCTATCATCTTTAACAATCGTCCAAGAGCCGTCTTCGGACATCTTCTCGACCGCGGCATATGTCTCTTCGAGCTTGAGATTGTTCCTCGGGTTGGCTCCGACAAATGTGGCTTGAGCGGTATCGCCGATCCTGTACGACAACCTGACGTCGCTGAGGACGTCACCAAATGATTTGAAAAAAGGTGTACGATCGTACGCCACGCCTGTAATGAAGCTAAGGGACTCATTGATGTAAATAGGCGGAGAAGGGCCCGGATCCAACTTCTGCTTCGTCTTGGAGCTGAGATAGGGTAGGTAGCTCATGGTGAGGTTGATGTAAGCATTGAGTGTATGTGGACCATACAGAGTCGAGGCACCCTCGTATCGTTGGATCCCGTACTCTTCCTCAGTGGCGATGTAATGTGTGTAGCTATTAGCAGGTCCACCAAGCACGACGACTGGGTCATCGTCCGTCAGAGCCGAGGCCTGTGCTTCAGTCTTCAAGGCCTCCTTCCATCTCCTGCCGGACATCGTTGTCGCCTCACCAGGGCTAACGATGATGATGAGCTGACCAACGCGCAGGAGCTGAATGTCCACAATATTCGGTGTCCACAGATATGGCTTCTCAATCTCGCCGACATCAAGTAAGATTGGCTTTGAGTGATGGCAGATTTTTTGTTCCTCACTTGGCTCTCGAAGGAAGCCGCTGACGACGGACCAGACCGGATTGGCATTTGGTGAATCGGTGTTATTTTGCTTGAAGTCAAATGCACCAGGGCCATCGGTAGTACCGGCAGCGAAAGAGTAGCCTAGCGCGGCAGGACAAGTAGAGACCAAAGTCCCGTTTGGATGAGTAAAGGTGAAGTTCGAGAAGTCTTTGAATGTGTGCAGTGCCTTCACTGTAGGACCTCTGATGGGCGTACCAGCTTCGTCCATTGAGTCATATAGGGACTTCGCTCCTTCGAATTGCCTTCCGCCGATCTCAAAGCAACTACTTGAGCCTTCGTTCTTTTCTCTGAAGAATGGTCCTCGACCGTGGCAAGGCTCATTTCGCCCACCGCATGTACTATCCTCGAAATTGCATTCCTCGCCTGATCCATCTTCGCAATAAGCTCCGAGCACGTTGGGAGAAGTATCGCCTACGTTGGCTTGCGAGAAGCCCGCAACGAAGCCATCCGCAGCATTCGCGTCATCCTTGACGCTTTCTTCGAACAGATATGCTGCGACACCTTTGTTGTCGCCTGAGATCAGGGTATTGTTGCCAAGCATGGACGTTCCATGGACAGGAAACCATGTAAGAACCCCGATGGTCTTGCTATCCTCGGCCCGCTGAAACTTCAGCAATGTCAAGGTTTTGTCTACATCATGGCCATATCTAGCTCTTTCTTCCTTCGGATTTGCAAGATACGCAAAGGGACTGCGATTGATATTAGCATCCTCGACGTCCACCGCCCCGAAGGTGAGGTAACCTGGCGTGAGGCTCTCATGCGCTCTCCGGATGGACAAGAGTGCCCCATCAACAATGGCTTGATAGCTCTGCTTATTAAACCCTTTGCTTGTGATTTGAGGCAATAGATAATTCAGCCATGCCCCAGGTCCTGAATGCGAATGTGTGCCTGTCACTGCAACATTTTCCTGCCCGTACAGCTCATATTCAGTACCGAGCTCTGAGAGCCTTTGCAGAATACCATGTCGGACTGCAGTATCTCCGGATTGTGTATCTAGAACCAGATATACGAAGCGCTGGTCTGGCCTTTCGACATCTCCGACTATGAATGTGCGGGAGTAAAGTCGTTGGCGCAACCCTGAGCCTACTTGTTTCGGATCAGCGTAGCCCATCATATTGATCTCAACTACGGGTCTAGTAGTATACAACGTCAGCAAAACTTTCTGAGGATTCAGTTGAGAAAAATATCGCCATACCCAGTAATGTCCGCCTTCCCTACGCCCAGAAGATACAGTCCTCCTGCATTCGATGATAGCGGAACCTCTGACTCCATTGGTTTCTGATGAGTGACTTTTCTCCATCGCCCAGGCTCGTAGTGCAGATTCAAGATGTCCAGTCGGGGTAGGCCAAAGCTTGTAATCAGGTGAAAGATCAGGATCAGCGCAATGAATGCCGCGGTCAAGGGGGCTGCGATAGTGAAGCGTGCCATATTTCCAATTGCTGCTCTAGTCTAAGCTTCCACATTGAGCTAGATGTCTATATTTGTGGTGACTGGATGACACTTCTGAGCTGTTGGGCATGATATTCACGGATGTTGGGAAGCTCGGATGAACTTGAACATGAAGTTCCTCACCCACACGAAGCCTTCCTGAAAATCAAACACTAATGTACGAAGGCTATAAACAAAATTCTCCGCCACCCCACAACTTTCTTGCTACTTGTTGTAGAAGGGCTGAGAAGGGCTCAAATTGCTATAAATGATTAAAACATATATAGCAGATGCCTCAGTGTCTAATACAAGCTCTGAGCTTTCTGATTTTCCAAAAGGATCTCAATTGTTGGCGTTGTTGTTGCTC
>JAABUP010009252.1_pt1 | contig 12182 bp, 17 predicted proteins | sample 5559201 | NCBI WGS metagenome assembly JAABUP01 (sample SAMN10711887, study PRJNA513373) | rock metagenome | isolation source: Antarctica rocks | place: Antarctica | reverse complement strand
AACGGCGCGCCATGCTGGAGGAAGTGCCAACAAAACTGAACGCAACTCCAGTGCCAGCAGCTGCGGTTGCTGTAGCCGTAGTGAAAGTTGTAGGTGAGCTACCTTGGTGATGCCCGCTGAAAGCATAGCTGCCATATTTGCTGCTTGAGTCTCCTCTGCCATCAGCTGCTCATCTACAGAGTCTGCCAAGGCTTGTGTCCTGTCTGGCCGCTTTACAACCTACAAATATTTCTGCGTGCGGTCAGAATAGGGGTATGCAAATTACTCATTTCACCAGATCCTTGTAATAAATTATCCAGTAACGTTATCGATTGGTAAGTATTCAAGTAATTTATTATTGAACTATTACTATCTAACTCCCATACATCGCCATTCTCAATTTTGGAAGCGGCAAAGCACTGCTCTTGCTAAGGGAGATGCATCTGCCAAGTTGAACAAATTCTCGAGCAATATTCCTGCCTCAAAACAGGGATTTTCCTATTTCAACAGATTTGAAATACGCCAAATTCTCCCTGAAACCCTAGACAAAACCTATTTTTGCCACCAATTTCTGCCAATTTCGGCTGATTTGGCCCATTTTCTGTGAAATGAAATGAAACAAATATTGCTCAAATTACCTTATTTCACGACCCAAATAGTAGATAAGCGGTCATTGCAGTAACGTTTTCATTCATTAGGCACTGGCAATGTATGGAAGCATTGTTGCATGCTTCATAATGCTTTCTCAAAGTTGCATCCACCCATACCGACCGCCGACAGAGTGCAACCTTACTCATGCAAGGACATGTATATGGTGCAGATCTACAACCTTTCAAAAGATCGAGTGTCTGCTGTCAAGTTGAACATGTTGCTTCTTGGCAGCTGATCACTGGGAGGGTCCCAGCGGACCCAAGGTGCCGTAAAGGCCATCTTGGAGGAGTGCTGTGTGCTGGTGTGCAAGGTCAATGATGGCACGCTGGCTGTGAAGCTGGATAGGCCTGTCCACGCTGCGCAGGCAGCCTCATAAGCACTCCACATTGAACCTTCATTGGTATTGTTCATTTTGTGTCAACCCCGCACCCCGCTTTAAATGCACACAATAGAGTAACAGGCAAAAGTGCACAGAAGCGTCATTGTTGCTATACCAGGTGGCACTATTAGATAGTCTGATAACTCAAATCACAGCAATTGGTTAAAACAGCAGCTGCTTTTTTGACAGCGGCTACGTGAAGGTGCTCATCTTTTACTTGAATTTTTACTGAATTTCCTGCTCCAGATCTGATTTCGAAATTTGTTTATTATTGCTACAAATTGTGCCAATAGCATGCAAGGTGAGCTGATGTAGGGCTGTCACACTAAGCGATCATCGCGGTACCATCATTACCAGATTAGTCTAAGATTTTTCGGGCACATGCCATTTGACAGAAATTGAGGATCCAAATTTGTTCAAACAAGTCAATAGTGCTGTTGTATAGTGAGGTGTGTGAGAGGCCGTTGTATAGTGAGTTGTGCGAAAAAACGCCCATATGGCTTACACGTTTGCTTCGCGGCGTGATAAATCCGCGGCTCCAGCAGCTAAGTTGACCGAACTACCGCGTACTCTTTTCTTTCGGGATCTTCCAGCAGAGCTGTGGGATGGCTTGCTTGTGAATATCTTTGACGTTTCCGCCACAGCACCACAGACCTTATTCAACTTGGCTTGCGTGGACACTTGGCTGGCTCAGCATCTGCGCAACACAGACACTGACGGGCTGTGGCAAACTTTGTGGAACGTGTACTCTTCACAGGTCACCTACTGTGCAACAGTACGCAAGCAGAAAAAGTTGGAAAAAGAGATGCAAAAGGCGCACAAGCAGATGCCAAAGGTGTCCCAGCCTGCAAGAGAGATTTTGAGGCTAGCAGGCTTCAGAGGTTGCATCTTTTGTGGCAGTGGTCATGACCATATCTTCTGGAGACTGCTAGTCCACTGTTGTAGAACGTGTTTGCACTCCAACTTGCTGTCTCAGAAGCAGCTGTGGGACAACTTTGCTTTGCCAGCTGCTTGCTTCAAGGACGTATCCCATCGTGATGTAGGCAGACGGAATCACAAGGTTAAGTTTTACCTTTATGGTGATATCCTGCCAATCCTGCAGAAATATTACGGTGTGAACAGCTTTGATGATTTCAAATTCAAGTACAATGTCGAGGAATTGAAGTTGCAGTATAGTAAATGATGTTGCACTATAGTAAATGATGTTGCACTATGCCGTGGTGAGGTCATTGCAGAGGGAAGCACAAGCAGAGCAGATCTCGAGGTTATTACAAGCAAGGAAGAGGCAAGAGCAGAAGTACAGGGCATTGCAGCAGATCTGCAGATGCAGCTGCAGCTGCAGCATCTGTAGCATAAGCTGCTGTCATGAAGGCAGCGTGATTAGCAGAATCAAGAGGATGCTTTGCTCCTTAGTCACACTGTGTATGGTACCTATGGTAAAGTAAAAATATTGTTTACAAGTTGTTCAGTGAAATGGATGTTGGATGATCTCAAACCCACAACAAAATCACATGCAAGCGAGAAAACCACAATGAGAAACCCTACACAACCACATTTATAGAACTATTTACAATACAGCAAAAGTTGACAACACATAAAGTTGCCAAAGCAGCTTTTGCTTTTCAAGTAACAGAAACTCGACAAAACTTTCTAGTATAAGCAAATGCAAGTACTGGGTTATGGAATGTCAAAATCAAAGTGAGCTCTCCGGCAGCGCCATACAACAGTATGAATTTCAGCAGGTTACAACGTCTTGCAGTTGAGCTGCAGCCAAACTAGCCAAAAGGCTGCGCCTCTGTTGTTGCAAAATTGCAAGGTCCATGCATACATCCCAGACGACGGTGTATGCCATTGCATTGGGAAACCCAGGCGAGAATTTCCACCCGATACAAGTCTATGGCGTCTGGGCAACAGGCAGTTGTCTGAGGCATGTATCTTGGCCTCAAGTCAGCAATGCCGTGGAGGTCATTGTGAACTCCGACATCGTTGAGATTGAGACCTTTCGGCATTCTTGGCATATGCATGCATGGGTGGTTAGATTGTCAGCTGTGCAACTTGAAGATTGCCTTGTTGATGTAACTGTTGCTGGCATCTTGAGTATTGGTCATGGCCAGGCAACTTCCTGTGACACATTGTCAGCCTTGGGTATGCTGTTTAACGACATTCAGCATGGATTGCTTCGTTGCATCTTGATCGTTGTCTCTTGATCATACCTGACTCAGATGGTCCCGGAGCAACTAGTGCTGTTTCTGTTACGTCTGCATCTTTCGTGCACGACTCCCGGCTCAGCCGGTCTTGCTGGTCTGCTAAATGGCCTTTGATTGCACAGCTGAGTCGTTGCAGTGCCAGCGTATGTGATACTTTGACCCAAGTCCCACCCTCCCACCGATCACATGGGACTACGTCTCGCCTTGCTGCTCCAGCTCACGTGCCTAGCGCTTGCTGTAAGTTACTTATACGATGAGACTGTCTGGACCAAGCAAACATGGCCTGCCTTCAAGCTCCACTTTCCTGCTCAAAAAGTGCTGCAAGCAGCTGGTCACACAGCTGACTTCAGTCACATAAGCAACCTGGGACCTTTCAGGGAAGACAGCTATCCACAAACATACGTAGGGTGAGTCGTGGTATGCCTGCACCAGCCTGCTAGTCTTCAAAGTCCTGTCTTAGTACTAATACTGTCCAGGTACACAGCTGTTGCTTCTGCAGCGCCTGAATCACACCTATCCTTTGGAAGACTGCTGTGTGTCTGCAGGACATCTGATGTGTACAAGGACACTGTGCCTGATGAGGTGTTGGGATTGTTGGCTGAATTGATCAAGTGCAGAGCGTGCCGGATTCTGACCAATAACACTTGGCAGTGGGGCACCAATTGGCTGCACAAGACAGGACTGCACTTGACAGAGGAGCAGCTGACTGAGCAAATGCAAGCTATGTGTGAGATTACAGTAAGCAACAGACACCATGCTTCATTGACACGCAGACAAGATAGCGACAGCTCATTTGCATTGAGTGTCAGGCGGACTGGTGTGGTGATCAGCCCATCTCCAACGCAAACTAAAAAGCATGCATGCCTCTTGTCAAAATCTCCTTTCAGAGAGCACCACACAGGTCAGACTCATGCATGATCAAATGCATAGCCACAAGATCTGTCTCAGATTTTTGCAGACAGCACACTGATGCATCACTCTGCAACAAATTGACATTCATTTGAGATTCAAATGCATGTTCACATATCCAGTGCATGTGTCAAGGTGCCAAGGGACTTGCTGAAGGATTATGCCATTGTCCAAGCAGAGGGCACCCTGAGCGGGGTAGCTTTGCCCCCTGGGGTCACCCCAGCAATGGTCCAGACCTTCAGCATGCAGGCGCGAGACAAGACCAGCCCAAGTGCCTATGAGCATATGGCTGTGCAGCGCGCCTGTCATCAGCTGCTGTCAAATGTGAGCATGAGCTTTGTTGTTGCCTTTGTTCTCAGTCTTTGCACTGTTGTATGTATTGGTCATGCAAAAGATCATGGCAGGAAACCTTTACATGATGGATTGCTGGACTGGATCAATAGACGCCGCCTTTTTCATGCTGCTGTTGCCCCAGACTGCATCTCACACTGTGAAGCTGTTTGTCATCACACTGCTGAGACAGATCTTGTTTTCAGTTGGCTTAATGCACTGGCTACAGTTTCAGAGTCAGCCTGCAAAAGCCTACATGCATTCATGCTGCCTGGACTTCAAGCAGGACACAAAGTTGCGGCCATGCAAATAGCAGATGCAGAAATGTGCTGTTGTTGTTGCAGCAGAGCATGTCAGATGAGGAGAGGCCGCCCCTGCCAGCCTTGTTGACTGTTCTCAAGGAGGGCTTCAAGGCATATGAGGCCACCAGAAGTGCCCTGCTAGATGAAGATGAGGAGGAGGGCTGGACAGCTGACCCAAATGCCCTGCAGCAGGATTGCCCAGACAAGCATGAGAAGTGCCCTTTCTGGGCTCACATTGTAGGCAGCCACATTACTGTCCATGCAACAATTACCTAGACCTCATGCTTGCATTGTGATCTTTGTGCTATTTGTATACTGTACTCCATGGTATAGCGCAACTCCATCATGCACCTGCAGCCTGCCCTTGCAAGCTTGAGCTGCCTGCAGCTTGTCACTTTGACAGCCAAGTCACCAGTCACACAAGCTTGCAACTTTTGTTGAGAGCCCTGCAGAAGCAGCAAACATGACAACATAGCTTGTGTTACAGTTTCGCATGATTAGGCACATGCTGACAACAAAATCTGTCATAACAGCACAAAGCATGCCAGACTTCCATGTCTCTGCACATATTCAAGTGCCAGAATAGCAGTGCTGGCAGACCGTCCATCAGGACGCTACGCTAGACCAGGTGTCTTCTAGGTGTCCCAACATGACTTCCTCAACTGGTAGCTGTGCTGCAGGGTGAGTGTGAGAAAAATGTGCAGTACATGGTGGGCTTTACCGATAAGGCAGGGGAGCAGGTGCCCGGCCACTGCCAGCTCAGCTGTGGCACGTGCACCCTTATTTCCCCTTCAGGTAACCCTTCAGGCATTGACTCCCACAGTGCAGTGTGCACAGGTGCGAGATTACCCTCCCAAGCCCAGATTTTGCTGTGAAACCTTCTATGTGATGTGCCAGGCTGTGACGCATGCTTTCAGCAGACACCTCCTAGAGTCCTGGCGCAATTGCTTTAAGGGTGCTAACTAAGTTGTTGCCCAGCAACCTTGCATCAAGTCAGGCAGCATACATCCAACAGCTTTAGGTGTGGGCAAATGGCGTGTGCACACAGCCTGTTCTTTTGCGACTATGTATGAGAAACCTGATTGCAACATCATCTTGCGTGCAAAACAGGCTTGAGTGTAGAGGGTGACAAGTCACTGAAGGCAGCCAGCAGGAAGCTGCGGGCACAGACCGGCAAGGCAGCATGTGCAGCGACAGGAGCCTGCTCCACCCCCAAGAGCCCCACCTATGCAGGGGCTCCTACCCCCTCGGTAGCCCCCTCTCCTGCAGCTGCAGGAGCAGCTTCTACTGACAGTCATCAGGAGGCCCAGAGCATGTACGTGCTGCTGTGTTGCTACGCCAAGCATGTTCAATAAGTCTTGAGTCTCACCGATGATGTGCTGCATGTCTCAAGGAGCATCACTCTGTTTGCTAGCTTGGTCTGTCTTCATTGGGAAAGAGCTTCCTTGTGTTACACGGTCAACCTGTTGTGTGAGTCTGCTGTCCCACAGCTTCTTGCAAACATGCAGTGTCACAGGGCTGTCTTCACAACTCAGGCAGGCTGCAGTCCGCTTGCCTGAGCCTGCTGAACAATTACAAAAGCTGCACATGCAGTTTGCTCTTTGCACCTTGACAGCATGCACACCACGTGCCAAAGGTCTCTCTGCATCTCACCACAATCACAGACATGTGTATGGCAGAATCAAGCAAACTCCACCGCACCTTTTTGGTCCAGCCCACTCCTCCCATCTCTCAAAGCACATGCTGCCTCGCTGCGTATCTGTCTCCCCATAGTCTGCAAGTTTCAGGCATCATGACGTTGCAGGCAGATGCCCACAAAGGTTGCAGCACAGCTAGAGTTAGGACAGTCAATTGGCCCAGTGGGCCACCGCAGGCCGGCTGATGGCAGCATGCAATCTGAGTGGGCAGATCACCACCTGTCACACCTCATTGGGAATCAATGCCTCTACATCACCAAGGTGTTCCATCATCTTAGATGCGCACGCTGCTTCTGCGTCTCAAGCAATGCAATGCCTGAGCTGCTTGATGGTTCTGTGATTTAATGACTGTTTAGCTGGACTGTGCACGCCTTGATGCCGTTCCAACATCCTGAATTGCTCGTAGCATGATATGAAAGTCCAAATGATTCTGTGTCATCATCATGGATCCAATCTTTGCACAGATCGTTACATCAAACTTGTGTCAAGCTGTCCTGCTTTGTCGGTCTGGGCATCTTTGCCATGACTGTATGTGAGACCATTTGTGCACATGTGCAGGGCTGGTGGTCGTATGAGGTGTGCTGCTTGAGCCACATCAACCAGTTCCATGCAGAACATAACCATTTGCAGGCTGCACACAGTCTAGGTCAGTACCCACAAAACTTTTATGCGCCTGCAGCTGCAAGTATCTGTCACCATGAATTTCTCATCAATGATCAGTCCATACGACTGCGTGAACCACATGTTCAGCAAACTGCACCTAAACCAATGCATGCTCTGCTCTGTCTTTCCTGACTAAAAGGCACTGTGTTAATAAGCAGCAAGGTAAAAGCTTGTGAAACCAACCATTCGGTGCCTGCCTGATCCAACACCTTATATGGCCCATCTCTGCTTTGCAGTCCAACACGTGTCGAGGCTGCTGTGCTAGCAATGCATTTACAGCTGAGTGAATGTTGCTTTATGTGCTGATGTGCAAACATTCCAGGAAAACATGACAATGCTTATCTGAAGAAGCCGTGATGACATGACAACAAGGATGCAGTCCTTGTAGTCAAGACATCTGAGTGCAAACAGGCAAGATTGTGATAGTTGATGTGGGTTTTGTGGTGCAGGCATGTATGGTTATGAGACAAGCGAGGTCTCAGGATCTGGTAAGCCCACGATGTTGAACTATGAGGACCTGCTGCCCGGCATGAAGGTGACAAGAGCTGTTGCAACCCAGTTTTATTCCAATGGCGCAGAGTGTGAGGTGACAGAGTTCAATGAGGGCTACCACAATGCAGATGAGACAAGCATGCTCAGGTGAGACACACCAACTACTGCAGTGCAAACTCTTTGGCAATTTCTTGACACTGCATACTGCTGCAGTAGAGCATGATGACATGCAATCTACGTCCTGAATGACGTCAGTTTAACAGCATAACAAATCTCACAGCTGCAGTCCCAGCACAGATTGAGGTGCATTGATCAACTAAGACTTACACGATGGCCTTGGCATTTATTTATCTCAAGTAATGCTTGAGGTGTGGTTGCTTGATGCAGGAGCACAGAGCTGCGTCTTGCTTGTTCACCAGACAAGCAATCCCACATGGTAATTAGAGAACCAGCTCAGTGTGTGTACATCATCACTCTCTACCTTCCAGCATTGTGTGAAGCTCCTGCACTACCAAGGCCAGCCGTCTTGACTGGTCACAATGAACTGTAACATAGGTACACACAGCACTCTGACTCCACTCTCCATACTACATCACTGGTATAATCTGCACTGGCTATTTGCATACAGCATCTACTTTGAAACACTGGTCCGCTTGACGCTCTGTACAACACATTGACAAAAGTGCGATTGCAATGTACATGTGGCACAAGTGGTGTCATTGCAACTGCCCATAGCAATGCAATTTATAGCAACCACAGATTCATTTCTGGCCAAGAAGCATCCATTATTGCAGCAGAGCCTTGGCCTTGCTGATGATGTCACCGACACAAGGTCGGGTCTGGGAGTCGCTGTTCAGGCAGAACTGCACCAGCATGCGCAGGTCTTCTGTGTACCTGTCTCCAGGTGGCCACCACAGCTTGTTGCTGCACCCACAAACATCACACTACTCAGTACAAGCTTCACAAATTACCCTGTGCTGTGTAAGGCTCAACTAAGACAGGAAAGGCCATGCAGCTGCTTGCTTGTGCTGCTAAAAGTGCTATCATCAGGGCCAGCAATACAAGGGCAACAAAGAAGACTTGCTGTGCAGGCTATGCATGCACAACTGGCGCCCCCAAACGAAAGAATGGTAAGCCGCTCACAACACAAAAGTGCAAAGCTGCGCAGGAGCAACAGTACTCACTTGATGACAGCCAGGGTCAAGCTTCCGCCAGCCTCATTGACAGCTCTCTCAAAAGGGGAGATGCCATACATCATGAAATATCTGCAACAACATGAGGCATTTTGCAACGCCACTAGAGCAAGCTAAGATGTCAGGGTGATGAAGGGGATCAAACATGGCGTTAGGGTTTCAAGAGTCTCCCAAGAGTTGCTGGTCCCAAGGCTCAGACACTATTGACACGCTGAGAAACACTGACCTCCAGCTGAGCTTCCGTTCACAGCTTTGTTGCATTTTCACAACAAATGTCAATGCAATGGATACATGCTGACTTGGCTGGTGACAAAAGGCATGCAAGAAAAGCAATCCTTACAGCAAGCATCCCAGGGACCATACATCCACCCTTTCATCCATGGTGCATTGTGAAGGCACATCAAAAAGCTCTGGTGCTTTGTACGGCGCTGTACAGTGTGCCTGCAGGGCATCATAAATCCTGTTCCAGTGAATGCTTGTATGCCTGCAGGAACACAGGCAGCACAGTTACCAACATACATGTACCCCCAACATATGGTGTCGTCACGATGATAGATAAGGACTATGTGCAACAACTCTTGTGCAATCCCACAGCATACAGGCTACATACAACGTGTCAGCTCCATCACTTGAGTCTAGTGAAGGTACTGTTTGCCACGCAAGCTGGGCGCCTGAAGCAGGGGCCAACCAGAAACGGACACAAGAGCACCTCTGGATTCACACGCATCAAAATAAGATGTTGATGATGATGCTGACCTCCGCATCTTCTTGAACTGCTAGAGCCTCAGTCCTGTTCCTGACTTCCACATGAGCTGTCTGGCAGCTGCCAAAGTCCATGACCACTGCGTGGTAGCTGCTACTCACAGGCTCAGCGCCCACAGCATGCAAGGGCTGGGCTTCCAAGTCATCCCCAGGATGGCTTTGACTGCCTATGGGGTCTGCTGCCTCACTATCATGCTGCTTATGCCGTTGCAGGAGGACGTTGTGGGGCTTGATGTCACGGTGTGCCAGTGGTGGTGTGCATTTGTGCAGGGCTTGGACACCATGACAGACCTGAAGAGGCCGGGCAAACAGGCAGACTTGGGAAAGCTGGTTATAGCTGCTGGCACCTTGTCACAAGACGCCTTACATGAGCATGCACTACACACTCCTGTTTGTGTGTCATCTCAGCAAACTGACTCTCTCAAGTGGGGTTGTGCACTCCTTGCAAAGCTACGGCAGATAGGACTTCTTGTGAACAACAGTGGGAAGTACCAGCAGCAGTGATGGACAACAGGGCCACCCTGATGGCCGGATCCTCCTTGAACTGCAGACATGCTGTGCGCCGGTCTCTGCTGTCTGTCTCCCCATCAATGCGCACGTAGGGCACCCCGCCCCACCCCTCCTTGCCTGGGCCGCCCTCCAGGGCATTAGCAAGCTTGGACATCACATCCCTGCAGGTACAACAGTGTTAGGATATAGGGTTTAGCCTTAGGAAACCGCCTTAGTAAACCGCCTTGGTACACCAACTTAGCAAACCCTAAACTCTGAATACAGTGTTGTACTCGAAGGGACCAGTATAGTGTACACTCTGTGTGGCAATCACGTGCCTGTGGAACTGACGTAGCATAAGGCTGTAATTGGTGCAATCTGTACATGTAGACAGACACAAGGTAGCATGGTATTGCTCTGGGAGGGTCAGAGGCAGTAGACCATTTCTGCAAATCAGGTCCATGCAGACACAGAGCAACATGGTGATGTGTCAGGTGCAGTCTACACTCTGTGCAAATCACGTCCATGCAGACACATGATTGAACAATATTGTATGTGCAGGGTCAGGGTTTGAGGCAGTATACACTCACTGCTGAGAGCTTTGTGAGACCACGACTTTGGCTACGCACATGCGTCAGTGTGCGCAGTCGCTGCTGCAGGACTTGCTGCCTATGTTCTGCAGGTGCACTGCAGTAACACAAAGGAGCAAACACATGTGCCATGTCTAATTCCTGGAAGGCTGAACTCTGCAGAAGGTTTGGTGCACCAGCGCTGCAGGCAACCTGCCACCAGACACAATGCTAGCGGACACATTACTAGCAGACTTGTTGGAACCAGACTTGTTGGAATCAGACAATTGTTGCATCAGCATGCCAGGAGTGCTCACTTATGATGTGCAAAGATGAGGAACTTGGGTGCAGGCTCTGCGCCCTCCTCCTGAGACTCCACACCCCCCTTGCTACCCCTCCTGGCTGCACCAAGGGCATTGATGAGCCACTCTAGACCATTGGGCAGCTTGGCCAGGCCGGTCTGATGGCTTTTGCTCATTGCCTCTGAACCTCTGGGCCTGCTTGATGACTGCCGTTCATCTTGCTCTGCCTCGCTGCCGCTGTCCTCGGCATCTGTGAGTCAGTTAAATCTCCATTTAGTACCCCTGAGATGTCTGATGAGTCACAACTGGCTCCACACCCCAGACTGAAAGGTATAAAATGAAAACTGCCTGGAAGCCTTTGCTGGAAGGGTGCGAAGCTCGTTGTGATGCAAGCATCCAAGTTTTGAACACAGGTGAATCAATTGTGTGACAACATCACGCTGATGCCACATCTGTTTGACTTGTAACACATGAGTTAACAGAGATGAGATGCACTGAAGGTTTTATCTGTAGGATGCAGAGCAATACAAGGGGGGCAAAGCACTCACGCTCCGGCACTTCTTGGTTGGGCCATTCTGCAGGCTTGGGGCAGGTGAATAAATTGCGTGATAACACCAAGCTGGTGACACATCTCTTTGACCAATGACACATGAGCTGACAAAAATGAGATGCTATTTCATCTGTAGGTTGCAGAGGAAACAAGGGGGGAAAGTACGCACCCTCCGGCACTTCTTGGTTGGGCCAGTCTGCAGGCTTGGGGCGGGGGAGGCGCACCACCTGGCGCCTCTTGGGGGGCAACTCAGCCATCACATCCCTCTTCAGCCGCCGCAGCATCACCTCCTATACCAAAGCACACATCCTGTCTGGACAGATTCAGCTTTGATGTAGTGCACCAGCAGACATTCTGTTGCAACAGCATGCTCTGACTGAGCACTCCTGTCGTGCTTTGAGTGCTCATTCAGAGCATGCACAGATCAGGAACTTGGGTGCAGGGTCCCATGCAGTGCGAGATGGTCACGCAGCAATTCTATGATGACACTCGCGGTCTCAGTACTTGTCAAATCATGCCCCTGCCTGGAATCTTCTTCACAGCAGTGGGCCAAAGCTGGCATGTCTGACTGTTAAGGGAAAGGGCGGGGAATTGGGGCCGCAGGCGGCAAGACTTGGGCCAGCTGACATGCACTGGTCAGGTTGCAGGAGGTATGAGGTTAAGACAAAGCTTCCTGCTGGGGTAGGGCATCAAGCCAAGCCAGGGGTT
>JAABUP010009251.1_pt1 | contig 12183 bp, 14 predicted proteins | sample 5559201 | NCBI WGS metagenome assembly JAABUP01 (sample SAMN10711887, study PRJNA513373) | rock metagenome | isolation source: Antarctica rocks | place: Antarctica | reverse complement strand
CTCCGCAAAGTTCGTCCACTCAGCAAGTTTCGCACTCTTCTTCTTCTCCTCGCGCTCAGTCTCCTCTTTCGCCTTAGCGGCAGCAACGACCTCGCTGAAGCCGGCATGCTCGGAGTGTTTCTTGTAGTAGTAGCTGGACTCCTTGGGTTTGAGATGGTCGGGGAGTTCTTCGAGGACGACTTCGAGGATGCCGTCGATGGATTTCTGGTTGGTGCCGTTGCGGTTCCAGAGCATGACTAGGTTGCTTGTGAAGCGGGTTGTGAAGGAAAGACCGCAGATGTCGTCGGCTGTTGGGGATCAGTAACGGGTTAATCTGTGGGCTCCCGATGTGGGAGAAGAGGAGAGACAGGGTAAGGGCGAGAGGTAAGTGAGGGAAGGGTGGAGGAGAGGAAGTAAAGGAGAGCGTACTTGGATCAACAACGTCGTCAAACCCTTCACCAATACCAATAACCTGCAACATCATCCAAAACTCCGTACTCTTCTCCTTCGGCACGCGGAACGTCCAGCATCCACCATGAACGTTCCTCGCATCCTCCCACACGGGCTTGACACCTCGCTTGAAAAGGTGGAAACTATCTCTCTGTCGCAGGTTCTCGCACGGTGTGTTGTTGTAGATCTGGTAGAACTCTTTGATGTCGTGGATCTCGGCGGACATGAGCGTGAGACGGTTTTCATAGGTCGTGGACGGATTGGCGTCGATAGCGGTGGGGGCGACGTATTTGTCGTGCCAGAAGGTCCAGACGTTGGTGAAGGGGGGCGGACGCATGCGTTTGAGCATGTTGAGCTTGGCGGCTTTGCGGTCGATGGGCTTGGTGCCGGTTGTGGTGGTGACACCGTCTTCGGAGACGGTGGGGAGGCCGTTGAGTTGGAGAGCTGGGCGGTTGGAAGCCATGGTGTTGACTGCAACGTAGGTGCCTTCTTTGGCGGACTGGCGGAGAGCTTCCTCGATAGACAAGGTCACGTTGCAGTTGGTGACGGCGGCGGTGTCAGTGTCGGTGTCGTAGTCTGTATCAGAGGGTCGAAGCTTGGGAGCGATCAAGTTGCGGAATTCCTTAGGATTGAGTTTGTACTCCTTGGCAATCTCGTCGATAGCGGAATCCCAGTGCTCGCGGAAGGATTCGATATACTTCTCCTCATCTAGGAGCTTTGGTGAGAGCAGAGGCTGATCGACGTATGTTTTGAAGCCAAAAGAAGTCGTGAGAGGAGTCAGAAGCCCGTTGTCAAGGCGGAAGACGTACTCGTCGACTGTGAGAACGTACTCGGGCAAGCTACGACCTGCGTACTGGCTGAACAAGTAAGACATTCTGCTGGTTGATTTGGAAGAAAGTGTTGCAAGTTTTAAAAAGGAGTAAGAGAAGCTGAGATTGTAGTGGAAGAGAAGACGTTGAGATTGTATGTGAAAAGTAGATGTCTGCTTAGATGTGAAATGAACAAGATGTGAAGTCGAGAGATGTAGTATAGAGAAAGAAACGAAGAAGAAAAGTGGGAGGAGTTGAGGTTTTGTTCATGTGAATTGGGGAGGCTGGTCACTTTTCAAGAGTGACAAAAAGGGACAATGGAGTGAATGGAGCTCAGCAGTCTTCGCACACCCCAATGTGTATTTGGAAGAAAAGCAGGAGGTTGGTCAAAATTCAGAGCCCTCCGAGAAGATATAATGCAAGTCTCTCTCGACTTTATTCGGGGGCCAATAAGTGGGCTCTCGGATTAAGATCGTAGGACCAAGGGGGCTGCTGTGACCCCAACGCCAAGGAAACATTATGGCCTTACCTACCGTTGTAGATTTGCTGGACGTATTTCAGCTCTTAGTGGTTCAGGCGTTCTGCTGATTACTACTGTCGATCTTAAGGGTCATGAATTTCTCACGATAATTTACATACGTGGTGTTGAAGGTCTTCAATTTTAGCTGCCGCTGTGAACCAAGGGAAGACGGCGCTAATTGCGTCTTACTTGCATAAGCGAGAACGGCGCTACCTTCTGCACGGGCCAAGCATCGGAGCTCGGGGGTGATATTTCTTCCGGTTTAGGGTCAGAATTCGAAAATCGAGATTGAGATAGCTAGTCTCAGTAATCACCACCGAGCGCAATGAATAATTACAACATACGAGGACGATTCGCTACACTACTAAAAGCTACGATATCAACTGTAGACATTTCCTCCTACATCTGAAATGGCGACAACAGCCAGCAAGAAACGCCCACTAGACGACCTCGGTCTTCAGGGTCCTCCGTCAACCGCAAAGAGACCGAAGGCACTAGAGCTTGCGCATGTTCCTGAGGTCTTAACCCTAAAGCAGCGCGGCGAATTTACCTCACAGAGCGACAGCGACCTCGCCTCATCTCTCAGTCCGTCAACACTCGACGCAGAATCCGATTCCGACGACGTCACGTCATCATCGCCATCATTCTCCTCGGCGTCTAATTCCGAACACCACAACGAGCAGCCAGATGAGGAAGACGAGAGCACGTCCTCCTCTTCCCTATCTTCTTCGTCGTCGTCCTCTGCCAGGTCCGGCGGCGCAACCACCAACATCACCACCCTCTCCGTGACGCGCAGGCCACCAATAACGTCCTCTTCTCTATCTAATACAGCCTCCGACCTCTGTTCTCGACTCTCAACCTTTCTCCCCACCCTCGCAGCCGCGAACGACGAATTGGAATTCGAGCGCGCAGCTGGTACTCTGCGGGACCGGGACATCGAGGACATCGATGACGAGGGCTATATTGAGATGAACCTGGGCCTGGGTGTCTTGGAGGAGAGAAAGTCAGATTCTACGGATAGTGGATGTAGTAGTGACTCTGAGAGTAGTGAGGAGGAGGAGGCTGATGATGGTAGAGGACACGAAGTGGGAAGGAGGAGTGCTGGGAAGGACATTCTCGAGACGCTGATGGGGCACAAGAAGAGAAAGGTGGAGATCCAAGTGGTTGATGCTGGGTAGAGAGAGTCATATTTGTTTCACGTGTGAGGGCTGCATAACTTAGTCTTGGAGTACACCAGAAGTAGCACTCACTGCTAATGGATGATCTTCAACAACCGCATCGTTAACTACTGGAATCGATGTAAAAGAGAGGTTCACTGCTTGGCTGGGTAAACTGATCTTAACAGGCAGCGTTTCAATTTTGATATGATAGACGGGGTTTCCAACACAAATGCACGGCGCGCAACACCGCCTTTAATCCTCTGAAGGGTCTTTGGCTATGGAAGCACTTCAACCTGATCGATCCTATCTGTAGGATGGACATCTTTCCGCACTCTCATTTCATAAATGAATTTGGGGACTACAGGCGGTCTGGACCGGGGAACTCGAACAAGCGCTTCCGATCTCTTGTACGTTTACAGTACAAGTAAGCGTTTGGAACTAAGGTGCGGACTATCACACCTCGAGGAAGCGCAATCACGACGACTATGGAGTAGAGCGCTGTGCCGCCTTAAAAGCGTTCCCATACTCTGGCTCCTAACTAGTCAGTGCTGGCCAATTTCCCATTGCAAAGTGTGTCACTTTGACATGATACGTTTTTGTGGAATCTCGGTTTCCAATGGCTTCTCCTGTACACCAAGCCAGCCAATAGAAGCGGATGTATGTATGGCACGTATTCCAACTGTGTTTGAAAGGCGACCTGTGCGTTACCAAACTGGACCACCCCCATAGGATCTTGGACGTTGGGACCGGCACTGGCATTTGGGCAATAGAGTGCCAGTTGCTTGTGCGTGATAGACATGTCCTACATGTCCTTAGAACTGACACTCCAGCAGTGGGCGAAATATATCCTTCGGCAGAAGTGATCGGGACCGATCTGAATCCAATACAGCCACTCTGGTATCTTTGCTCCAATCACGCAGGAAAGACTTGGGCCGCTAATCAACTTCGAGGGTTCACCCTAACGTGCGTTTCGAAGTGGAAGATGCGTCCCACGACTGGATCTTCCCACCGGACCATTTCGACTTCATTCACATACGCACCCTTGGTGGTTCTATCCGAGATTTCCCCACACCCTTGAGGCGGTGTGACAAGTAAGTAAATCGCCGCGAGATGCTGGACAAGCATGTTGCTGATCGTTAACCCCGGACACCTGAAACCCGGCGGCAAAATCGAAGTCACCGAGGGACGTACGCGCTTCTTCTGTAACGACGGGACTTTCTCGGAAGACCCCAAAGAGTGTTACACGGGACTGTGGCTTGTATGTGCTCTTCTGGCTTCCACTGGTGGCCCATCACAGCTTTGTCTGCTTAGATACCAGTGCTCCCAGTCCTGAGCCCAATAATTTACACCTCGTACTTACTTGTCTTCATCTCTATAGGACGAATTCCTCGACATCGCCGACAAAAACGGCCTTGTATTTGATCCTATTCCGCAAGTGCCCGGATGCCTTCAAGGTTGCTCTTTTACGAACGTGAAGGAACATCCTCGAGTCGTCCCGCTTAGACCATAGCCAAAGGACAAGTCACTTAAAGAAATCGTGCGTTTCTTCCGTTGCCAATTCTTGGAAGAGGCCTTGGAGAGCTATACTCTGGCGCTCTTCACCAGAAATGGATGGAGTAAGTCGGAGGTCCAAGTGCTGTTGGCCAAGGTTAGAAACGAGATCAAAAGCAATCGAATGCACATTTATACATACTGGTACGTATTCTCAACTCAGTTGTTGTCTAGGTTGCACTACCTCAAGTGTATCGCAAAGCATCACTGACATACAGGTAGCACTTACGTGACTGCTAGTAAGCCTAAAGCAACTCAAATCGAGGCAGATGATAATTGATTTAAATACGACGGGGCCATTTTCTTGGATTTGGGTCAACAATATCGATGATGTATTGCGGAGGGGGACCAAGACTCAATCGCAACATTTCTTTTGCTGTTTTCATAAAATCTAGTCCTGGATTATTGACTTGAAGAAGGCCACAAACTACCCCCTTGTACATCAAGATGATATGATGAAATGACCTTATAGCCCTATAAGACGGTTCCTGAAGTCCTGTATTTGAGATAGCAGCTACCTCACCACATTATGATGCTTTGTTCTACTGTATGCTCTGAATCTGATGCCTCGCCACGTGAATGAAAGAGAGTGGTCAATTATATTACGGTGTCTAAAAGACGCATGCAACTAACTGTCCATTACCTTACTAAGGTGGTTCGCGCATGGGAAGTTCGCGGTTACTTTAGAAAGCCTTATAATCTTCCTTTTTCCCCGCTGCACCCTCTTCCCCCCCTGCAAGACCTTTGAACTATCGGTCTCCTCCAGCAGACATGCGCTTGAGCCAGCTTTCATCGTACGCTCTTCGGAGTTCTTCCTTTCTCTCCGCGCAAATACAGACCTCAGAATGGCGTATCCCTCTTCGTTGACCCTCCTCGCCATCTCAGCATGCGCGTTGATAGTCTACTCCATTGTCACCGCTATCTACCGCCTTTACTTCCATTCCCTGGCCAAGTTTCCCGGCCCGAAGATTCCAGCGTTGACATTATGGTACGAGTTTTATTACGACGTGATCAAGCGCGGCTGTCATATTTGGAAGATAGAAGAGATGCATAAAAGATACGGTATTGCGCTCTGCTCTGGCCAAACTCTTTCGTTTGACAGTTTCGACTTGTCTGCACCTGCACTTCTTCTTTCAAAAAGCGTACCATCCAGTCCTCTTGCCCATCTAGCTTATGGGGGTTTGCAGGACCTATCGTTCGGTTAAACCCTCACGAGATCCATATCGATGACCCCGATTACTTTGACGAAATCTACGCTCCCGCCTCGAAGAAACGAGACAAGTACGAATGGTGGGTCAAGTTGGCGGGTGCGCCTCAATCAGCCTTTTCTACTGTGACGCATGAGCAACATCGACTGCGCCGAGCTGCCCTGAATCCGTTCTTTTCGAAACGCTCCGTCGCTCAGTTAGAGCCTGTCATCCGAGACAAGGTTGAAAAGCTAGCTGGCAGGTTCGAGAAAGCCGCCAAAACTGGGGAGGTAATCAGGTTGGATGCCGCGTACATGGCGCTGACTACGGATGTGATCACGCAATACGCATATGCGAGAAGCTATAATTACTTGGCTGAAGACGATTTCAAGCTCGAATGGAAAGAGACGCTCATCGGCGCTATGGAGAAAGGCGCGCTCCTCAGGCAATTTCCGTGGATGGTGCAGGTAATGGACGCCATGCCAGACTGGTTGGTTGCGTTGACCAATCCTGGGATGGGAATGTTATTCAGTTGGCAACGGGATGTGAGGAGGCAGGTCGAGTCAATCCTAGAGACGAAAGATCCAAACGCAGACAAATCCACCAAGACCATCTTCCACACATTACGCGATAGCAGTTTACCCAGTCATGAGAAAACGCTGGATCGACTATCCGACGAAGGAGAGATATTGGTCGGTGCTGGAAGCGAAACGACGGCAAAGACTCTAACGACAATTTCATACTATTTGTTGCAAAACAGGGAATTGCTACAAAAATTGACAGCAGAGCTGAGAACAGCTTTGCCGAACCCCCAGACTACTGCGCCTTGGTCCAAGCTCGAGCAGCTACCCTATCTTGTAGGACTTCCACAAGCCACTTTCATATCGTTTACCGTTTGAGGTGACTAATCGTGTGCAGTCTGCGGTCGTATCAGAAGGTCTCCGCCTTTCTTATGGCGTGACTACTAGACTTCCTCGGATTGCTGCCAACGAGGTGCTAACATACAAGGACTGGGAGATCCCAGCTGGTGTAAGTCTCTCAGTGCGAGAATCACGTACATCTGGCTTCATATGACTGAAACGAACTCAGACTCCCGTCAGCCAAACTCCTTACTTCGTCCTCATGAATCCCCACGTGTTTCCCGATCCTAAGAGATTCGATCCAGACCGATGGCTCACGCCCTCGAAAGACGGGCAGCGTCTGGACAGATATCTGGTCTCATTTGGCAAAGGTAGCAGACAATGCCTTGGCATGAAGTGAGTATTTTTACGAAGTCCGAGGGCAGAGTATGGCTAATCTGATGAATCCTTCAAGTCTGGCTTATGCCGAACTATACCTTACTGCGGCTACTGTCTTTCGACGCTTTGAAATAGAATTATTCGAGACGACAATCAAGGATATCGAGATCGCCCATGACTTTTTCGTTGCAGCGCCGAGCCTGGATTCGAAAGGTGTAAGGGCAGTGATTACTGGATTGGTCACGGGGTGACACGATTTTGCACGCTGCATCCTTGATGGATGATCTGGGATCGATTTGCGGCGCAAGGTGGATATATCTATACTGCCAGGGAAAAGAAGCTTGTGTGTGATATGCTTGAGCTTTTGCTGTCTTACCTTGTGTGCACAGGTAGCTATGGTTTCAGGTCGTCAATGGTTGCCGATATCCACACCATCAATATGTATGGAGAAACCCCACCTCATCACATTAGAGGTCTGCACAGTGAGATTCAATAGATCATATGCTTGTAAATGGTCATGAATCTACATACACATGGTGTTGATGTGCTCTGTGGCTATGCAATCTGTCAGATACTTAGCATCGGTAATCGTTTACGACCTACGAGTAAAACTAGTGGCACGGCCCGCAGGTGTCAGACCTCAACCTTAACCTTAACCTTATTGCAAAAAGTCCAAGCGATGATCCTAGCTCAGGGTACCAAACCCTCAGGTTGTTTGGTTTGATCAAGTGAGTCCATCATAGCACTCCTCACTAGGGTTTGAGGGATCTCTTTTCCATCATCAATATTGGTGCCCATGCATCTTACATTGATGTTTGTTATATTGTTGACTCGAGTCACTCTTAGATAGTCTTATTGATCTGGGTTTGTTATTTTGGTTCGTTGATTTGGTGGTTGTGTTCTCATGCGTGTTGGCTTGGATCTTATCATACATCCACTACTCTCGTAGAGAAGTGCCCGACCATCTGAGGTGTCAACTTAGGGTTATTCGGTACCCTTCCTGCCCCGCTGTGTCACACCTTCACTTGCTCATACGAAGACCTGCCTGCTGGCTGGGTGAGTTTCTTTCATCCATGATGGTCTCTATGTCCGTCAGCCCTGATTTATTGGGGGGTTGAAGTGGGCTTGGAGCCAACGGAGCCAAATGTAGCTTTTGCCCACAAAAACATCTATGCTGAGCTTTTGACGATGGACCTATCTGCAAAACCCAGTCACCCCCACGGGCAGCTCGGTTTGGGTGGATATCTCCACACTACTTCCGGAGAGAACAATCTCCACTCTAAAGCCCTGTTCAGAGACCGAAAATCGGGCTGACGGCTTTGAGATGTAGCAAAATGACGGTCAATACACGACACCCTAAGTGTAGACTTCTGTCTTCAAGGATGGCTCCGAATCTTAACTGGCTCCTTACTTTAGTAGCTTCTACGGTTGGTTCTGTCTTATTGTTTCTCGTCTTGTCAATGGAGACTGATCAGTTCAGGTCGAGATGCTAGTACGTAATGAAGCAAATCGACGTGGCAGAACTGGCTCGGATGGTACGTGGATTGCAGATCCCGAGAACATGGAACTCAGGTGATCCGTTTCTCGAGATTGTCGCCCGGAGAGATCTACCGACACCGTTCAAGGCCGTGTGGTCCGTGGCGCTGTTTTCCAAGGCTGGACAGGCGCGCGTGGTCGTTGCGTTACGCTTGGGATCGCCTGTTGGTATAGGGGATACGAGTCCGCCATACTGGTTGTGCTCTATCGTAGGCATTGCGGTTTTGTTGGCTGTGATTGGGGAGTGGTCTTCGTGGAGGGAGTCCGATTCGGGTACCTGATGAGGAACGGACATTGGCTGACGAACGGGTGCTCTCCGAGTCCACAAGGATGAAGAAACTAAGTTGAAAGATCCTGAAAGTATATCCATATGTCGCAAGTGAGGAACGAACATACCGTTGCGGAAGTTATCTGAGCGCTAATTCCAAATCGCCTTGGATGACCGAAGGTTTTTCATTCAATGGTAAAATCTCGAACTTTGATGTCCTCCATCTCCATGGCTTCTCCGTCCGTCAAACCATACACGTAGCAGAAACCGAGATAAGGACAGCGTAACTGATGGGAGCTCTAGCGGATTAGAGCCAAAGAGACGTAGACTATGGAATGTAGGCGAGCATCGCATATGTACTGCTAGAATGGCACAAAGAGCCTGGCTTATACGGTTCTGCGAACCTGGATGCAGCCTCGAGCTTGCAGAGTCCGAGGGAGAATCCACGTCCTGCAGACGTGCTTCGCACTTGTGCGCGTATGCTCGACTTACGGTGCCAGTGCGGAGAGTAGAGTGGTGGTTGCGGAGATATCGACTCATGCGAAAACGGAACCTCGAACAGCCAGGAAGGTCTGATGCCCTCATTCGTTCATCACAGAGTTGGATCATGTAAGATCTTGATGAAAGCGTTCTTGCTGGAGGACATTCTTTATCAGGTCACAATCATCGAAAATCATTCTGCGGCCGGCGGAGCTCACGCGGACTGTACTGTCTCTTGTTCTTTGACCCGGCAGCTGTTGTGGAACTTCACTATGCCTTGGCCTGAAGTTATTTCCGTGTACATAGCAGACTCGATGGTACCCTTTCATTGACCATTGATTATAGACAAATACAACGAGAACATTTATAGCGCCAAAACATCGTCCATATTCCACTCACACGCTTCTCTCGATTGGTATTAAATGCGCTCTGAAACAAGGACAAACATCTCTGACTGTAAAAACAAGCCATTCCTGTTGACGCTCCTCCAAGGACGTGTTGGATCAATGAGTGTAATGTCAAAGCGGCGGAAAAGCTAACGAGGTCGCTCCATCAACAATGTTCAGGCGTGGAAGGTGTCATACGTACCTCAGCCAAGGCCTTGCCGAGTTCGAGCAACGCAACAGGTTTTCCTAGACAAGCATATCGCCCAGATCCAAAAACGAGGTCGATCACTCTGTTCATCTGAAGTAAGCGCTCCTCATCGACTGTGAGCCATCGCTCAGGACGGAAGAAGTGTGCGTCTTCACCGAAGACCTCCTTGTTCCTATGCACGCCCCAAGCACAATAGCCAATATTTGTCCCGCCAGGGACATATTGACCATTAAGGGTATCACCGCCTTTAGGCACTGTTTTCTGCATAAGACCCATCACAGGTGGCCACATGCGCAGACCCTCCTTGATGCAGGCCTGTAGATACGTCAAATCTCTCGCCTCCGCGTCACGAACGATGGGCTTTGAGAGATGGTTGTTGTGCCCAGCTTTGTCAATTTCGGATCGCAGGGTGGCGTAGACATTGGGTTGCGTGATGATGAAGAGGGTTGTGGCCCGGAGAGCCGTGACTGTGGTATCGGACCCTGCCATGCTGTGCGCCCATCAACATTCTGCAGGATTATATGGCTCGGAGGCTGAGAGTCAAGGGGATGCGAGAGGGGAGGATGGCATACATTTGCAATACAGCCTCGATTTCCGCTTCTCGTTGTGTGAGCCCGTGGTGTATGAAGGACCCTAGCATATCCTGTCTTGTCTCTTTTTCAGGACCGAACCTCCGTGCCACTAGTCGCTTCGCAACCCTGATCAAAAACTGGTCATTAGTCACGGCTCTACAAATGCAGGGGGAATGCGTGCTGACCCCATCAACTTTCCCACCCCGGTCTTATCCTCCGAAGAGGGCATGACAAGCCTGCTGATCCAGCCGATTCTTATCAGCCGACTGAGAATCGGAAGCGTGGATAACCATTCAAACACCGGCAGCATCACTCTTTGCGTCTTAATGTATTCATGTACATCTCCATCCTTGGCTAAGAAACCAAACGGCTCTCCAAAAGCCATGTCTGAAATCACATCGATGGTAAGATATTGTGTGATACGGGCAAAGTCAAGCGGTCGCAGAGTTGAGCCAGAGGACATGTATTTGTCATGAAGCAGCTTGATAAAGTCAAGTAAGCGATTGTCAACGCTCTCCTCAAGATGGGGATTCTCCTTTCCCGAGTACTGTTATTCAACCTCCAGTTCAGTATATCATACTCAATGACACATTCAAGGGAACACAACATACACCAGATGTCATTTTGGCTCGAAGGTCGAGATGCCGCATCTCATCTCTCTCAGAGAAGACATGGTTGAGCATGTGGTTGAACGAAGTAGCATCGTACCAGTCAGATCGTGTGTAGGGTGACCGAACTGCGCTCATTCGTCGTAAGATCTCAGGGTCATCCGTCACCAGATCGTTAGGGCTTATCCGGGCAAGGTGACCTATGTTGCACAGGATGCTGTCAGGCACCATTATAGAGGTACTCAGTAGCATTGAGGCCGTACCGTATTGGTTGCAGACATCTGCTACCTCTAGATGCATCGTCCCCAGGAAGGTGCATCTCATCATCCATAGCTTCGAGAAGGATGCTAGCCATGGGCCACTGAACTGCCTTAGATGGTAGTACGCGAGGAATCTGTGGATCGCAAAAGCCACGACGGAGCAAAGGACGATGATATATCCGACGGTTGACAGCGAAAGGATATTGAAGGGGTTTTCGGCCATGCTGGACGCTGCACTGAAGTCCATTGCGAAAAGATCTCCAACGAGGTCCCCGTCGCTCTTCTAGTAGTAGAGCCCTAGTACAAACGCATGGTAATTTATCACAGTGCGCACGGAGAAGATGTGGCGAATGAGCGAGATATCTGTTCCCTGAGCACTTGTAACCTGTTCTTGCACAGTAGTAGCAATGAAGTCCAGTCAGGTATTTACCAAACTCGAGCGCCGCGGAGCTCGCTATCGCATCGAGATCCGCTCAAGCTGCTGAAGCCGCAGCTTCTGTTTCTATTGGAGCAGCGGTATGTCTGGTATGTAGGGTAGATTCCAGCGGAGGATAAGGTACGAGCTCGGTGCTTTCTTATGCGACCGCGAATCATCTCCTCTTCCGGACCCCCATTGCGAAGTACTCATACATGATGATATGCGGGGCGTGGGTGGGCTGCCGTCTACCTTACTCAGCGTTTAACATGGAACGTGCAGCTTCGCTTGGGCCACGTCCCGCGACCCGCCCGCTCCCTGCTGTGGAAACCATTGGAAGGCGCTCTTAGCTCTTTTGACAACCTAGCTGATGGTCAGCATACGGGATACATTAACGATACACAAGGTTGGGGTGACAGGTTGATTCTTTTCAACAAGCCTTCAGATATGGCTATCACCAACTAATGCGGGTAAGTGGCTTGCTCTTGCTCGCTCCAAGTGCTCTCGAGCCTGGCAAGGACCAAGGGGGACGGCACACACTCTGGCGAGAACCACT
>JAABUP010009249.1_pt1 | contig 12186 bp, 16 predicted proteins | sample 5559201 | NCBI WGS metagenome assembly JAABUP01 (sample SAMN10711887, study PRJNA513373) | rock metagenome | isolation source: Antarctica rocks | place: Antarctica | reverse complement strand
CCCCCCCCACCTCCTTCACCCTGGCTGCTACGTACTCGGCTGAAGACTCTCCCTGCTGTTGTTCTTCGAACCTGTGCGGCGTACGGATTACGCAGAGTTCGTTCTCAGTAAGTTCAGTATCAGAGGGCCAAAGAGTCCTGCAGTGTGGCGCATGATCTTGGGTTGAACTCCCTGATGAAACAATCGAGGTTGCTGGCGTGCTGTGCAGTAGTCGGCTGTCTTCGTGCAATACACTCGACATGTCCGACATACTTGTCGTATCTGTATAGCTTGCAGTCTCAAAGTGCCTGATGCGAATCTGACTCTCATCTTGGTCAGCCGGCCTATAGATTGCAACGTTAGTGGATCCTGTTCCGTCTTTCGATAATTTCATCATTTTCACAGGCGAGTCGCTGTCTTCTGTTCTGCCCTTTGCCATTCCGCTTTCGTCTGATACAGATATTCTCGTTCGCTTCCTTCCGTAAGCTTCTTGCACAAGGACGCCAAATTCATCCTTAGCGAGCAGGTGCGTTGGCTGCGCACTGTCGGCCAGGTCGACAACCTTTGCGCCTGTAGAGAATGAGAGATGTTCAGGCATGGACGACACCCACCATTCAACTAGCGCAAGCTCTGCTTAGGTGGACTACCTCTTGACCTCTTCTGTGATGCCTTGGCCTCTGTTTCAAGCTGCTTCTGAGCCTTCCTGGCTTCCTTGGCCTGCTCCCTTCGAGCCTTCTTGAGAGCATCCTTAGCCTTCCTTGCTTCAGCTCTCGTGGCTCGATCCTCACGCTTCTGTTGAGCTTCCAATTCTTTTTGAGCCTTCAAGGCAGCTCTGGCTTCAGCTCTAGAGACCTTTTCATGAGCCTCACGCTCTTTGGCAGCCTCCTTGGCGTCCTGGAGCTCTCTAGCTTTCTGAACCTTGGAAGGACTGAAGAACAGCACACCGACACCCTCTTCTGCTCTGAGCTCTTCAGTGAAAGGCTGTCCACGCTTTCTCTTCTTCTTCTCATTGTCAAGAGCTTCATGATAGCCTCTCTCACGGTCTTCTGCCAGCTTGAGCTTGGCAGACAAGGTGATACATACACCACCTAGTTTTTTGATGACCTTCTCAGTTTCATTATCCCTCTCAGCCACTGCTTCATTGACAATCCTTCTGATGGTTCTCTGAGCTGATGGTGTGTCCAGACAGCTGCTTGAGTGCCTTGAAGGTGTTGATTCAGCTCCTGAGGCTTCAGGATGGTCACCTCCTTCCCTCTTGAAGATCTTGAGTACTTGGTCTGGATCGAAGGGTTCTATGCCAGTCTCAAGCCATCCAGACCTTACATTGGCTTCTGTGAAGGCTCTGTCAAAGGCTGAGTAGAAGTTCTTGAAGAAGTCTCGCTTAGTGACACTGGCAAGGCCTTGAGACAGCCTAGATTGAGCATCCAGTGACTAACTATAATAGGTGGCCAAAGGTCGGAACAGCCTGACATCCAAGGGCTGCAGCCTATGTGTTGAATGAGGAGGGAAGACTGCCACTAGTATCCTGTTGCTCCGACACCATTCCAAGAAGTTCAGAGTGCAGTGAGAGCCATGGCCATCAAGAATGAGCAGTCTCCAGTCTCTCCTGGCCTTGTCGAGAGTTTGCTTATGCAATAGGCTCTGCAACCAGCTCAGACCAAGCTCATCACTTGTCCATCCATTATGTGAGCTTGCAAACCAACAGGGATGCTCCTGTGGGTCATAATCCATCCCAGACATCGGGGGTAGCGCCCTGATGTCTGGCGCATGGGATTTAGGCGACGATGCTGGACTCTTGCCAAGTCCGGGATTACCGCTCAGCACCCACTTTGAGGACGCGCTGGGAGAAGGCTTGGACTCCTGGTACGACTCAGTCGAAGGTGCTATGGCTGGATTACCCACGATGCCTGCGTCGCCATCCATGAGTGAGTGGGAGGACTGGCTGCAGAGTCGTGGAAGTCTAGACGTCGACTGCTAGCATGATCGAGATTGGTGACAATGCCCTCGCTGAGGATTGTCCTCTGACAGTTGACTACGTAAGGGCTCAGCCGGCTTTGAAACTGGTAGTCTTGCTGCACCACATCATCAAGCCGAATCCTTCCTCCTTGCCTTGCCACTTGATGGGCTCATCGCCATCGTAGTACATTACTTGGCCAGGTTTCACATCTGAATGCTCGGCATCGCCATCTCGCATGACAGGACAGTCGCGCAGAGCACTGAATGCCAAAGTATCAACGATGCGTCCAGGTGCGGTATGGATGTAATCAATCACCCCGTCTGCGATTGGCAAGAAACAGACGCATTTGCCACGTTTCAGCCTTCTGCGGACTTCATCCTCGCTTATACCTAGCAGGTCGGCAAGGGGCTGTGCTCGCAGACTCTTCTTCATCAGCGAAGAGCCTGTTCGCCTGCATAATTGTAGCATACCTTGATGAATTCTTCGCCGGCAACTGAGGTCTCGGTGGTGTCGTCAAGTATTGTAAATGGTTTGGCAGCTTGGGTTTTCGCTGCGGGTGGCTCCGTTACAATGGCACGCCAACGTTCGACTTGCGTGGCGAGACTTTTTCGCGCATCTTCGGCGACGTCCTCGCCAATGCCGTCTACTAATATCATTGTGAATGCCGATCGCAAGGATAGAAGTGTGAGATATTTCGAAAGAAGCAAGGTTGGGAGGTGCAAATCGTGAGCATGTCATGCTTCTGCCGTCAGCCGGCACTCACGTAATTTCGCCTAGGCACTGGTTGCCGGCTTTCGTATTACTAGATTCCCCACCACTGCAAGTTTCTCATGCGATATGATCCATGTCCGTATATCTCATGCCTTCTTGCGACAGCACCGCAGTTCGATTGCCACGAGGCGCGTAATCGTGAAACAGGATACTGATACAGAGGAATCCAGCTTCCGTTATTGATGCGGCACATATCTTGTGCGGTGCAACGGGTATAAGCATCGAAAATTTCACGTGGCCGAATCTGACATTGGACCCCGCGTCTGAGTGCGGGGCAGATTATATAATCAGGTACAGTGCGCCGATCAGCAGGTGAAAAGCACGATAAGTTACGGGCAAATGAGTTGACTCCAGTAAAATTTGATCTCACGACATCGACGTAACGAACAGTAAAGACGGATGATGAGTATCACAGTAGCCTATAGGTCGTGTCCGCGTAGTGGCGGGCAATAATGATGCCTGATCCATGCGCTGATACGCCCAATGAAGCAAGACCGCCCATTAACCCGAGAACCGCGACATTATAAGGAGTTGCAAGCAAGGAAAAGGCAAAATTTCTGCTGCATCTCGAACCGTTGCTAGTCAAGATCGTCCCAGTCTCGGGCCAGGGGAGCAGCAACGCTGGCTGCGTGTGGAAAGATCGATAAACACGACGGCAACTCGCCGGACGTTCTCTAGGCCGACCCGCTACGGCTAGCGAGACGGGGCTTTCTGCGTGAAGCTTCCTGTGATTGGGTCCTAGTTGGCCTCTATGGCTTCCTCGCGGACCTCATATCTCACAGTTTGTACGGTCGTGAACAGCGCCAGAGTCTCTTGCAGTGACTCCGTCCTCGGGCGTAAAAGCCGGATGCATCTCATTGTATTGAAGGTAAGCGCAGCGCGCGGCGTCGCAAATGTGGCTCGCCGGGAACACACTGGATCCAGACTGACCTCCTTGCACCGCTATCGCAGCTTGCGTGGTACGCGGAAGGTCGTCCGCAAGCAGTCCATACAGGACTCGTCTGTTTTTTGTTCACTCTCCGTGTAGGTTACGCTTTCCAGGAAATACTACCCTTTTCTAGCGGTCCTTTCTACTTTACGTGTATAGTGATCGAGCTTCGCAACTTTCTCGCCCCTAAGAGCGTTTGCTGAGTAGAATGAAAGAGGCGCTGTTGCTACGGAATTAAAGGTGAGGCTCAGCAGGATTGTGTTGAGTGACTACTTCTCTTTTAGAATAATTAAGTTTACGGAGATTCCTGCATTATCGTGAGCCGAGGCTTGATTCCATACTCGCGGATTCTAAATCGTCGAAGATTCTAAATCTGTAAGCTAAGAAAAGGTGAGTGTGCCGAGGTCGGTTTCATATGGCACAGAGTGTTGGTGGTTTGATCTGACGGCATGCTCCCAATGTATGAAGTGGCAATTGCTGTCAAGATTGTGCTAGCTGACTGCTTCTCCATCGAGTAGATAGGATATCTCTGACAACGTTTCTCGAGCGTGACCTTGTTTCATCACCATCATGAGCCGGATAGCTTCAACCAAACTCATATTCATTTGGCACCAACCAATCATGACTCCGATTTGTTTGCCAAATTAAATCTTCACATCTCGTCTTCGGCTTTTCGCGGCATTGACGACTTACAATACCTGTCATATAAAGTGCAAACTTCCATCTCCTAAATAATCCCAAAGCACGATAACATCCGGTCTACTGTATGCTCACGAGTGCGTTGGCATCGCCACGTCCGATTGTTTACTTATAGCATCTTCCGCTCTCCACAAACTCGTCACCGTCTTCCACTGGGTATAGAACCGTAATCCATCCTTACCGTAGAAATTCGCAACACCACCTCCAGCAACACTCTTCTTGTTTCCCGTAAAGCTGAACATGGGCAACGGGACGGGGATAGGGACGTTGATACCGAGCTGGCCAGCTTCAAGTTCCTTTTGGAACAGCGTAGCGGTAGCGCCCGAACGCGTGAAGATGGCGGCGCCATTGCCGTATTCGTTAGCGTTGATGAGGTTGATCGCCTCGTTGCTAGATTCGACGTTGAGGCAGACGAGCACAGGACCGAAGATCTCTTCGGTATAACACTTCATGTGAGGTTTGACGTTGGTGATGATCGTTGGACCCACCTGGATAGAGCTAGGTCAGTGGAATGCTGGATTTCGGGATGTGGTGACATACCCAGTTTCCGTTGGGATATTTCGCTGGCTTTTGACTTCTTCCATCAAGCAAGATTGTTGCACCTTCGTTTTGCGCGCTCTGGATCAAATCCTCGACACGTCTCTTGCTTTGAGGACTGATTAGTGGACCAAGATCAGCGCCTTCTTCAAATCCTCCGTTGAGTGTAAGCTTCTTTGCTCGGTCGGCCAATTCTGGCATCCATTCTTTGGTCTGACCAATCAGGACGAGGGTGCTCAAAGCCATACATCGCTGGCCGGCTGCGCCGAACGCAGCACCTACGATGGCGTTGAGTGCGTGATTCTTGTTGCAGTCTGGAACGACCGCCGCGTGGTTCTTCGCACCGAGATTTGCCTGGACACGCTTGCCGTTGGCGGAGCCACGAGTGAAGATGTATTCCCCAGCACGATTTGAGCCGACGAATGAGATGGCTCTGATGGCGGGCTCGTCGATGATGAAATCGACGGTCTTAGCACCGCCGTGGATGATGTTGATGACGCCTTCGGGGTAGCCGGCTTGTCTGCAAAGGTCGGCAATGATCATGGCACAGCCGGGGACACGCTCGCTGGGCTTCAAGATCAAGGTGTTGCCAGTGATGGTCGCAAGGGGAATGCTCCACAACGGGATCATGGCTGGGAAGTTGAATGGGCAAATAGCAGCTACGACACCGAGTGGTTCGCGGTACGATCTTGTTTCCATGTCCTTGGCAACTTCAACGACCTCGCCAGTCAGTTGAGTCGTAATGCCACACGCTGTCTCGCAGACTTGGAGACCTCGCAAGACATCGCCCCTGGCGTCCGCGCACGTCTTGCCCTGCTCTAGTGTGATGGAAGCTGCGAGTTTCTCCGTATTCTCACGAATCAAAGCTGCGAGCTTGAACATGATTTGCTGCTTCCGTATGATCGAGGTGGCCTTCCATTTTGGGTATGCTTTTGATGCAGAGTCCACGGCCGCTTTGAGCTCTGCGTCGGTGCTCTGAGGAACTCTTGTGACGAGGTTGTTCGTTGCGGGATCGTGGAGGTCAATCCATGTGGAGGCGGAAGGGATGAACACATTGTCAATGAAGTTGTGTATATCGATGACCTCGGCGATCTTTTCGTGGGTAGTGGGATACTCGCAGGCGCTCATATCTGTTAACGGCAAGTGAAAAATCGCAAAGCACAGCTTTTTCACCGAGAGCGAAGAGTGAATGCTCAGTGCTCGGATTGAAAGTGGCGGGGGATGAAGTGGACTCTATATGTATAGCTTCAGCTTTGAGGACTCCGTAACGATCCTTAGGCTGCTGCGGCTCGTCACTTTACCCATATCTAGAACTCCCGTGGCTGTTGCGGGGAAAGCGCGGTGAGCGGTCCGGCTGGTCCGATCAACGGTCCGGCTCCACCATACCCTTTATGATTCGAGCCGTTGAAAGGGATGCCCTTGCGATTGAAGGGAATGATGCCTTCTTACATGCCGAGTCGCGGTCCAGACTCCATGTTCTCTATCCAACTTGGTAGCGGTGTACAGCTCAGCTGCCAAGCACCAACCACCTTAGAAGTGAGATTGTGGGCCTGAAACGGCCGGCTTTACCTTGAAGACCCCTGTGAAGTGGCAGGCTAGAGTGCCTCTCGCAAAATTGTACGCGATCCCCGGACAACGGACCGGCCGGCACTCGCTCGTTCGTCGCGGAATCTGGTGCCCTCCCGTTCGACTGGAAAAGTATTTAGGAGATCCTGTGCTGCCCAGCCTCTTCGGAAAAGTATCTACTTGTATACCATTCTTTGATTGCAAGGTGACAGATTGCACCATGCCTGGAGCGGTCCCAAGTCCAGACACTTACGGCGCAGGCTCCTTCTTGGACCAGGCGGCTCGCGCCATACCTGACGATGCACGCCGTGTCTTCGAAATTCTAGCCCGGGCCACACCAGGATTCACTCAAGATCCTCGCTTATGGGACTCCGTCTCTTTCGACGGCGGCGCGGACCCAATTGTGCCAGGCGCTCTGAAGACTCCCGTCGTTGCTGCTGCTCTGCATGCCATGTGTGGAGTTGTCGCTAACGAATTGTTGGAGCACAGGGACGGTCACGCCTCTGGCCGCCGCGTGCTGATCAATACTGATCATGCTGCCCTTTGGCTAGGCACCGTAGCCATCACCAAGCGGAATGGACTCACTGTCGCAGAACTTGCTAAAGCCAACAAGCTTGCAGAGATATTTGAGAAGAATTTGGAAAATGGAATTTTTGGGACTCCGCTGAAGTTGCGGGCGACCGCTGTTTACCCGACCGGCAGTCCAGGGGTTTGGTACCAGCTTCACGGCTCGCTCAACGCCGACGCAGTCCTTGAAGCGATCGGCTTGGATCCTGAAACACCCTGTGAGGATGTCGACGAAGCTTACAGAGTCATCAGCCATCACGTGAGCAAGTTCGGCGCGGACGAACTTGAAATGATCAATGTCAAGAAAGGTCTCTGTGGGAGCATCTGTTACACCCCAGAACGGTGGAGACAGACACAGATGAGCAGGGCGCTCTCCAGGCATCCACTTGTGAATAACAGACTTCAATCATACGCCATCCCTACCCCCGTGGTGGCCATACCACCCGTATCTACAGACAAGCGACCTCTGGCCGGCATCAAAGTGATCGAGCTGGTACGGATCATTGCTGGCCCAGTCATCGGATCAACCTTGGCAGCGCTCGGAGCGGATGTTATTCGTGTCAATTCCAGCCGGCTTCCTGACTTCAATGTAAGATATGGTCTCTCGCAGTTGCTATACACGTCTTTGCACGATCTTTGTCACCTTTGCACTGTCTGCTCGCGAGTGACCTTGAGACGCAAGAGCTAAAAGTTGTGCACCACAGTCCCTCCAACTTACCTTGAATGCTGGTATTCGAACAGTTGATCTCGATATCAACCAAGACGACGATCTAACAAGAATGAAAGAGCTTGTAAAAGACGCCGATGTCTTTGTCCAAGGTTACCGGCCCGGATCTACCGCTAGGTATGGTTTGGGTCTCCAGAACCTTCTGGAAATGGCCGGCAAAAGAGGGAGAGGTATTGTGTATGTTGAAGAGAATTGCTACGGACCAGACGGTCCGTTTCATGATCGACCTGGCTGGCAGCAAGTGGCCGACGCCGCCTCAGGCTGTGCGTATGTAACAGGCCGATCGCTGGGGCATGAGGATGGGACTTGTGTGCTTCCCGCACTTCCTGCTCCGGACATGATGACAGGGCTTGTTGGGGCTATTGGAGCTATGATGGCTATCCGCGACCGTGCACGCAACGGAGGTTCTTATCACGTCTTCAGCTCCCTGCTCGCGGCCGCCGCATTTCCATTACAGCCTGAGATTGGTTTATATTCCCCAGGGGTGGTGCAGAAGTGCAACGAAAGATTCGAATGGGATGCTGTGAATCCAGCCTTATTCGTTCTCGAGCTTCTGGATGTGGTGTTGAGGGGTTGGAAAAGGGTTTTTCCCGAATACTTCGCTGCCGACTCGCCGTGGATAACGACTCTAACAGGACCTTGGGGCAACTTCCAATTGCTCGAGCCGGTTCTCCGGCTGGCGGATAGCAGCGCCTCACCGCGTTGGTTGACAGCCCCGGAACCTAATTGTTGTCATAAGAGCGGCACGATCTCGTGGCTTTGTCCCGAAGCTGAGTGTACAGAGCCGCGGCAGAAGGAGTACAGTGGACGAGGTGAGGGAGTTGTAACGCGGATTGACAGGGAAATATGAGAAAAGCATCGAAAACTTTCACTTCGTAGATTGTGGGCGTATATTCACTCGCAAGGCATTTGCACCTTATAAAGGGGCCATGAGTCTTCCCGAGCAGTCCCCACACGCGTATCACGAAGCAGACATATCCCAGGCCATCTCAGAATATCATTCAGGCAAGCACACGTCGTTGCGGCAAGCTGCGGACGCATTCAGCATTCCCTGTACGACACTCCAACGCCGCGTGGCCGAAGATCGTATGCCCACGCATACCAGCAAATACTCGCTACCGCAGAAGAGAGGATACTAGTACAATGGGTTACTCGTCTAACAACGACTGCCTTCCCAGCGTCGCCTGCACTGGTTGTGGAAATGGCTGACGAAATACGGCGTGGCCGCTTACAGCTCGCCAAAGGCTCGGACCTTTCACCCCGAGGTCCAGAGTATATGGACAAGACAAAATCGACAGCGCCCGGCACAATGCTACGAATGCGGAAGATGTAAAGAGGTGGTTTGATGACGTGACAAGGCTTCGTATATTGCATCAATAGACATCGGACCGCAACTACAACATGGTCGGGCGAGGACTTGCAGTAGGAACGAGCCAACCGTCCAGGGCCTTGATCAACATACGGGAAGGGACACTCTCTCTCAACTGCTCAAGATGTGTTGCACGGTAATTGCGCAGAAGGGACAATCAAGAGAGCGATGTCCCGAATAATCACAGCCTCGTTCCTATCACTGCTCTTGCGGCAAGTTATCTCGAAGAGGTCGTCGGGAAACAACGAATGCCTAGGAAATGTCTCTTGCTTCACAAGCAAGCTAATGCAAAGTCCCTTAAAGACGTGACCAGACATTGAAGCTGAAGCTTCAACGCCACACATCATGGCGTTTGAGGTTGCTATCACGAACAGCGGTCAAGAGCACCAACTCGACGTTCTCTCAAACGACATTCAATACAAATTTAATGTCTTGGGATCTCATGCTCGTCTAGTATCGTAACGTCTACAAATTGCTCTCCCCTGCCTCTTTGGCAATCTCAATGACAAGCTTCCCAAACTGGCTCCCACTCTTCATATCCTCAAACAAACTATCTATCCCTTCCATGTTATCTAGACCACCAGTAACTGTCCGTGAGACTATAGGACGGATCATCTTGTTTGAGACGAAATTCACCATGTCTGCAAATTCCTTTCTCGAGCCACCGGTCGAGCCTCGAAGATCGATATTCTGGAGCACGGCGCTCATTGAAAACGGCATTTCCGGGCTAATGGTCATGCCGTACGATACGATCGTCCCACCGGGCTGCAGAATGTTAGAATGAAATCGGGTAGAAAGAGCTCAGTCCGACCAACTCTAAGCAGCTTCACACCCTTCGCGATGATATCTCCTCCCGTTCCATCAATGATGGCATCGAATTTTTTCTTATCTCGGGGTAATTGATTTAACAGGTCCTTGTCCCAACCCTCCTTCTTGTAGTTCACTCCACCACCGCGCCTAGCTTTTTGGCCTTCTCGATCTTCTCCTCACTGCTACTGGTCACAAACACGTTTGCACCTGCTGCTGTCATAAACAGCAATGCCATGAGTGCTACCCCTCCTCCAATCCCAGTGATGAGGATACTCCTGCCCGGCTTGCAGTTCCCACTCTTCGTGACTGTCGCTCTCCAAGCCGTCAGCCCCGTCAATGGCAGAGCGGCCGCTTCTGCAGAGCTCAAATGCTTCGGCGTCTCCTCCAGCTCGCTCGCGTCGATAGTGACAACGTCCGTGAGGGTGCCAACAGGATTCATCTTTGTTCCTCCCAGGTACGCATACCCCTTTGGATCTTCAGGGCCCTCTGGGTCATCTTTCCATCCGGAACCTGGGTTCAAGATTACCCTCTTGTTGAGCCATGTCTTTGCTGCGGGCGAGGAGCCTGAAGAAACGACGACTCCAGCCCCGTCAGCGAGAAGGGGGATACCGAACGTGACACCTGGGTAGAGGTGCTGGCGGAGGAACAAGTCTCGGTGGTTGAGTGCAGCCGCAGTCATGCGGATCGAGACTTGGTTTTCTCTGGGTTGGACGTTGGGTTGCTTCACCTGTTCCAGCGGGTACCAGACCTGGCCGGGAGTGCCGTTGACCTTGCGAATTGTTATTGCTGAAGGCATCTCGAGTGTGCTCTGGTACAACGAGCATGAGGAACGAATTGGGAATTTGAAGCTCAAATATATAGTAACTGCTCGGAAACCCCACACATCCCCAAGCTGCAGCCGGTCCGAACCAGAACTGATCGTACCCATCGGACCGGCCGGCCCTCCGAGCTGATCCCGTATCTTGACTAATTATGGAGCAGCTCCGCGAGCGTCGGGCGGCACTACGCCACAAGTCTTCAGTTGCACAACTCCCTTCCCGCAGACGAGTCGTCGCCCGCGAACGAACCGAACTAATGCTGCCACCATTCATTTCTGCCACCATTCATTTCCGTGGATGGGGCCCGCATGTAGCTGCAGGTAGAGTGTCTTGCTACATGAACCCCATTAGCTCGCTGTCTCCATTCCTTCCTCAAGTCTTTTGCTCTTCCCACGCCATCCCATTTGATACCCAGAGAACACAGCCTTCAAGATGTCTGGACTCTTCGTGGAGCTCGTGACGCCGCACAGCGGCAAGTACATGCAGCCCTCGGGCCTGTAAGTGACCGCGACAATTGTGCACACAAAGCAGGGTTGAGAGGACGTGATTATTCATATTCTTTGTCCAGCTTCATCAACAATGAGTTCGTGAAAGGCGTCGACGGAAAGACCTTAAAGGTCATCAATCCGAGCACCGAGAAGGTTATCACCTCCGTGCATGCTGCCTCGGAGAAGGATGTCGACCTTGCCGTGTCACCCGTCCGCAAGGCTTTCAATAGTTCATTGCGGAAGGAGACCCCAAGGAACCGCGGCAAGCTGCTCGTGAAGCTCGCGGATCTCTTCGAGAAGAATCTCGACCTCCTTACCGCCGCGTAGTCGCTCGACAGCGGCCAGGCCATCTCCATGGCTAAGGCCGACATCAATATGTGCGCCGGCTGCTTGCGGTACTACGGCGGCTGGGCGGACAAGATCACTGGGAGTCGTCGACACCACCCCGGACACCTTCGACTACATCCGCAAGGGGCCTGTGGGCGTGTGCGGTCAGATCATCCCTTGGAAGTACGGTTGGCCCCTCTCTTACAGATTGTGCTCTATAACTGATTGATGACAGCTTCCCTCTGTTGATGTGGGCGTGGAAGATTGGCCCGGCTATTGCCTGCGGTAACACTGGTGTACTCGAGATGGCCGAGCAGACTCCTCTCAATGGCCTGGTCGTTGCCCAGCTAATCAAGGAGGCCGGTTTCCCGCCAGGTGTTGTCAACGTTATCTCCGGCTTCGGCAAGATCGCCGGTGCCACCCTCGCGTCGCACACGGACGTCGACAAGGTCGCGTTCACTGGTTCCACGGTCGTCGGCCGCACGGTCCTGAAGGCCACTGCTGGCTCCAACCTGACGAAGGTCACACTCGAGCTCGGCGGCAAGTCACCCAACATCGTCTTCGACGACGCCGACATTGACAACACCATCTCGTGGGTCAACTTTGGCATCTTCTTCAACAGCGGCCAGTGCTGCTGCGCCGG
>JAABUP010009246.1_pt1 | contig 12189 bp, 19 predicted proteins | sample 5559201 | NCBI WGS metagenome assembly JAABUP01 (sample SAMN10711887, study PRJNA513373) | rock metagenome | isolation source: Antarctica rocks | place: Antarctica | reverse complement strand
CCACCCAGAGCCACACAGGTCCGCGCGAGCGCTGCCACAGCGGCAGGCCGTGGCGCACCCAGGTCGGGCGGCCGCTCCCACGAGCTGACCTTGGTCTCCTGGTTGAAGAAGAACGGGCGCGCGTGCTCCTCCGAGTAGCTCTCCACCCACAGGTAGTGGTGCCCCCTGCCCGCGTGCGCAGCCTCGCTGAGGCTACCTGAAAGCAGGGCCGGTCCTACGTGGGGTAGGGGCGAGAGCGGGGGGCGAGCTGGCAGCGTGCGGCCGCGCTCACCTCAGGCGCGTTTTGTAAGGGTGGCTGTACTGCTGCGCGCACTCTTACGGCATGCAGGAGCAGCAGCAGAGCAGGCGGCGGCTCTGCGCGCGGGCCGTCAGGCTGAGCGCCCCGCAGGTGGCGCCGGGGCGTGCCGGGGGTCCTGGTCGAGGTGCTCTCCGTGCCGGCTGAGCCAGTACTTGGCGCCGCTCTCATCCACGTACGGCACGTCTGGCCCCAGCACATCAGCCCGTCAGGAGGCGTCGTGCGCCAGGGCAGGAGACTGCCGGGTGCTAGCACACCACTGGCCTGGAACTCCGCCATACTAGCACACCCTTGGCCTGGGACTCAGCCCTGTATGTCATGGTGCAAGGCCCGCGGGGTGCGGCGAGAGTGGAACCAGTAAGCCTGAGAAATGCACCGCGCAGACTCCGCGCCAGGGCTCAAAGCAAGGAGCAGGGAGCGCGGCAGCGCTTTTGGCTGGCATGCGCACACACGCCCTGGGCGGCAGCGTGAGATGACACTATCACAGCAGCGTTGCTTCATAACACTTCGCAAGCATTGTCTTGATGCCATGGATGCAGGCGCGCCTGCGCTTGCGGTGCACGCAGGAGCCTCTGGAACACGCAGGTGGGGCGCTGCTGCTGCCTGCAAGCAGTGGACCGCACCTCCAGGGTCGTCCCACTGAACTTCATTGGTGATTTCATTGAAGAAGTAGTGGCTTGCTCCGCCATCAGGTTCCTCGATAGACATCTCATGGGCGTTTGGCAACACGCGGCGCTGGCTCGCCGCCGCGCACCCATGCCCCTGCAGCCCCCAGGCGCACAGGCCCAGGATCAGGAGCGCTGCGCGAGACTCGCCTTGTCTACGCAGCCAAGCCATAACCTGGCCACCAGGCCTGCTGATAGCAGGCTGCTGAAGTTGGCTCAGTAGTTGGGAAGTCAACTCGGCCGGCCTCAGAGGGGGCCTCAGATGACCCTACAGGGCCTTTCGCCCCAGCTTCAAGTTGCAGGACTCCATCTGTCCCTGCTCTGCCAGCACTACCCAGCAAGATTGTGGAAGCGTGGGCCCAGCAGAGCATGGCAACTGCTGTGTAGCAATACGTAGGGTGCGTGACGGGTAGCGGCGCGGCCCTGGATTTGACGCAAGGCTGTGCGCGGTCATGGCAGGCGCGCGCACACCACCCTGAGCACGGGTTGGCGCCGGCCTGCGGCAGCAATAGAAGGCTTCTGCAGCAGTAGCTAGCATATCCGGTAGCTTGGTGTCCGTGCATAAGGCCACGGAAACATGTACAGTAGGGGGATAGCATGCGTAAGACGCCCTGGGCGTGTCACAAGGGCTTCTCCGGCAAGGCATAACTCGCCACGATCGTCACGCAGGGCTGGCGCAGGAGCTAGGGGCGCGATTCGGACCTGGCTTGAGGAGAGCTGGCCTGGTGTTGGGCGCGGCCGCCCTGGCCCTGCTTGTGGTACGCTCCCAGGCTTTCGGGGCGGCTCGCAGCAGGCCGTGCGCTGTGGAGGTCCTGCGGGGCCGTCGAGCCCGTCCCAAGACGGTTTGAAACATGCGGACGTCAACCCTGCCTGCCCGACCTGTTCTAGTCAGAGTACTAGGTGGATGGCAGCCTATTTGTTGCTAACAAGCTCACCAGGCCTGGGCTGGGCCTGCGGCGCCAGGGGCTTATGCGCGCACCTAGCTACAGCAAACTTGCGTACCCCGCAGGCCTGCTTTACTAAGGCAGGGTGCCTGCCGCGAGCCTCTGGTGGCGCTGCAGCGTGCGGCGCGCGTGGGGCGCGCAGGCGGACCAGAGGCATGGCGGCGAGCGTTTATTAGGGCAGCACCTCAGCCCGCTCTGGGAGCTGCCAGCTCACCAGCTGGTGCGCAGCCGCTCGCGCAAGTTGGGTGTGCGCTTCCTGCGCAGCTAGGCGTGCGATGCGACGCGCAGCGCTGCTCTGCTGCGCCTTGTTTTGATACTTGACGCCCGGTCGTGCAGGTGGCGTTGGCGGTGGCGGTGACCGCCGCGGGGCTGTTCCTGGCCAATGCGCTGGGCTGGACGAACAACAAGGTCTACCTGCTGGACTTTGCCTGCTTCACCCCGCCCGAGCGGTGCGCGCGTCTCTTGCATTGTGTGCGCAATTTGCAATATGCGAGCGCAGCTAACAAGCTGCATAACAAAGCGAAGTAAAACGCAACAGCGCACCAGCAGGTCCTTGACATACCCAAACGCCTGGCAACTGATGCGCGTGCGATTTGCACCGCTGAGGCAGAGTCTGCTGCGCAGGCTGAAGACATCTCGCGCTGCGCTGCTGCAGGCCATGCGCAGCAAGCAGGTGCGATTCGCTCTTATGCATGCACTGACTGTGGTGGGTACGCGCCTTGTGACTAAGGGCCTGGTGAGCAGACGGTGAGCTGCCGTTAGACTTGCTTGGTGCGCAAGTGTTCAGCAAGGCTGAATTGTGGTGGGTAAAGAAGTGAGACCTAGGCTAGATAGCGGCTGCGAACTGCTAAGCATGCAGCTGATGCGACGCGGAACCAGGATTGCGTGGAGGCAGTTGCCATACCTGGAATGCTGCTGGGGGCTGGAGCTCACGGACGGCCAGGCAGCTGAGCGCGGGCGCCGCGTGCGCGCAGGTGTTCAACGAGGCCAACCTGGAGTTTATGGAGAAGATAATTGAGCGCTCGGGGCTGGGTGACGAGACGGGCCTGAGCGACGGCATCCAGGCCATGCGGGAGCCGGGCGCGCCGATGAAGACCACGCTGAAGCAGGCTACGGATGAGACGGAGATGGTTATCTTTGACGTGGCCGGGAATGCGATGCGCCAGTCCGGCGTGCGGCCTGAGGAGGCGCGCGCCCGGTACTGGCTTAGCCGGTTTTGCCAGCCCCCGGCGGCGGTTCGGAGCTCCGCTGGCATCTGCTGTCAAGACAGCGGGCTAGCCGGCCTGCGGCAGCCTGTCCCGCGCGCACAGTGTGCCGCGGCGGCCTTGTGTCCCACTCTTGTGGCGCTCGCCGCGTCTGTTCCTGGCAAACGAGGCCGCTGAGGCTGCTAGGTCGCCGGCACCCGCCGCTGTGCTACGTTGCAAAGCCTTGGCTGGTGCATGCCTCCTTTCGCGTCGTAGGCTGGCTTTGAGCCTGCAGGCGTGCGGATCAGGCGTGCCAGAAGCACACCGTGTAGGAGGAAATGCAGACTTGTGCATAAAGCATGAGTAGAGGCCGCGCGGCGGCTCCTTTGCGCGGCTACCCGCCTGCTGCGCATGCGTGACGGACGTGACACGCCACGCGCGCAGGTTGACATCGTGATTGTGTCGTGCAGCTGCTTCGCGCCCACGCCCAGCATGGCCGCCATGCTGGTCAACCACTTCAAAATGCGGCGCGACGTGCTGACGTACAACCTGTCCGGCATGGGGTGCTCGTCCTCCCTCATCTGCGTCGACATGGCCAAGCACCTGCTCAAGGTGCGCACTGCAGGCTGTGACGGCCAGTGAAAGTGTTAGCTCGGTTGGAGCTGGCGAGCGCTAGCGTGTCTATTTGAACCATATAAGCAGCGATGCACATTGTGCGAAGTCAGGTGCCTGCAAAAGAGGCTAGCGTCGCATGCAGCCGCGCATCGCGCCCGTGCAGGCAGACTCCGCGTCTGCCTGGGCGGCACCGCGCGCGCTGCTGCGAGGGGCCATGCATGCGAGCGGCCGTGCCGCGCGGGCGCGCGCAGGCGCTGCCCAACACGGTGGCGCTGATCGTGAACCACGAGAACATCACGCAGAACTGGTACGTCGGCAACGACCGCTCCATGCTCGTGTGCAACTGCCTCTTCCGGATAGGCGGCGCCGCCGCGGTGATGTCCAACAGGCGCGCGCCCGCGGGCGCCGGCGCTGCGCGCACTGTGCCAGCTGGGGAACCTGCATGCACACCGCGCCTGTGGGCTGATGTACTGCACGCCCCCAGCGCGCTGGTATGGGCGCGGCTGCGTCATTGTCTGAAGCATGCGAGGCGGTCTGATCAGGTGCGGCTTTGCAGTATGCTCACCGGCTGCGCCGTGTGTGACCTGGAGGCTGCGCTGCCGCACATAGTGAGCCGCTGGGCAGCTGGCCCACCTGGCGTTCATGAAGCCCTGGTGGCGGATGAAGACTGGGCGATGTCTGCATTGCCGCATGCATGTGCGGGTTGCAGCGCAGCCATGAAGTGACGCAGGGCTTGCCTGCCAATGCATACACGTGTGTTACTGGCCTCGCTTTGTGCGCAGGCCTGTGAGCGGGCGCGGTAGCAGAGGCCCCCATGTGCTGGGTGTGTGCATGGGGTGCGAGGCGACACGTCTGGGAGCCTGGTGGTAAACTTGGGCGTCCGCGCCGCGCGCAGGCCGCGCGACCGCGCGCGCGCCAAGTACGAGCTCACGCACAGCGTGCGCACGCACCTGGGTGCTGAGGACGACGCGTTTGGCTGCATGGGCAACGGCGAGGACGCAGAGGGTGGGCGCGGCGTGTTCCTGCGCCGCAACGTGATCGCGGTCGCCGGGCGCGCGCTCAAGGCCAACCTGCAGCGCCTGGGCCCGCTGGTGCTGCCGGTCTCCGAGCTGGTGCGGCCCGCGCTGCCGGCATTTGCATGCCTGTAATTGCATGCTGGCTGCTGTGGCACTCCGTGGATGCGGCAGAGCCTGGCACTGCGGCGGACATGGCACTGCAGCGGACCTAGCACTGCGGCAGATCGGCGGTGACTGTTCGCCTTGGATGGCCGTTTGCACATATGCGCTCTTGAGTGTGTTGCGTGGAGCTTGGCGGGGCCCCTGCGCTGCCAGCCAGAACTGCCGGCCTACAGCATCACTAGAACTGTTGGTGTGCACGTCGCCTGAGCTTGGCTCGGAGTGCGCGCGCAGGTGAAGGCCGTGACCGTGAAGGGCTACTCGCCTGACTTCAGCCGCGCGTTCGAGCACTTCCTGCTGCACACGGGCGGGCGGGGCGTGATCGACGAGCTGGAGGAGAAGCTGCGCCTGACCGGCAAGCAGGTGCAGCCGTCCAAGGATACGCTGTACCGCTTCGGCAACACGTCGGCCGCCAGCACCTGGCGCGCGCCCCGCCTACCCTGCCCCAAACCCAAATAAAGCCTAATTTACCCCCGCCTGGGCCGTCCGCCTAAGCCTAAGTTTGCTGTGAAGATGACGGGTGTGTGGCCTGTGACATGTCTAGCGACTGAGGTGCAGCACGGCATGTCACGACCGTGCTGCGCCACAATGCAGGCCAGCCCAAAAGGCCAACCTGCGTTTGTCCGGCTGCAGGTACATCCTGGCCAACGTGGAGCACACGAGCGGCGTGCGGCGGGGCGACCGCGTGTGGCAGCTGGGCTTTGGCGGCGGCTTCAAGGCCAACAGCGCCGTGTGGCGGGCGCGCCGCGCCATCCACTCCGAGCACCCCTGCTGGCTGTAGGCGGCGGGGCGCGGAGACGCGCGCCACTTGCGCCGCTGCGGTTACGCGCTGAGTACGAGCTGCGGCTGGAGGCTGCTTTGGGCGCGCTCCGAGTGCTGCGCCCTGCGGTTGCGCGCCGGTGCAGCGCGCCGCGTTGCTGCAGCCTGCTGCGCCCTGCTGGCACGGGGCGGTCTGCGGTGGCGGCCGGAGCCTGGTGCGCAGCTCAGGCGCGCCAGTGTCTTGGCGGGCGCGCCAGCTGGCGGCGCACGCGCGGAGAACGCGCAGTGCTCCCTCGGCAGGCCGGCCGCTGCATGCGCCGCGCGCGGGTCTAATTGAACTACTGTAGAACTCTCTTGGCAGCCATTGGTCTTTGTTCAGGTCTCTGTTGCCGCGCTGCTGCGGGGAGCGCCGACGAGCGCGGCGTGTGTGCGGAGGAGGGTCTGGGGCGGGTGGGGGTGTGTGGCGCAGTCGAACAGGCGGGGAAGGCCGCAGGCTGCTGACCCAGCGTGCCTCGCCAGGCAACCTGTGCGGCCGCGCTCTGTGACTGGTAGACGGTAGAATGCGCTGCATGCCTGGTAGCCTTGCCGGATGCTTACATGCATGCACAGCACAGGGCCTGCGTGCAGGTGGGGCATGCGCGCTGGGCACTTGCAGGATGGTGAGGGCTGGGCACAGGAGGCTTTTGCGTTGACTGTCGTGCGTTGGAAACGCGGAGCCTCTGCCCTGCAGCCGGCACAGGGGTGCAGGGGCCATGCCCTGGCGGCTGCTGCGTGCCGCGCGAACACGGCAGCGGGCCGCGCTGCACTGCGTGCGGCGCTTTAGGGTTGGAAGTCAACCTTTGGGGTTGCTTGGGGGTGTGTGAGGGGCTCGCGGCGTTGGGGCCACAGCGGGTGCTGCTGCAGTGCGTCTGGGGCTAGTAGGGCAGTTTTAGAGTCTGAGCAGGGCTGCAACGACCTGGCCGGGTCTTTGCCATTGCAAGTCGATGTCGGCCAGGCGGGACAGTTAATTGTGCTAGGGAGCGCAATTTGATTCGTGAACGGGAGTCTGCGGCAAGAAACGGACGGCGCCACGGTGGGGAACACAAGGGCTGCATGCAAAAGCAAGGAACCTCCAAGAACATGTTGCGTCGGCGGCTTCTTTGCTTTGCATGGATGTTGTGCTCACCGGTTCAGTCTTGTTACACAGCTCCTGCCGGGCCTGGTCTGAAACACAATCAGATGCCCAAGCGCCAGCGAGATGCAAATTTATTTGATTTCCTGCTCCCCCGTACTTCCAATGTGTTTCTCGCACAGAGCCAGCAATGCGCCCATGCGGTTGAAGAGCTGTGGCCAAGAGTGCTTTGCACCACATGAGACGGCAGTTGCCCAAACCTGTCATGGCTGTGCGAGGCAACACAACAGCCTGCTTGTCCAAGCAGGCCATAGTGTTGCCCATGCTCTAAGCTCACACAACAGGGACATGCAATGACGCCCTCCCGAGGCCGCCACATACGTACCGTGCAGGCCGGCTACATGCAGCTGCACTCACATTTAAACCTACAAGCGTGCAGCATGCAGCTGCACGCACGGAAGCCCGTGCATGTGGTGCACGAAAGTGTAAAAATTCATGCGGCTTCAGCCCAGCCAGACCTCGACCCCGTGGTCGCCCTCCGCGCCGACGCCCTTGCCGCGTATGGACACGTCAGAGCGGGACCACTCCGCGCGCGCCGTCTCGAACGACGTCACGTCCCGCCGTGCCTCCCGCGCGCTCGGGCCCTGCGCGCGCCCCGCGCGCCCAGAGTCAGCAGGCTGGCGCCTCACGCGGCAGCTCTGCAAGACGCTGGCTGACCTGACCGCATCCTGTGTGCGCTGTGGTTGCTGACAGCACGGCAGTGTGGCAGAGTCCTGGCAATGCGACAGCACGGCGAGCAGCAAGCCCGCATGACTTGGCCACAAGCTCAGTATCACCAGAGCGAGCGCCGCGCCACAGCAGCAGGCACTGCCTGCCTGCATGTCCCTCTCGCATCACTACCCCTCACAACGCATGTGCGCCAACCCACACACACAGGAGCGACGGCCGCGCCTGCCGCCGCCGCACGCGCTGCTCCTGCACAAAGCGCCAGAGCGCGTCGATGCGCGGCTGCTGCGATTCGCAGAAGCGGTCGCGCGCTTTGAACACCTCCTGCGCGCGCCGGCAAGCCGCCCTCAATTTCATTCACAACACTCTCATGCGCAGGCACAGCTGACACAGCTGACACGGCGCCGGGACTGCCAGCCACCCGGCAGCGACGCACGGTCGCCATGGCCAGCCTTGCACGCTCACCCGCGCCGGGACCCCGCCGCATCAGCGCATCAGCGGGAGCGCGGGACGCCGCGTCACATGGTGAGCGCCAGCCCCGGGGCTGCCAGCCCCGCGCGAACCCACCTCGATGGCCAGGTCGACCGACGTGCGCGCCCAGGCGTGCCGGTAGCAGCCGCGCGCGGTGTCCAGGCAGTCCAGCAGCGCGGCGCGCTTCAGCGCGCCGGACTCACGCACGCGCAGCGCGGCCGCGCCCGCCGGCCCGGCGGGCCTCGGCGCCTCGGGGGGCCTGCGCCTCGCACGCGCGCGCATCAGGCAGCAGGCCTGGCGGAGGAAGGCGCGACGTCGGCGCACGCTCTGTGCCCGCGCAGCGCTGCGCACTCGGTCTGCACGTAGCAGGTCTTGCGCGCGGGCGGCCGCCCTATAATGCGGCTCGCCCGACGCTTGCTCTGTGCAGGTGTCCCGCAGAGCGTGCAGGCAGCTGGCAGGCGCCCATGCATGGGTCCGTGCGTGGGTGCGCGAGCGGCGCGGCAGGTTCTCTGAGCCCACACAGTGCCCTGCGCTCGTCCTGCAACACGCCAGTTGCATGCAAGCGGCCCGCTCGGCAGCGTCAGCATGCAGCGCAGTGCTGCGCGCGCGCGCGCGCCTGGGCGCCGGCGGCGCCATCATTGCATCGAGGCTGAAGGGATCGGCCTCGGCGTCGGGCTCGGTCGCGGCCGCGGCCGCGCCAGGCTGCGCCCCGGGCGCCGCCGCTGCGGCCGCCGCCAGCGCGCCGGCGCCGGCGCCGGCCGCCATCCGCGCCGCCGCGCCCGCGTGCGCTTCTTTCAAGTGCGCCTGCGCCGCGCCGCCGCCGCGAGGATCTTCACAGAGTGACCCCGACGAAGCAGGCCTGCGGGCCCAGCAGGCAGGGCCTGGCCTGACGGGCCGGGCGAGGGCGCACGCGCCTGTGCGGCGGCGAGCGCGGTCTCATCAGCCTCCTCTGCGGGCGCCAGGTTGGCCACGCTGGCCTTGAGGCGCGTGAGCACGCGATTAAACACGAACGAGTCGTCAGTCAGCAGCTGCCCGCGCAGCACGCCCCAGACGCCGTACACGTCCAGCTGCGCCTTCTGCCGCGGGCTGAACAGCTGCGCGCGGGCTGCGGCGCGTCACGTTGCCGCACAGCCGCGCACAAGTGGTGCACACGGCACGCAGACACGCGCCTCGCACTGATACATACAACGGTGACATGTGTCTTCAGATTTATACACTATGCTTTTATGCCACGATGTGATCTACCTGAGAACCGGATAACTAGCAGCAGGCAGACACGGAGGTACGGAAAATGAGGGTCTGCACCTCAGCGCACTTACTGGCCGCCGTGAACAGCTTCTGGTACTCGTTGGTAAGCGCGGGGTCCACCGCGCGCTCAGGCTCCCGCATCGCCGCACATAGCGCCTGCCACGAAACAGCGTGGGTACATATACCACAAGGACGCGAGCTTGGGAGCCTCCCCTGAATCGGTGGCAGCCGGCACATCTCTTCAACACAACGTGGTCGTCTCTGCCAGAGTCGCGGGGGCCTGCCGCCTGAGGCCGTGCGCGAGCACCAGGCCCAACGGCTGGCTGCCGCCAGGCAAGCGCGCGGCCATGTACGCTCAGCACGAGGCAGCCTCCCGGCGCCACAGGAGGGAGCGTGCAACACACCACTGCTGCTGAGCCTGCGATGTGCTCCAATCCGCTGGCTCCGCACTCCTAACTCATCCTTGCCACACTCCATAACCGCCCGCGCCGAAGCACCGCCCCTGGTGCAGGGCAGCCTGCGCGCACTGGCGCTGGGACCGCCGCCGCCCTGACACACAGGCGAGCTGCCAGGGCTCCGCACCGTGAAGAGCAGGTCCGCATGGCGCCGCTGCACCTTGCCGTCCTGCAGCAGCTGCCGCAGGAGCGGCGCGGCGCGGCGGAACTTCTTGGCGCTGCCGATGTGCTCTGCAATCTTTGCGAGCGCCGCCGCCACCTGGTCCTCTCCGCCTGCTCAGCAAAGGCGGTGAGCGCCCCGTCCTGCAAGCACAGACGGACCACCAGGCGCGGTGCTGCACAGCGCCGCACCAGCCTGGCCGTCCACGACTGAGGGCTCCTCAGCGCCGCCACTGGCAGCGACACCCTCGCCACCTGCAGCGCGGGCACATCACCTTGAGTTCTGGCCAGTGACCAGGCGACACAAGGCGCAGTGCCCCCCACACGCCTTGTTCAGCACAGTGTCGTGACCTTGCCTGCAGTGCGCAGGCGCTTCTCCGGCGGTGGCCACTCTGGGGGTGGTGGAGGGATGTCCTCATTCTCGCAGGCCATGTGCGCTCAGCACTTGTTGCAGTACCATGCAGCCTGTGAAAACACTTCTGCAAGCAAAGTGCCTTTGGCGCAGGACAGTGGTCAATTGAAAGCTGTCTGTGCTTGGCTGATTGGCACTCGACTCTTGATCAGCTGCTGCTTGCTTGGGGCTGGAAGCCTGTGCCTACTTGGCCAAAGTTGGCGGCTGGGGGCTGCAGCAGCGAGGCTACACAGAAAATCGTTACACAACGCAAGAGCCTTCCTGCAGCATGGCACACGTCCTGCACGGTGGCAGCGCAGGCCGGCTTTGCCTGCATGCAAGCGCCGCGCTCGCCCGGGCAAGGATAGTGCCCAGACTGGCGCTGCGTGGCAGCCAGCGGCTGTGCAGTGCTGATCAGGCTGGCGACGTGGCACTGCAGAGCGCGATGGCGCAGGTGCATGCACTCATGCCTGCTGGCAGCACAGCACTGGCCACGTTTGCAGGCATTGCCGCTGGCGGCGGCCAGCAAGAGGTGGTATGCAGCGTGCGGTGCACCGTGGAGGATGTGGAGGGCGACGGCGCTGATGAGTTGGTTGATGCGCTGCTCGGCGCCGGCGCACACTCAGCCAGGCGCGGCGGCCTGAACGCAGCAGGCCTGCTCGAGGGTACGAGTATAGAGGTCGGGCGTGTTTGCTTGATTTGCGCTCACGCTCAATACTTGAACGTCTGCCAAGGTGCCGGCTCCACAACCTGTGACAACACGACACTGCTGCTCACAGCATGTGCAGACACTCGCGTTGCTCCTGCCTGCAGCGTCGAGGAGTTCCGGCCGCAGGGGGCGGCTGAGCAGCCACTGTTTAACGACGGCGCCGAGCGGCGCGTCTGGGACCGCTGCACAGTGACGGCAGACTTTCCACCGGCTGCAGACGTGGCAGCCGCCATGCGCAGCGCTGCAGCCTGGACTGGTCGTAGCACGCCGCTGCGCTACCAGGCAGGTCCCCACATACTCGACGCGGGGTTGGGGAGCTGGAGAGAACGTCACAGAGGTCAGGCTTTTTAATGTTTGCCAGACATTGGACCAAGCATGCATCTGGCATGATTAGCGTTGACCAGCAGTGTCCTACTATGACCTGCGAAATTTATAAAGCACGACATTGTGGACTTGCTGCAGCTAGCTCGTTACTGACATGCGGACCAGTGGGCGCACGCCGCTTGCTTCCAGGCCGCTGCTTCCTGGATCAATTTGCTGCCTGCAACCCATGAGCCGTGCGTTGTGGCAGGTGGAGGATGTAGTGGCAGAGGAGTGGGTGCAGAGCATCCGCGACAGCTACCGCCCGAGCCAGGTCGCAGACGGGCTGTGGATCGTTCCCGACTGGTGCGGCAACCCCGGCCAGCGACGTAGGTCTGTGACAGCAGGCTGTAGGCTGCAACCATTTGCTTTCATTGTCAAGCGTTTGAAACAGGTCCAGGCTGCAGCAGAGGTGAGAGTCCACCAACCGGCTGCTGATGCGCAAGATGCGCAAGGCGCAGCGCTATGTCCTATATGTCAACATGCAGTGGTGCCGCCGTGTCAGCACGGCAGGTGAAGTCGTTATTATGAGATTGTTACCTCATCAGCTGCCCCCAGCTACCTGGGCGCATGCCGGCAGGTGCGAGGCGCCCGACGCGCGCGCGGTCAGCGTGCGCTTGGAGCCCGGGCTGGCGTTTGGCACTGGCGAGCACCCGACCACACGTCTCTGCCTGCGCTGGCTCGCCGTGCAGCGCGCAGAGCTGGCGCGCGGCGCGCGAGTGATGGACTACGGCACGGGTGCGGCCCCGCGGCCTCGCGCGCGTGCACGCAGTGGCACGGGCCTCACCAGCTTGGATCCCCTGACGGGCTTTGTGAGCCAGGGACGTGTGGTGCTGCAAGCGCACATGCAAGCACTCTGAGGTGCAGCATGCAGGCGCATCAATGCGCGGATATATCATGCTGCATCCCAAAGTATGGCTTG
>JAABUP010009244.1_pt1 | contig 12191 bp, 11 predicted proteins | sample 5559201 | NCBI WGS metagenome assembly JAABUP01 (sample SAMN10711887, study PRJNA513373) | rock metagenome | isolation source: Antarctica rocks | place: Antarctica | reverse complement strand
CGGGGAGAATGTCCCGGGGGAGGCGTGGACGGCGCGGGGGGTGGAGGGGAGGGTGGATTCGGATGTATCTTGAGGGTTGAGGGTTTCGTACTTTAAGGTCTCGTAGGGGGAGGAGTACGTCGCTATTGTTGCTTGTGCCCTCTCTTTTGGCTGGCGCGGGGTCGTACGGCTTGGGGAAGGGGGGAGAGAATCAGAGTCGGTATAGGGCCGGTTGTTGGGCGTCATTTGGGGCGGGGGAGAGGCGTAGGTGGAGGTTGAGGGTGTGCTCGTTGTTGTGGGGTCGTCTTCTGTGGTTGTTTCTTCGTCGGCGGGGGGTTCTTCGTAGCCGGAGAGAGAGACGTTGGCGGAGGCTTCGAAGAATTGTTTCCAGAACTGGAGGATCTTAATCGAGTATGAGTATGATGGGGACTAAAGGGCGTACTTTTGAGCCTTCCCACACATTTTTTGAGTGCTCTGCGTATTGCTCAACGATTGGCAGGATACTCGTCGTGACAATTCTGTGGGCTCGACTGAAGTTATGATCGATCTCTGAGGCAGTATTATTAATAGACTGTATCTCAATGGCTTTTCTAATTGGGCTACCTTGGAGTGTCAAAGTTATCGATTGTTCCAGCTTTTCAAGCTCCTCCGTCAATGTGAGGTTGCGCTGCGCAGCAACACTGGGACGCGACATCTGTGCAGTTGTCTAAGGCCCGGATAGAACCGTCAATGGATGCTTCACAGTCTGTTGACAATGTATTGATGCTGGAGTGGTGAAGCGAATTGGGGGTTCGCGTCTTTCAGGGTTTCCCGTGCGCCCACGCTAGCTTATCTTAGTGCACTTGGTGGGGGCGGCTCGTTGCCTCTTTCAATGACGACTTTCAAGCTTCCCAGGCACTCACTCCAAGGCTGTGCCTTGCACACTTAAATCCAACTCTGAGGCCCCAATAATTCACACCGTGACACCCACAGATTTTCCAAATATTGAACAGTACATACTCGTCACTGACATTGTCTCTCCATCATGCCAGCACCGCTGGCCAAAGGTTAGCGCCTTCTCCCTCTTCCTCTTCCCGAGACACATGCTCAAGCAAGCTACGGCTGCCCCCAGCTTACGAATCACTTGCCTAATGTTATGTGGATAACTGACGTTTTACATACAGGCCTCATCATCTCTCTCTCCCTCCTCTTAGCTGCAGGCCTAGCCATCTACGAAAATGAGCAAGTACGCCACTGGGTTGACGAATCTCGACGAAAGGTTGCCATTGCCTTACACAGCCTCGGTGATGAAGTAGCCCCACAGCAGTCAGAATCAAGAGATGCCTCTCCAGATGCATCCACTCGCGAAGCTGAAGATCCTGAAGCGGTTGAGCGGCGGCGAAAGGCTCGACAGGAAATCCTAGAGAGAGGCCGAATACTGGAGGACAGACGGAGATCTAAGCGCTCATCACAAGGAAAGACAAGCTTCGATGACCTAGTGGACAAAGATGGCTCTCTCAAGGCTGAGGGAACAACAGCAACGACTACTGCAGCAGAACCACAAGCTGAAGAATCAGGTCTTCGAAACAGACATACGGAATTCCAGGCTGCAGCCTTAGGATCTGCGTTTGCCAACCCTTTCGCCGATGAGATGCATCTAGATTCTCCTGCTGCGGTGCAAAATGAGACTCATAATATGGATGTTGAATCAATTCCCACCAGACGGTTCAGGACCGACGAAATGCAAGTCGACTCCCCACCTACGGTTCGAGGGAACACCGAAGAGCCTCCCTCCCGCTCAAGGACACCAACCCTTCCCATTTCACCTGCATCTCCTCCCGTGCCACCAAAGCCAGCAGCATACCAACCCCAGCGTCTGCTCATAGACACCGACGAGGTCTCCAACCATCCTTCTGAATCACTCCTTGACCTTACACCTACCACATCTGCTTCATCCGCTGCTGAGGACTTGGCCGAGCTGAATGGAAATCACCATTCATCTCAAGCAAACTACTGGTCTGTCAATGAATGGGCCGAAAATCATGCAGCATCATTCTATTCTCCACCGCGCAGTGAAGCAGCAGGAATTGAAGAGCGAATGGAAAATCAGTCAGAGCGATCTGAGGTAGGTACTGGTGAGCATGCCAGTCAAGCCGGTGTTGAAGACATGGAAGTCATGAGTGATGATGAAGCTGGCATAAGTACCCCCAGCAGCTGGACAGAGGTCGGGAGCCAAGTTAGCGAGGACTATTGAGATTTGGAAATGGATTGGAGAAGACGCTAATGGCATGAGAAATCTGGTGAAGGACCGATCTGTTTGAATTGGGATCAGGTATTAGTGTTTTTGAACTTTTCAGAACTTCTACTTCATCTGCTCGCCCGGCGAAAGTGGCGTTGCAAATCACCTTTGGATTATGGCATTACCAGAGATCAGAGTGATGCTGATCTTCATCTACCTTGACTGACACTGTAGTGACACTTCATATGCAGGCCTGTAAGCTTCACTTTTCTTCTACTTCGCTTCATAATATGCGCAAGTTTTTAATCTCATTTCTCCTGCCTCACCTTTCTCAACCTCAACCTCCTCACCATCTTTCTTTCACCATAAACATGAAAAATACTATGGGTTCCAGACCTCAAAGTCAAGGAAGCTGCATCTCAGAACGACACCTTCACCTAAGAAGATATTCCATTTGGTATTGGATTTCTATAGCCTGGAGACTTATACCCCACCATTCAGAGCATGTACAATAAAATCCACGGTGTCCGGATGTCAAAAACATTGTCGGTTTGTCTCCGAAAGTATAAGGATCTCCTGAGGCATCGCAAATGGATCACGGAGAAGCAGGAGAAATACACCGCGCCTTTAGATCATTAACTTCCAAGAACTTCGTGAACGAAATGAAGACCGATCTTTGATGATCTGTCTAGGGCTATGACATTGAGGTGGAGGGTATCATCTGCTTTGTTCCTTTCTTACACATTCGCTAGATGGGAGACCAATTAGTCTTTCTATCGAGAGTACTCCAAACAATCCATTCCTTCCAGACGATACGGGAAGCCGACCAGCAGTCTCGTCAAAACTCGGCTTTACAGTGTCATCAACAATTTGCAGGACTCGGCTTCCACAACCTCGATAAGCTTGACACGAGACCCTTGGTATCCTCACCTCGTCAAGGCAACGGCAGAAACCTCGTAGCTAGAGGCTGTCAAGAATTTCTCTTTCGACAGCGTGACGGTTCTCTTTTTCAGTGTGTAGATTCGTCGATGCCGGTGAGTATCGATTACTGTACTACCCCAGTCTTGACACTCTGACCAATCAGCCGCCATTCTGACTTGTCTCCTAGCCGTCGCCGTCTTGAATCGAAGCTGGTTCGAGGAGGTGAGCAACACCTTGCGAGTGAGACGCGCTAGGCGAAACAAATCGCTCGCTTTCGAAGCAAGTAGGCGTCTCTACCTGCCAACCAGCAGCTTGCTTCGCGGACAGATCTTGATGCCACGTATTCAAAGCGGCTCGCATTTCGGATACTTCTAGGCCATGATAGAATGAGGAATTCTTGGCCTACTTTCATAAAGGAGGTAATTCGACCCTGACTATTTCCGTAAACCTGGCCCCATGCCGGCGCCCCCCCCCCATCCGGCGAAGGTAAAAAGTTTGCTGTGTGCATGGCGCAGATTGGTCAGGGAGTGATTACCGACGAACTCTCGGTTCGGATAGTACACAGCTATTTCACCATCCTCTTGTCTGCCATGAACAGATCCGGAGGATCAACGATCTTACCTGTCAGGTCAGGTTTATCAGACGGCTGCCCATGGCAACGAGGTCGGCTCAAAAGATGGCTCGTAGCATCATTGTTACCAACTAAGATGGTGAAATAAGCTCCACGGGGTCAGCATGTCCCTACGTCCCTATCTTCGGAATTTTTAGAGGCTTTCTATAAAGACAAACCCTCAGGCTCGCGACGTTGACCTGAAGCAAGCCAGGTCATAGTGCCGGCCCCGCTCTCGCTCGTGATAATCTCCGCCTCGTCATCGCTAATGGGGTCAATGAATGAAGTATTGCGCTTCATGCTCTTGACAGCCTCGTCTTCATCGGCCCTGATGAGGTCGGCAAATGGTCCTCTGGGCTTCACAGATATGTCTGTAAGGTTGATTGGCTCAAGCTTGGGTATGAAGAACATGTTTGCACGCTCAAATGGCTCTTGCAGTAGACGCTTCAAAAACCAAGCCTGACAATTCCGGGGTTCCAAAATGCAACACTCTCGGTAGAAGGGTTCCGTCAATCCCCAAAGGTCACTGGTGCATCCCACCGAACACCACCCTCCTCAATCGTCTACGCCAGACTTGCAAGCGTAGCAGCCAACGTCCCTTTATCATACTTGACATACTTTCCCCTCCCCCGATCCAGCGCCTCATATCTATCCCAAAACCTCGCATAAAGCGGCTCAACCATGTTTCCTACCTCCCTTCCCAAAGAACTCTTCACCTCCCTCTCCATCCCTCCACTAAGCTCCCGATGCGTCTTCACACACGCCTCGAAACTGGTGTTGAAGAGCTTGAATTTTTCCTTAATAGCGTCCTTGTCCTTGCTACCGAGCTGTTTGACAACGTCGGCTGAGGAGATGGAGGCGCCTGATTGTGGCCGCGGGCCAGAGCGATTGGTGTATTGGACGTCGAAGAGGGCGGAGGAAGGTTCGCGCCAGGAGTCCATATAGGTGGACGTCCCCTTTTTGCGCCAGGTGTCGATTTTGCCTTGGGCAGTTGGGTTTGAGGAGAGGAGGGAAGCCAGGTCAGAGGAGCGAATCATGCGGTCGATGAGCGCTGTGGTATTAGAGATGAAGACGCCATGGACGGCTTTGCTCTTCATTAAGACACGGGCGCGCGATTCAAGAGATGTAAGGTGCGCTTCGACAGTATCGAGGATGTAGTGCGTTAGGAGTTGGTTGCCGTCTGCGCCTACGTCGAAGGATTTGAGGGAGGGGATTGAGGTGGAGGAGTCAGAAGGGTGGGCGCTGTTGGAGGAGCGAGTCCAATTACCATCGCCTAGGGAGGTGAGGATTGAGGAGAGTGATTTCGGGTATGCGGTGAAGGTTTGGAGACGTTGCATTGTTTCGGAGGTGAAGGGTACGGCAGAGCCGTTGGGGGGCAGAGTGGCCATGGCGCTGATGCGGCGGCGTTGATCTTCAATCAAGTCTGGGAGGGATGATTTAGCTGTTTCACGGATTGGCTTTAGAGCGTCGGCGAAAGGCAGCTTGACGTCGCCTGTTGCTGAGTTGACGCGGTGAGCTACGCTAGTTACGATTTCGATGATCTCGAAGGCTAGAAAGCAGTCTGTGGTCAAGTTCAGCTTGATGTATATGTTGAGCTCGCGTAGGGTTTTGGCAAAGTCGACCAAAGCTTTGCGGCAAGTTTCTTCAATAGCTGTACCCCAGTCGTCTCGAGGAAAGATAGCAGAGATGTTCTGGAGCTCAGAGAGGAAAAGACCTTCAATGGCGCGCGCATATGTGCCAATCGCACTTGTCCCTTGCCTGTATGGGTCATCGACATTCTTCCTCTTGGATGTACTGATGGTTGCCATGGATAAGCTCTGAAGACTGTTGACAAGATAAGGACTGCGGCACTCTGAATATATGCGTATTGATGGCGACTCCCGTTGGTTAAGAGCCGCAGCGCGTGCATTCGGCGAAGAGACGAATTTGTCCATGGCCGATAGATGCGAGGTCTTATCTTGCGGAAAGACGGGGAAAAGCAACTCTGGGGATCATCAGCGTAGCATTTTGCATGCCTCTCAATGGATGAGCCGACCTTTAGTGATGAAATGAAGGGGCTCGACTGGACGATCGTTATCAAGAAGTGCGGATCGAAACAAATCCTGTAGTCTATTACTGCCCTCGCTGAGTAGCTCATTGAAGTCACCAATGGCCTGCTGGTTTGCGCGTAGGTTTGTAGAGGTCATCTGGGAGAGCGCTCGCTCAACGCGCTTGAGCGAGGCCATATATTCGGCCAAGCCGACTTTGCCTGGCCTGTAAACATGTCAGAATCAACGGACTGCCTTGACCGCAGTACGCTTGATTTACCCAGCCCGTATTATTCTCTCCTCCTTGCCTTTATCTTGGCCCGGCTCGAGCATTTTGTCAATGTGCGCGTCTAGTCTATCTATGTCTGAAGGAGTACTATTAGCATGGCATAGATACATGTGACAGGATACACACTATGGATCATGACCTGATGCTCTCGTGTGTTATTATGCACCGGGCCAATGGCATCTCTGACAGTCCGCCCTCCACCCTCGAGACTTGCGTGCAGCGCCCTGAGTTTCTTGGCAAGCTCTCCATACTTGACAGCGTCTGCAGAGAGCACCTCAACTTCGGCCTTCTCCTCAACGTGAGCAGCGTTCCTTAATTGCACCGCCGCCATCTTGATTATTTGTTCAATTTACATTTCAGAGTGACCGAGGTCAACAATGACCTTACCTCTTTTGGACAGGCTTGGCATTACCGACTTCTCGGCGGCGGGAGCGGGACTTTAATCGAACCAGGTTTTGGCCTCGCACGCCTCGCGCGCCTCGTATTACTCTGTATCCCACTATCCCACGATGGTGTACTTGTCAATTCACTCTGTTCGCTATCATTTAGTGCCTGGTCCCACGTTCTGCATATACGACGTGCAACCCTAAAGGAGAGGCTTGAAAGTCTATGCTGCTGCTTTACTTTGAGTCGGGATCACGTACTTCACAGCATTAGAATAGGATTGATAAATCAGGCTGCTACTCAAGCTGAGTCGCAATCAGGCACCTTGTGACTTTAGAATAAATGAGGTCTAAGCTTTAGTTGGAATCGACTTAGGATTCATCACTTCGAATTACTGCTCAGGTTCAGTTGTAATTAGGTACTTTGTAGGTTCAATTTGGACTTAGAGGCCTGTGGTACTACTAAGTTTAAGTCAGGGTCAATTCCTTTCCAAGGTAACTCCAAATTAAATGTGCAGTTCTAGGCTACTGTTCAAGCTGACTTTGCGTTTAGGTACTTCATGGCTCTAGAACAGGCTTGAAGTCCATATTATTACGTGAACTACGTCACGATGAAGCACGTTGAGGCTGTATAATCATCCCAAAGTTCTGAGGCTCCATTCAAATTGAGAAAACTTAGTGCTTCAGTTGACAGCGCTCGCAACCTGCCACTTATTCCAACACCTTGCCTGATATGCTTGGCAGGCTTGGCATCAATGACAGCGGGTGGCTTGCAGGCCGCCTTGGCAACTCTAATTTTTGCCCGTTTGGTTGAACCGGGTTTTGACGGCTTGACTTTCTCCATATTACGCGTCATGTTTCTTCGATATGCGCGTAAAGGCACGCCTTTCGTGACTCTTGGAACGGCGATTGGTATCACGCTCCATGGGCGACCTACAGTGCTGCGGAATGACAGCAGCAACAATAACACGCAATGGCCAGAAACGCGACTTCTTGTTACCTCGCGCCCAAATGAAGCAGGCCAGCAAAGGCACGAAGAGAAGGAAACAGCTCGTCCTGCTAAGGATACGATAGAGAGCAGGGACGAGGACGTTCCTCTATCTGAAGATGAGGACAGTGCAGCATGGACAAATTTCTCCTCTAGGTTCGTTACAGCGCGCAAGTCCATCACATCAATTCATTGGTCAAAGCTTGGAGACAAGATTGCGGATCGGATTCTGCCAGAATGGGCACAAACACTTCCTGACTATCTCACGAAGCTACAAAGGGAAATGGAGATGGGTCCCGACAGCCTGGCAGACGAAGTCTGGCGTAATGCTCAAGATCCTGACATACATCCCAATGTGACGTCGAACGCGCGGGTACGGATCAGCAAGGATCTTTGTGCCGACGAATTGGCCTTTATCGCACGAAGAAAGAGGTATACTACCCAAGCGCTGGCAAGGTATCTCGATATTCCTGAGGGAGATGTTGATCCCCTGGACGTGCCCACCATTGCAATCTGTGGATCCGGTGGGGGTCTGCGAGCGTTGGTCGCAGGGACGTCATCATATCTTAGTGCGCAAGAAGTAGGTCTTTTCGACTGCGCAACCTACACTGCTGGCGTCAGTGGCAGCTGTTGGCTTCAGACCCTTTACTATTCTTCACTTGGCGGTCGTAGGCATGACAAGATCATCCAACATCTCAAGCATCGTATCGGCGTGCATATTGCCTACCCGCCGAGCTTCCTGGAGTTACTCACCAGAGCGCCCACGAACAAGTATCTTCTCTCTGGCTCAATAGAAAAGCTCAAGGGAGACCCAAAGGCGGATTTTGGTCTTGTCGACGTATACGGTCTACTCCTTGCGACTCGATTGCTAGTGCCACGATATGAGCTTGGTGTAGACGATCGCGACCTCAAACTATCAAACCAACGCGCATATCTTGCCAATGGTGAAAATCCGCTTCCAATATATGCTGCTGTACGCCATGAGATACCAATCGAGGAACAAAAGAATGAAGATGAGGAAGCCAAAGGGAAGACTACAGATGCGGTGAAAGAAAAGGCCAAGCAGGAAGCTTGGTTTCAGTGGTTTGAATTTACTCCGTACGAATTGTGGTGCGAAGAGTTCGACGCGGGTATCCCATCATGGAGCATTGGTCGGCACTTTTTCAAGGGGAACAACGTTCTCAATGCAGATAGTCTGGGCCTTCCAGAGCTTGGAATCCCATTCATGATGGGAATATGGGGTTCAGCCTTTTGCGCTACGCTCGCTCACTACTATAAGGAGGTCCGACCTATTATCAAAGGCCTTGCTGGCTTCGGTGGCATCGACGGTCTAATCGAAGAGAGAAATGACGACTTGATCAAAATGCATCCGATAGATCCAGGCGTTATTCCTAACTATGCCCTTGGTCTGCAGGGCCTGTTACCAGCCACCTGCCCTGAAAGTATGTTCAAAGATGACTATCTTGAACTGATGGATGCAGTAAGTACTCGGTTCTGCGTCTATTCCTAGGACAAACCTTGCAGTTCCAGGGTTTTCGGCTAATTTTCGTGTTCTCATTGCCAGGGCATGTCAAATAACTTGCCCATTTACCCTTTGCTGAGGAAGGGCCGGGATGTGGACATCATTGTCTGCTTCGACGCAAGCGCAGATATCAAGCAAGAAAATTGGCTATCTGTTGCAGATGGCTATGCGAAGCAGCGAGGCGTGAAAGGATGGCCAGTCGGTGCTGGTTGGCCCAAGCAAAAAGACGAGACCAAGAAAGAAATTGATGCTACTGATGCAGTAACGGCCCAACAGGCGGCTGGTAAGATCGCTGAAGCGCGCGAGAAGCAGAGAGAGTCTCAAAATACAACTAAAGATGTCGCCAACGACACCCACGAAGGCAGCAAGAATCAGAACGAGGCCGATCTGGGCTACTGCAACGTTTGGGTCGGCACCACAATAGAACGACAGTCTGATACTGAGCGACCGCAGAGTAAGCGCGTGGACACCGACGCTGATTGGCAGCTCTTGGCACCTGATGCAGGCATCACCGTCGTCTACTTTCCCTTCTTACCAAACCCGGAAGTTGAGGGTGTAGATCCAAATACCTCTCCGTATCTGAGTACATGGAATTTCATCTACACGCCAGAAGAGATTGACAAAGTTGTTGCTCTGGCTCGTACGAACTTCGCAGCTGGTAAAGCCCAGACGAAACGTACTGTCAGAGCCGTGTATGAGAGGAAAAAGGCGAGACGATTAGAGGTTGAGGCAAAGGAGAAAATGAGGAAGTGGAAGAGGCATTGGAGAGAGCATGGTGACCACTTTCAGTGAGGTGCTACGGTGCGACTGGATCATGCAATTGACATACATTATGATACCCATATACGTCTTATTCTTGTTCTATAGATCAGCTGATCAACTCACCAGATTTCTGGACTTCTCGTGTGTCAGGCTAGTTGTCAAAATAAGTGGCACTTACGAGGGCTACAGAGCCCGAACATCACAGCACGTGAATGCAGAAGCGCTAGAATTCCATCTATCGGCGCTCAAGATGAGTCGTGGTTGGGTTATCACAGGCTCTAGATGAGCTTGAATACCCAGTTCGCTATTCATATTGACCGCGGTTGTCTCCAAGACCGCTACTCATTTTGACACCAAGCCTGGTGTGCAGTCAAAGTTCGACTCCCAATGCTGTTCCAGGTGATTTGTGGTAGAGTAGTAGGTAAATCAGCAAAGTTACCCTCCAGAATGACAACGGTCGATGCTACCGTGCTATTGACGTGGCCTGAACACATGGCTTTGTCATTGTGTTTCTGCATCGTCATGTCTACAATTCGGGGTCGTCGGGTCGTTGATGTTGCACGCAGTCTGTTGGATTATCGAGCCTGCAGGCTGACTGTATGAAATCCGGGGTTGCGTGGCCGTGGCTTACATATAATTTTGGCACACCTCCACTTCATATTCAGTCGTCATGACATTTCTTCTATATATCTCAACCTAGCATGATATCTCACAGGATGCACATACGAGTGATCATTTTGCGAGCTGTATATATTCCCACACATCAATCCCTCGACGTTTTTCCGTCCATCCGTTACTCGAAACTACCAGTCCATCACAGCTTGAAGACTAGTTCACACCACTACAATGCAGAAAGCACTGATCGTCAAAGAGGTTGGCAAATCGATCATCCTGGTCGACCATCCCATACCCAAACCAAAGGAAGGGCAATTCCTGAACAAAATAACAGCTACCATGAGTGCGTCCTCACTTTCCACATAACCCCGAGCAGAAGCTAAACACCATTCGCACAGTCCTGCCCCACGACACCTACGGTCGCGATGCCGGTCTCTCCATCGCCCACAAATTTTACTTACATCCTCGGCACCAATTCTGTAGGCTTCGTCCATTCTTTCGGACCAAGCTCATCAGCACCCTGCAGCAAAGGTGACCGCATCTTCGGCCAGGCTTCCGTGGACTATCCAGCCCCAGACCAAGCCGGTTTGCAGCAGCATGCCGTCTCTCGATGTAAATGTTACCGCCGAAGTGCCTGCCAATTTGACAGACGATCAAGTCGTCACATTGCCTGTTAATGACACGACGTCTTTTATTGCACTTTTCCATCCCGACTCTGGCTTTGGACTTTCTGCGCCACTATCAGGCAATGAAAGTCACGGTGCCTCGGGTCCAAACCATAGTTATAATCGGCGCCAGCACAAATGCAGGCAAGACAGCTATCCAATACGCAAAACTCGCACATATCGGTACTATCATCGGCACTGCCTCCGCGTCACGAGAGAAAGAATTCAGAGATACTGGTGCCACCCATGTGATCGATCGACGTCTCCCACAATCGGACATTGTGGCAGAAGCTCACGCTGCGGCTGGGGGCGCTGAAAAGATCAACCATATATATGGCTGCGCAAGTTGGACTTGCGAATTTGCTACTGAGCTGCATAGCCCCAATGTACCCACTGTATTATTGGCTTTGCATCCTATCGATGCCGACACGGAGAAGGGCATTAACCCAAAGCGGCCACTATACAAGGCTAAATCTGTGAATAGTACGAGCCAAGGTTTGGGTGCTTTGAGGGAGGAGTTTTGGAGGATATTACCTGGTTGGGCTGAGAAGGGTTTGATTCTTTGCCCGGAAGTCAGTGTCTTGGGAGGATTGGATGGATGAACGGGAACTTAGTGCGGCCCTTGATGGCTATGGGGATGGGAGTGGTGGAAAGGGAATGGTTGTGCATCCGAATGCGTAGAGGGAGAGGAGAGAAACAGGGGTGCTGGTGACAGGTACGGCAGTATTGAGCTCAAGGGTGGTAATAGCATAAACATGAATCTTGTATTTGAAACCCAGGCCTCATGCCATTGCAAAAATTCCGTTGAGATTAGCTACTGTTGAGCAGTTCTCTTCCAAAACATGCAACCAGACCCAGAAAGTAAGGCAATCAATGGCCGTAATTGGTCTGTCGTCCCCATCGGAGCCACGAGAAGTAAACCCATCAAGTGTAGTCTTTCTCACTTTGGGGGAGTCAGATCAGGGTCTCAAGCTCAAGGTGGGCCAGATCGAACGCACTATCAATTCTAGAAGGGTTGGGCACGAAAGATGCAAGCAGATTAGGCAGGAAACCAGATGGTAGGAAGAGTTGTAGAAACAAAGGTGTTGCTCGTGGGTGAAAGACCCAGCATATCTAGCGTCAGCAAAGTGTCAATGGATTTGCGGTGGAGACCAATTATCGTTGTGAGCATCGCATGACTACCATCAGCAAATCAGACCTCAAAGCCTTGAC
>JAABUP010009241.1_pt1 | contig 12196 bp, 15 predicted proteins | sample 5559201 | NCBI WGS metagenome assembly JAABUP01 (sample SAMN10711887, study PRJNA513373) | rock metagenome | isolation source: Antarctica rocks | place: Antarctica | reverse complement strand
ACTCCCGCTGCTCCCCGGACTTCGTCTTGTACCGCCCGACCACCCTGGCTACATGCATCGCACCGGAAGATGAGGACACACCCGGCAGCGTAACGCTACACGACCGTCATCACTATCACGACACGCCGTATTCGATGGCTACACCTCAGCACGCCACGAACACCGTTTGCGCAGGTCAACGGCAAGATCAGCCCCTCAAGGGCTCGTAACTTCGGACTAGCGAGTGTCCCTGAGCAGCTCTTCTTCACAAGCCAAGCTCTGACATCGTGGGCGGCATGCACGGGCCACCAGAGGGCTACGCCCTGCACGCCGGAGTACCGGATCTGAAGGACTACTTGCGCCTGCGTCGGGACTCCGGCCTTACCCCTCGAACGCTGGAGCAAGCCGCCTTAGCCCTGCCCGGCAGCTGGGCGGCGTGCCACGTCCGCGAGACGGACACAGGCGTGACGGTCGGGATGGGGCGATTGATAGGCGACGGCGGCTGGTACTTCCACGTGGTGGACATGGCGGTCGTGCCTGCTCACCAGCGCGGCGGCGTCGGCAACTGGGTACTCACCTGGCTGCTCGACCAGGTCCGCCGACGAGCCCCGGCAGATGCTTTCGTGTCGCTGATGGCTGACCCGCCAGGACGGCGACTGTATGCGCGTCACGGCTTCAGTGAGAGGCGGGACCTGTCAATCGGGATGGCCATGTGGCTGGGACACGACAGCGGCGGCACTTAAGTCGAAGAGCAGAATGCACTCCGCGACGCCGCAGCCCCGTCACCGAACCGCGATTGGGGTTCGGCTTGCGGAACGGCGTCCGCGCCTGCGCCTAATGTCGGCGCGCGCCCTGCGAGGACGGCGCGCCGCTGCAAATTGTGCGGCGCGTGATCGCCGCACGATCGGCACACTGAGGCGATGGATCCCGAGGTGCGCGCTTACTACGTCGACGGCTTTCGCGAAGACGAGCGGTTGCGGCGCCGTGCGCACGGCGTTCTCGAGCGGGTGCGCACACAGGAGCTGCTCACGCGCTTCCTTCCGCTGCCACCGGCGACGGTGCTCGACATAGGTGGCGGCACCGGAGTCCACGCACAGTGGCTGGCGGAGCGCGGGTACTCGGTCCACCTAATTGACCCGATCGAAGAGCACGTCGCCGTGGCCGCGAGGCTTTCCAACGTCTCGTCCGCCGTGGGCGATGCTCGCTACCTGTCGCAGGCGGACGACAGCCAGGACGCCGTCCTGATGCTCGGCCCCCTATATCACCTGCCGGAACGTGAAGATCGCCTTCAGGCGCTGCGCGAGGCGCGGCGCGTCGCGCGACCCGGCGCGCCGGTCATCGCCGCAGGCATCAGTCGGCATGCAACGCTCATGGACATCGGCAGCGACGGGCGCCTCACCGAGGCGGTCGAGCCATTTCTGCGCCAGTTGCATACGACCGGCCAGTTCCGTGGCAATGTCGTCGGCTTCACCACCGCGTATCTCCATTTTCCCGACGAGCTGGCGCAGGATCTGGTCGATGCGGGCTTGCGCGATGCCCAGGTGTATGGCGTCGAAGGTCCTGCTGGCCCCACCCTGCGGGCGCTCGGGATGGACTGCCTCGACGAGCGCCTCGACGCGGCAGTGCGGGCTGCTCGGATAGTGGAACGCGACCCAATGCTCATCGCCGCAAGTGGCCACCTGCTCGCGGTCGGCCGCGTCCAGGACAGCGACTAGCCCAAAACCTTAATCAGAGCGATACGACGCCGCGCGTTGAGCGGCATCGCTGCCGACGAACGGCGCAGAGTAATCGCACTCGCCAACACCGAAGCTGTCCCGCGGCCGGATCCTCAAGGGGACTCACACGTAGCTGGCAGCGTGTTCTAAGGGCCCGATGATCCACTGGTGCACGTCACGCGCGTCCGACAGGCGGACAATGATCAGATCGGGCCGTTGCTGGCGCACCGCGTCGACCCGCGCAGCACTCAGATGGTGTGTCCTCCAGGCCCAACGCACGATGTGCTCCGGATCGGTGAATATGGTCCGCAGCGGTGATTCTCGGTTGCCGTTCCACAGCACCTGCCGGCGCAGGCGCCGGAGCACAGTTCGGCGTACCACCCGCCGCATCACGGTGGCCCTGCTCAGATCCAGCCAGACCAGCAGATCAGCTCGCTCAGCGAGCAGTTCGCGTGCGGCGCCGTACTGCCACTCAGTGACCCACCTCGGCTCGGCGCTGAAGGCCTCCACCTCCGCCCTGAACGTCTCCCGCGGGGTCCATGACGGGCCGTGAAACAGTGCGTCGATCTCCACGTGCGGAATGCCGAGCAGCTCGCCGACCCGCGCGGCGAGCGTCGTCTTGCCGGCTCCCGAGGTACCCGCAACGGCAATTCGACACGGCCGCTGCGGGAGCGCCTCGGTGGCGGTCAACATGGGCATCCGGCGACCGTACTGGCACCGTCATTGATGTTCGTCGTATACCGATCCGCTTGCGAGAAGCTGATCAAGTGTTTCAGGAGCGACATGACATCGCGAGATCGTCGCCGCAAGCCAGTGAGGCGTGTGCGACTAGATGATCTTTACCTCGCTGGCGAGGCGGATGGTGCCGCAGAGAGCAGTCAGCTATCGGGTCGCGGCGTGTCGCTGTGGTGCGGCGAGGTCGTGGGGTAGGTGGTCGAACCAGTCGAGGACGGCGGTTTCGTAGCGCACGCCGAAGTCGAGGGTGATTAGGTCGCGCGCTGTTGCGCCGGCGGCTTGGGCGGCAGCCCGCTCGTCTTGGTAGGCCTGGAGGCGGGCGGCGTGGACGGCGCGGTGACGGCTGAGGAACTCGGTGATCTGGTCGGGGTGCAGGTGTTGGGCGAAGGCGAGGGTGAGCAGCAGCGGGTAGCGGATCTGCTCTTGGCCGGGCTCTTGCTTGAGCCAGTTCTGGAATGCGTGCCGTCCGGCGTCGGTGAGCCGGTAGGGCCGCCGCTCGCGGGGGCCGACCTCGTCGGCCTCGATCAGGCCCGTCTCGGCCATGGAGCCGAGTTCTCGGTAGACCTGGCTGCGCGTCAAGCTCCAGAAGTCCCCGATCGTCTGTTCGGCGGTGGTGACCAGGTCCCAGCCGGACTGCGGGCCGCAGTGCAGGAACCCCAGCAGCGACCCGACGGTCGCGTTGATCGGCCGCACGCCCATTCGATTCCTCCGTCTCCCTACCGCTTGACATTCCACTGTGGACCATACAGGCTAGGCGTCTGACAGTCCATTGTGGAAGGTGCCTCATGGTGCACACCATTCTCCTCGGCGTTCACATCACCGCCGGCACCATCGGGCTGCTGCTCGGCCCGCTGGCGCTGGCCGTCCCGAAGCGGGCCGGGTGGCATCCCCGCCTCGGTGTCGCCTACCAGGGCGCCGTCGCGGTGATGACCGCAAGCGCGTTGGGTCTGGCGGCGCTCGCCCCGGGCCGACTGTGGGGACTCGGGCTGATCGCCGTCGCTACGGAGGCGGCGGCGCTGGCCGGGTGGGCGGTGCGCCGTCGGCATTCGTCGGGGTGGCTGGGCTGGCACATCCGGCTGATGTGCGGGTCGTACCTGTCGTTCGTCACCGCCGCGTTGGTGGTGAACTGGGCCAGCCCGCTGGCCTGGGTGCTGCCCACCGCGGTCGGCACGCCATTGATCATCCGGACCGTGCAGCGTGCGACCCACCCGAGCATCCGTCCGCCGAGCACCTCCCCGCCGCGGCCCGTGCGCAGCGGGGTGTCGGCCTGAGCGCCGTGCTCGACGGGTGGGCGCGGCTGGTCACCGGGCGCCGCTCCGCCTGGGCCGTGATCGCCGGCTGGGTGCTGCTGCTGGTGGTGGCCGCGCCGCTGGCCGCCGGGTTGGGCGCCACTCAGCGCACCGACCCGGTCAACTACCTACCGGCCGGGGCGCAGTCCACCGCGCTGCTGCACGAACTCGCCGCAACCCCCGGCGGCGACATGTCCCCGGCGGTGGTCATCTACGCCCGTCCCGGCGGCCTGACCCCCACCGACCGGACCCGTATCGGCGCCGATCGGGCCGCCGTCCGGGCCCACGTAACCCACGCCGGACAGGCTGGCCCGGTGCGGGTGTCCGCCGATGGCGCGGCCGCGTTGTTCGCCGTGGAGCTGCCCAGCACCGACGCGGTCCTCAACGTCGCGGTGCCGCAGCTGCGCCAGCTGACCGCCGCCGGCACCAGCGCTGCCCTGCTAACACGGGGCGGATTGAGTGTCGCGGTCACCGGTCCGGCCGGCTACACCGCCGACGCGAACCACGCCGCCGCCGGCATCGACGGCACCCTGCTGATCGCCGCCGCCGCCGTGGTCGTCGTTCTGCTGCTGCTGATCTACCGCAGCCCGCTGCTGTGGCTACTGCCGATCCTCACCGTCACCGGCGGCCTGCTCACCGCCCAGGCCGCGATCACCCTGCTCGCCCGGCACGGCGCGCTGACCGTCACCGACCTGGCCGCCGGCATCCTCAACGTGCTGGTCTTCGGCGCGGCCACTGATTACGCCCTGTTGCTCATCGCCCGCTACCGCGAACACCTGCACACCACCACCGACCACCGCCTGGCCCTGGCCGCCGCGGTCCGCTCCGCCACCGGTGCTATCGCCGCCTCCGCCGGCACCGTCATCGCCGGGATGCTGTGCCTGCTCGCCGCGACGATCACCGCCAACCGCGGACTCGGACCGGTCGCCGCCCTCGGCATCGCCGGCGGCCTGCTCGCCAGCCTCACCCTGCTGCCCGCGCTGCTCGCGGTCACCGGTCGCCGGGTGTTCTGGCCCCGCACCCCCCAACCCACCCATACCGCAGGCCCCACCGTTCTGCCGGGGACGGTCGACAATCCGGCAGCACTCCCGCCACCACCGGTGGGGGTGTGGGCACGGCTCGCGACGGCGATCGGCCGCCACCCCCGGCGAGTGTGGATCCTCACCGCGCTGCTGCTCGCCCTCGGCGTCCTCGGCCTGGGCGACACCCGCCTCGGCCTGCCGCAGGCCGGCACCTTCCGCGGCACCGTCCAGGCCGTCACCGGCCAGCAGCTACTCGACGCGCATTTCCCACCCGGAGCCAGCAGCCCCACCCAGATCCTCACCGACACCGCCCAGGCCGCCGGCGTCGCCCGCGCCGCCACCACCACCCCCGGCATCGTCGAGGTCACCGCCGTCCCGGCCACCCAGGACAGGACCCTGCTTCAGGCCACCCTCGCCGCCCTGCCGGACAGCCCCGCCGCCGCGCACACCATCACGGTGCTGCGCGACCGCCTCGCCGCCGAGCCGGCCGCGCACGCTCTGGTCGGCGGCGCCACCGCCGTCCAACTCGACATCGCCCGCGGCGCCGCCCACGACCGGGCCGTCGTCATGCCCCTCGTGCTGGCCGTGGTCCTGCTCGTGCTGATCCTGCTGCTGCGCGCGCTGCTCGCGCCGCTGGTCCTGCTCGCCACCGTGGTGCTGTCCTACGCCGCGGCGCTCGGCGTCAGCGTGACCCTGTTCGACGCCCTCGGTCTGGCCGGCACCGACACCTCTGTTCCGCTCTACGCGTTCCTGTTCCTCGTCGCCCTCGGCGTCGACTACAACATCTTCCTCATGACCCGGGTCCGCGAAGAAACCCTCCACGCCGGCACCCGCGCCGGCACCCTGCGCGGGCTGGCCGTCACCGGCGGGGTCATCACCAGCGCCGGCCTCGTCCTGGCCGCCACCTTTACCACCCTCGCCGTGCTGCCCCTGGTCGTGCTCACCGAGACCGGAATCGCCATCGCCCTCGGCGTCCTGCTCGACACCTTCCTCGTCCGCTCCCTGCTCGTGCCGGCCCTAACCTACGACCTGGGCGACCGGGTCTGGTGGCCCCGTCGCCCACCCACGACGACACGGCGACCGAACCCGCCATGCGCCGGCGACACCCGGCCCCGCCATGGCGCCTACGCCCGCTGAACCCACTCAACCGGCGTGGCGCGATCTTTGGGTTCCGCGGGTCAGCGCGCCGCCGATCATGGGTCAGGGTAGGTAGCGAAGTGCTCGCTGCCTGGTCGTTCTCCGGTTGTGGCTGAGGTCATTCATGAGCTGGGGAGGGAGGTCTGAGTGGACGTGATGATGGCCACGAGCGCCGGCCATCCGGGCCGATCGAACGAGGACTTCGTCGGCGCGGCGCCGCGCGCGGCGGTGCTGCTCGACGGCGCCGGTATCCCCGGCACCGAGTCGATCTGCCATCACGGTGTCGCCTGGTACACCCATCGCCTCGGGGGCGCCCTGCTGGGCAGGCTGTCGGTCGGCGACGGCCGTGGGCTGTCGAGCGTCCTCGCCGACGCGATCGACCACCTCGCCGCCGAGCATCGGCACACCTGCGACATCGCCAAGCCGAGCAGCCCGCAAGCCACCGTCGCCCTCGTACGCGTCGACGGCGAACGCGCCGAGTACCTCGTACTCGCCCACTCCTACGTCCTCCTCGGCGGCCCAGGCGACAACTCGGTGCTGGTCACCGACGAGCGCGAGGTCGCCGTCCGGCGTTCGTGCCTCGCGCTACTCGACGGGCTGGAAGCAGGAACCCGGACCCACAACGCCGCGCTCGAAACCGCTACCCAGGCCATGCGAGCACGGCGCAACCAGCCCGGTGGCTACTGGATCGCCAAGGACGACCCGCGCGCCGCCGAGGAGGCCGTGACAGGCGCCGTCCCCGTCGCGGATCTCACCCGCCTCGCCCTGCTCAGCAACGGTGCGGCCCGCGTCGTCGATCCCTACCGACTGGCGACCTGGTCAGCCCTGCTGAACCTGTGCCAGGCCAACGGCCCGGCGGAGGTCCTCCGGCAGCTACGGGAACACGAGGCGAGTGTCGGCTTCGGCGCCGGCACCTCGAACGTGGACCCCGACGACGCGACCGTCGCCTACTGCATCCCCCGACAGCCTCCCAACATGCCCTGAACTCTCCTCAACGGTGATGAACCCGACGTCCGCTCAAGGATCGGCCCTAACCGGCCGTGATCTGAGCCGCCTGGGAGACTCCGTGCCATGAAGGTCCTCCTCGTGGGAAGAACGCCAGCGTGCATCGAAGACGTACTCCAGCAGCTCAACGCGCCCGCAGTGACGTTCTTCACCGGCAACAGCCTCGAAGACGTGGTTGCGGTCCTGGAGCGCACAGGGCTTGACCCCGTCATCGTGGGCGGCGGCCTCGACCTCGACACCCGACTGCGCATCGTTCGCGGCGTGTTCGAGCGCAGCACATCGACCACGGTGCACATGAACTCGCCTTCGGGGCCAGACAGCTACCTGCCCTTCGTACAAGCGATTCTCCGTGGCCTCAGGGACGGTCGCTGAGAAGCTCGAGGGCTCGACAAGGCTGTTCCCGTGCGCGGATCGTCAACTGCGAGAGGCCACGGCGGCCGGGCCGCGACCGTCCCGGGGGCGCCCAGGCTTCGAGGATGCCCTCAGCCGGTGCCGCTGTCGTAGGGACGAGTGATGATCTCCATGCCGTGTCCGGCCGGGTCCAAGAAGTACAGGCCTCGCCCGCCGTCGTTGTGGTTGAGCTCGCCGGGTCGGCTGAGATTCGGTTCCGGGTAGTACGTGACGCTCGCGGCTTGGATGCGCTCGAAGCACCCGTCGAACTCTTCCGCGGACACGAGGAAGGCGTAGTGCTGCGGCGCGATGGCCTCCGTGCTGGTGACGAAGTCGAGGGTGACGCCATTGCTGGTGGCTAGAGGAAGAAACGGACCCCAAGGGGTCCCGATTTCCAAGCCGAGGATCCCGGCCAGGAACTCTGCGGAGACCTTCCGGTCCTTGCCGGCAACGATGGTGTGGTTCAACTCGATGGACATGGTGTTGGTGCGGGCGGGGGCCCCGCAGGCTTGGTGGCGTGACGGCGTGCCGCAGACCGATCGCCGACCGGTCAGTGTTCGGCGTAGGAGACGCCGCCGTTTGCTCGTGTTAGCCCCCCGCGACATGAGCGTGAGACCCGCCGCGGCCAGCACGAACATGACCGGCACAACGACGAGCGCCGCTTGCAGCGAGGTCGTAGCTCACCTACGGCATCTCCGACTCCCGCACCGAGATCGTCATGCTGCGGCCGCCCGAGGGAGGTACCCGGCTGGAGCTGTCGAGCTTCGTCCGGCCCGACCACAAGCCGGGATCGCCCGCCGCCATGGCCAACGAGCTGGGGCTGCGCAACGTGGCCTTCGAGGTCGACGACCTCCAGGCGGCCATCGACCGGCTGACTGCGAACGGCTACGGCCTGGTCGGCGGCATCGGTCAGTACGAGCACATCTGGCGGATGGCCTACGTGCGCGGACCGGAGGGGATCATCGTGTCCCTGGCTGAGCGGATCGGCTGAAGCCCCCGTCGTCGAAGTGGCGGCGGCTGCGGGCACCCGGGGTCCCGGCGGCAGGCGTTCGTCGGGGACGAGGGCCATATGCCCGGCGTGTAGGCGGAAAGGATCTCGATGCTGGACGGCTGACTTACTTGGGCGCACCCGGGGACGAAGTCGTAGTCCGGGGGCCGTCGAAGTCACCTGTGACTGTTTGACCGCCCGTAGCAGGGCTGATCCCGATGCGAAGTGGTCCCGGGTTCTCGCCATCCGTATCGACGGTTTGCACGCAGTGGAGTGGCCTGCGCCTTCCGAGAAGACGCTGCAGGATGGCAAAGGGCCGGGCCGGCTCCCCGATCCGAGCCGCGTGATCGCGCCGTAGCGGGATCGTCCAGTGGCGTCGGCTGGGTCCAGGCCAGCGGTAGTTTGCCCATTATGAGCGCGTGGGGGGCCGGGGCTCCCGGGACCGTGTCTCTGTCGTCCAGCCGACTCGTTCGCGCCCGCGGGCTGCGTCGACTGCCACCGGACGACACTCTGCCTGAGTTCGGGATCTACCTGCTCAACAAGCGGCCGGAGCCGGTGCCGTGGGAAGCGCGGTGGGTCCGCTGGCCAGACTTCCGGCTGCCCACGGACCGCCGCGATGCCCAGGATGCGCTGCGCGAGGCCTGGCGCCGCGCCGCAGACGAGCGGGTGGAGATCGCCTGCAACGGGGGCCGCGGCAGGACCGGCACTACTCTGGCTTGCTTGGCGGTGCTGGACGGCGTGCCTCCTCGCGAGGCGGTCGCCTATGTGCGCGAGCACTATGACCCACGGGCCGTCGAGACGCCCTGGCAACGCCGCTACGTCACCTGCTTCGCCACGTCGTAGGCGGCGTGCCGATAGACGTTCGGTATCCGGCGACGGTCGCGTCTGACCGCAAGCACTTCCGCTAGTGGGACGGTCGCCGTTGAGCACCCAGCCCCTGGATGGTCTGCTCAATTTCGTTCTTGCCGGCGAGCAGTGCTGGTTGTCTGGATGGTGGCCCAAGTGGCGGCCGGGCAGACCGGAGGCCGATCGCTGCCTATCGTCGTCGGTGTGAGACGCGGCCTGGCACGTTCGTGGGTTGGCTTGGTCTGGGTCGACGTGGCCGTAGCCGTCGTGGTGGCGGTCTCGTTGGTGTTGGGCTCGGCTGGGGCGGCTGTTGATCAGGTGCCCCCGCGGCACGTGCTGGATGCGGCGGCGCAGGTGATCCTGGTTCTGGGTGGGGCGGGGCTGCTCTTGTGGAGGCGATGGCCTGCTGTCTTTCTTGGCTCCGAGGTCGTGTTGTCCTCCGTCTACTTGGCGCGGGGCTACCCCACTGGTCCGTTTCTGATCATGGTCGGAGTGGCCGCGTTCGTGTTCGCGTCTCGCCGTGGCATATGGGTCACCCTGGCAGGAGCCGTGCCTGCGGCGGTGGTGCTCGTCGTCGCGGACCTGGTCGGCTACGCCCAGACCGGTATATCGGGAAGGGCGGGTGCCGTGGCTCAGGCGGGGTGGGTGATTGTTCCCGCGTTGATCGGAGGCCTGCTGCGGGAGACCCGCTCGGCCAGGGCGCGCGCGGCTGAGGAGGCGGCCGGGCGGCGGGTAGAACAGGAGCGGCTGCGGATGCAGCGGGAGGTCCACGATGTCGTCGGGCACGGACTGTCGGTGATATCGCTGCAGGCCGGGGTGGCCCTGCATGTGCTGTCACGCCGGCCCGAGCATGCCCGTTCGGCCCTGGAAGCAATTCGGGCCACCAGTCGCGAGGCGCTCGAGGAGTTGCGTGCCACACTCGCCACCAGCCCTGTCGACGGGGTCGGTCCGTATCCGATCGGGCTGGCGCGTGTGGCAGAGATCGTCCAGCAGGTCCGTGCGGCCGGCCTTGGCGTCGAGCTCGACACCGGTGGCGTCGCGCGTACCGTGCCTCCCGAGGTCGAGCAGGTTGCCTTGCGGGTGGTCCAGGAGTCATTGACCAATGTGTTGCGGCACGCGGGACCGGCGACCGCTCATGTGCAGGTGAACTATGAGCCTGAGCGTCTCACGGTCTTCGTCGACGACGACGGCAAGGCGGCGGCGCACGGCCACATGCCCCCCGCGGGGCGAGGGCTGGCCGGTCTGCGCCAGCGCACGGTGGAACTCGGCGGCTCGTTCGCCGTCGGGCCCGATTCCGACGGCGGTTGGCGGGTGTGCGCCACACTCCCGGCGCCGGCGGATCCCACCACTCCCGCGACTCTTGTGGCGCGTCGACCGCCCGGGGACCTATCGGCATGATTTCGGTGGTCGTTGCCGACGATCAACCCCTGATCCGGATGGGGCTGCGCGTCCTCATAGAGACCGAGGACGACATCGAACTGGTTGACGAGGCGGAGGACGGTCGGGCGGCGCTGGCTGTGATTCGACGCACCCGACCCGACGTCGCGCTGCTCGACATCCGCATGCCAGACATCGACGGGCTTGGGGTCCTGCAGGCGGTGATGGCCGATCCAGACCTGGCTGCGACCCGGGTAGTGATGCTCACGACCTTCGCACTGGACGATTACCTCTTCCAGGCGTTGCGTCTCGGGGCGAGTGGCTTCGTGGTGAAGGATGCCGACCCGGCCGAGCTGCTGCAGGCCATTCGCGTGGTCGCCGCGGGCGAGTCGCTGCTGTCACCGTTAATGACGCGCCGGTTGATCAGCGCATTCGCCTCTCGGCCGGGCGTTTCCGTCCCCGACCTGAGCGGCCTCACCGCTCGCGAGCGCGAGATCACCTCGCTTGTCGGGCACGGTCTGACGAACGGCGATATCGCCAAGCGACTGGTCATCAGCCCGGCCACCGCCCGCACACACGTCAGCCGGGCCATGATCAAGCTCGGGGCGCGCACCCGCGCCCAGCTCGTCGTGATCGCCCATCAAGCGGGTTTGGTCGACTCGCCAGGGTAGTGACCGCGGTACGTCCATTTGCGTAGAACGAAGCCGCCCGCCGACGGACGACAGCCGGACGCACCGAAGGCAGACTGCCAACGGTGCGGACCCAACCAATCAGCCGTTACGGCGAAACGATTAACACGATCGCGAAGCTGCAGGGGGCAGTACTAATTCTTCTGGCCGCCAGTAGTCTACTAATCGGCGGCCGCGCCCTGCACGGTGCACTAAGCATTACCTTGATGGAGAATATTGTGCATCTCTTCACGGGTGCTTGGCTTGTCTTTGCTGGCTACACTCTCTCCGAGAAACCCGTCTATGTGAGCGTCGCGATCCTCAGCGCCATGTTTCTTATGCTCGGCATCTCTGGACTATTTACCTCCCTTGGTGTAGCGTGCGACTATAGCTGGATCCATGAAGTCATTCGTCTGGTAGTCGGCGGGCTAGGCGTTATTGGGCTTGCTGTTGGGTTACTGAACGGGCACAAACCAGCGTGAAGAGGCCCGCACTGTCCGCGCGCAGCATGCGCCGCGCTCTACGCGGCCTTCACCTCTTCGCCGCCCTGGGGATCTTCGGATACGTGTACGGGACCGTGCCGCAACCCATAGCTCAGGCCCTCTTCGTCCCCCTCCTTACCTTGACCGGCCTGGCCATGTGGCAGCTACCACGCATCCGGCGAACGCGGCGGTCGCAGAGCGCGCCGAAGCGATCGCGATGATCGAACCGAAGCCGGGCGCAAGCAGGCGATTATCGCGTGCCCCAGAGGCTGGCCTCCGCCTGCCCCCGTGCGGGAATCGCCTGCGGCGCGCGGTTGGTCGGGGGCGCCGAAAAGTCCTGCGGCTGTCCCGTGGCGGGATCGCTTGCGGGCGGGTCGAGCGGCTGTACCGCAGTGCCAATGTGGCCGCGATCGGATAGCGCCGTTCGCGGGCAGCGAGGATCATTTCGGTCGGCCCCGAAGTGTCTCGGCCATACCATCGTGGGCATGCCTGCGATCGATCGAAGCCGGGAAGCCGAAGAGTTCCTCGACGCCCGCTACCGCACTGCCCCTGAAGTCGTCAGC
>JAABUP010009239.1_pt1 | contig 12197 bp, 14 predicted proteins | sample 5559201 | NCBI WGS metagenome assembly JAABUP01 (sample SAMN10711887, study PRJNA513373) | rock metagenome | isolation source: Antarctica rocks | place: Antarctica | reverse complement strand
TGACATTGTCATGCTTTAAAAGAGACCAGATCCTCATATCAGTATCAGTTTTCATTATTACAATCCCTCTTGTGGCAGCAACAGCTTACTATCATTGTACTTGTTCAGTTCATTTTATACATACAATGCAGTTTCAACAGAATCTCAAAAATCTTCTTCATCTTCTAACAAGCAAATCAAGAGCACACCTTCAAGTTCTTTAGTCATGCAGCAACTCACTATCTATATGTCTATTTCTACTTCTGAATCAACAAAAGCATCACATTTTGATGACATGAATGTCACAGACTTTCTTGAGACATAAGAGAATATCTGTCAAGATCATGGCCTTATTGAGAAGCTTATGGTGCAGCAATTGTCATTATATTGTAAGGATCTTATTGACGAGCATATCAAATCTCTGTCAGAATACAAGAGTTAAAATTGAGAGCAACTCAAAGAACACCTGCAGAAAGACTATATAAGACAGAACATCAAGCAACAATACTATTTGCGTGCTTATCTCAAGCAATACAAGCAATCCTTCAGCAAGGAAGACCTCTGTACTTATTGTCTTCAATATTGTGTCATATTGAGTTGTCTGATCACAAAACAAAAACTTGATAACTATATGATGTGCTTATGATTCCTGAAAGAATTATCAGAGAAGAAGCAGGCAAAGGTAGTTAGGCAGACTGAAATAAAGATGTCAGTTTTGAATATGTTTTGTTTAAATGCCGCATTGAAGATGACAAAGCAGATGTGTGAGAAAGAGAAGAGTCTGAATGTGTTGCATAATAATAACACTAGCATGAAAACTCTGCAGAAGTTGATAAATCAGCAACAAGAAGAAACAACAGTGATTAATAAGAGAGCATTCACTATGCATGTCAGACCTACTATCATGCCTGAGCTTAATATTGATGAGTTGATCACAAAGTTCTAGAACTTGACATTGTCATTGCAAGCTAAGCTTGATTGCTGTGAGCATTTGATAGACAAAGTTATGACAACAGCTGTTCATTCTGCTTCTCTCAAGTCATATCAATCATATTTGTCATAAAGCTATCCTTCACAATCATATTCATCATCAGTGAATTATGAATGTAGTGTGACATCAATACAGACAAACCAGCAAGAAACATGAAGCAGAACTTCAGAACAGAAAAGTGATTGTAATGTCTGTTAATTTTGCACTGAATGAGGCCATCTTTGAAGAATATGTTCACATCTTCTAAAGTTGATTGAGGCAGAAAAGATACATTTGAACAAGAGATTGTGTATTGCTTGAGACTCACAGGGCAGAGACAGTACCCTTATGTCATTAGATTTCTTGATGCAACAATTGAATTCTGTGCAGTTGTTATTGAAGAAAAAAAAAAGACAGAACAAGACTCAGGCTGGTCATCATGAAGCAAACTTAATTGAATTACAATGTGATTTCAACAGTGATTTAAAAGAATATGATCTATTCTCTACATTCAAATACCAAGTTCTGAGTGCAGATAGTTCTGATCTGACAGCAGCGTCACAGAAAAGTCAGAGCAAACAAGAACAAGAACATTGTCATGAAATTCTAGAGCAGAAGATGAAGATCACAAAGCAGTAAGCTCAGAGAAAACAAAATCTTTCTACACTAAAAACCCTATGATCTGACAAATGACAAACTTCACAAGTTGTGATCTCAGACACATGACACAACAAATTAGACATGAATGAGGATAGTGATGAGTCAATGAATAAGGATAAGAAAGACAGCAGGTTAAAAGTTAGATTTCTAGATTCAGAGAGCGTTAAAAAAACCTGTAATGCTTTAAGTGTGTTTAAGATCAAGAATGTGAAGTTAGCAGATGTTCTTCAGCAGATGACAGAGCAGAATTCTACTCAAGTCATGCAGAAGATGCTTTAAGCTATGATGTCAGACATAACTGTCAAGAACATATTGACATTGAGACTGATGACACATAAGCTAATGTTTAAACTGAGCAAATCAGACATTATATTCAAGATTTCAGAGACTGAGAAGGTCAACATCAACAGCCTTCAAACATTTTCATTATTCAATGTCCTCTACTTGTCCGCCAGTTCAAGAGCAATTGTGAAGGTTGTCAAGTATCAGCATTGATTGACACTGATGCAGAAGTGAACCTTGTTGAAGAATGCATTCTTTAGAAACTCAATGTCTCTTATACAGTAGATGGCTGTTTGCAATTGGTTGACATCAATGATCAAAAGACTGTGCTTTGTGACATTTGTGAGAATGTTGAGATTCAAATTGACTTGATAGAAGTATTGCAATTCTTGCTAATTGTAGAGAAAGTGAGTCAGCTCATGATTCTTGACATGTCATATCAAGCAGCAACATCAATGGTGACACAATCAAATTCATTCAACATAGTGAATATTGAAATCAGCAGCTCAGATAATGATAGAAAAGTGAAGTTTCAGGCTGTCAGAAGAGGCTCAAAGATCAGATTCTTGTTGCATTTATTTTCAGAGGCTGAATTCAAGAAGGGAAAAGACTAATGAGCAACAAGACTGACGTTGTTTCTTGTCATTATCAGTTAAAATATTGAAATTTGAGATCTAGGGTCATTGACACAGTAGTACAGAATTTGTCAACACTAGTAAAACAAACTCACAGATCTGAACCTGCAAGTTTGTCACAGTCACAACATGATTACACAGTCAATCACACAATCAGAAACCACAGTCTAGACAATATAGCACTTATATTTTGACTGACTGCTTCAGTTATAGACAGATGTGCGTGTTTATTAAGACAATGAGACTCAGAATTCAATGTTTTTTGCAGTCAGGCCCATGCTGAATACAAACACAAGGCAAACAAAGTTCAGCCAGTAGATCAAGCAGATCTCAGCAAAGATTGTTCAATCTGTGTAATAAACTGAAAAGAGAAGATCCTCAAAGAAAGACTAACACTGATTCTGCAGCAAGAATCAAATCTAGATTCATATGATCATTTGATTACCTCAAAGTTTTTTGACATCAAGTGAGGCATTAGAATGACTTCTGAAAATGTCGCAAATCTAAAGATTGAATTGCAATTGACATTGACTGAGTGAGAAATTCTGATGACAGTGTTATTCAATTGAAAAAGTACGTTGTCATGACATTTCAGCCATCTCAAAAGATTATGATCAGAAGTTGTGCCGCCTCAGAAGATTCAGACAATATCACATAAAGCATGACAGATTTCTGAATTTCAAGTACTAAGAGCATTAAAAGAAGAACTCATTAACATGCTGAAGAAGCAGCTAGATTTTGACATTCTCAAACCATGTCAAGGGCCATATCAAAACCCATGGTTTCTTGTTCAGAAATTGCAGAAAGAAAAATACCATTTAATTAATGCTGTCATGCATATTAACAAGGTCACAATTAAAGACATTAATATTTCTTCAAATATCAAGCAGTTTGTGAAAGAGTTTGCTGACTTATAAGCTGTCAGTCTTGTGAATATGCAGTTTGAATACAATCAGATCAAATTAGACAAGGAAAGTTGCGACATAACAGGTTTTATAATAGTGCTTGATCTTCTTCAACATTACACTTTTATTCAAGAAGAAATCAATTCTGTTGCTCAATTCTGCAGAGCTATGATTCAGATTCTCAAAGACCTGATTTCTAATGTTTGTCACATGTTTTTGAACAATATTGTTGTGAAAGGGCCTCAAACTGATTATAATGATGAGGAGGTTCTGATGAAAGTTCGTCAATATATTCTAAAGGCAATACAGAATCTAGATAAGGTCTTGATCAATGTTAAATGTGCAGACAAAAGTGTGTCTAATGAGAAGTCACAATATATCATGAAACAACTTAAGATAGTAGGATTTGTCTGCAGATCAAATGAGCGTTCTTTTGTGATCAACAAAGTTTTAAAGATTGTGCAATGAAGACTGTGTCAAAATCTGAAAGAAGCTCATGCCTTTATTGATCTATGTGTTTACTATTGACTATGAATAAATCAATTTGCCATTATCTTATCATCAATATATGATCTGTTCAAGAAGAACATTGTCTTTCTCTGAATGTTGAAACAACAACAGACCATGAATAAACTGAAGATTCTTCTTTCAACTGAGCTGATAATACAGCAACTAGATCATGATTCAGATGCAGAAGATATAATATTGACTGTGAATTTGAGTAAGAAAGAATGAGGGTTCTGTTTGATGCAGAAAGCAAAGAATGGTTGATGTTGTTATGTCTGTCAATATGATAGTGGTGTCTGAACAAATGCAAAATCAAGGTATGACACAGGTAAACAAGAATGTCATGAGCTGCTGAAAACACTTAAGAAAGTCTGTGCATATTTATATAAAGTGTTCTTCATTGTCAAACTCAATGCTCAGACACTAGTTTCTCAGTTGAACAGAAGTGCTGTTAATATTTCTGATGCTTTTATTAACTGCTGAATAGTCTGAATTCAATTGTTTGATTTTGACATCTTGCATGTTTCTGACAAGAAGCATCAAGCTTTGAACACATTATCATAACACTCACAGACAGAAGATGAGACTGATTTTGACAATAGTGATATAGAAGACTTTCTGAATTTGCAACTATTTCACTCAAGTGTGCAAGCCTATCTTGTCAGCACAGAACATGCTGCAGGTCAGAAATCAAAGCTAATTATCACTTCTGTTCTGAATTCTGAGTCTGAATACTCTGAGGACCAATAGCCATCATGGCTACATATCTTGTTACACTTCAACATCTCATCGGCATGCAAGGCAAGAAATTCACAAAGTTCAAGACAGAGACCCTGAAGCATATTGTTCAAGACATGAAGTTGTTTTGTCACAACAGCAAGAATATGAGAATTCATAGAGTTGTCAACAAAGAAGAGAATCAGGCAGAGATTATCTGACACTTACATGATCATTCTGAACATAAGGGTGTGAAATTCACATATTGACAAGTGTTCTTGTTATATTGATGAACAAGACTTTACAGCATGATCAAGAAACATTATCAGAGTTGTGAGAAATGTCAATGATGTGCAAAGGCATTACATAATGACACGATCTTTTTGACATTTACTAGTGTCTTATTTAAGAAGATTGCTGTGAATGTGATCAAGATGCCGCCGTTTCAGAACAAACACTATCTTGTTATAGCACAGAATGATTTCTCTGACTGGGTCAAAGAATGAGCATTAACACATGCAACATCAGTGACAGTCTCAAGGTTTCTATGAGAGAACATCATAACAAGACATGATGTGTTTGACAAACTTATCTGTGACAGAGAATCAGAAAACAAGATGTGGGTCAAGATGCTGACAGAGCTATATAAGATCAATTAAATAGTTGTCTCAGCATATAATCTTGAAGCAAACAGCATGATGAAACGTGAACATAAGCCTCTAATTGATGCATTATCTAAGATGACCACAGAAGGGCTCAGCAAGTGGTCAGATCTTTTGACATTAATATTATGAGTGAATCAAACAACTATCAAAAGAAGCACTGGCTGAACATCTTATGAGATTCTTTATGAATATGCCTGTATTCTGACAATTGAAGCACGCATTTCAACATGAAGCACTTTGATCTGAAAGAAAGTAAGAATGTGTTCAGACTTGCTGATGATTCAAGCAGAACAACTACTTCATTGTGATATGAATCTTGAAGAGGCAGCAGCACAAATACAGTGAATGTGTCAGAGCAACAAAGAACATATAAACAGTGCTAGGCATGCTGTGAATTGAGACTATAAGGTTGAAGACATGGTATTGCTTTATAATAGTCAGTATAAGGATGATAACACAGCAGTGCAAAAGCTTGAGTTCTGATGGCTAGGGTTATATAAGGTTATCAAAGCGAATTCTAGAAAAGAAAACTATGTCTTAGCAGAACTTGACGGCGTCAAAAAGGCTGATACAGTGTCAGAATTCAGACTGAAACCATATGTTCTTCATCATCCCACCGTCAATCATGAGTATAATTGACATCTTGATGCATATTCTGAAAGTGACAGCTCAGACTTCAATCTAGATGACAATGATGCACATGAGCAAATACCTGCATTGCTTGTCAAGAGACAAACTCAGAAAGTTGATGATGACGCCACATATGCTAGCTCAGACTGACCTTCTGTTAAAAAGCAAACATTTCTTTGTAATTTTCTTAAATATCATGACTCTTTCTTTTCTACTGTCATTCATTCTTTTGAACACAATTATTGACAGTCATTCTTCTATCTCATACTCAAGGTCTTTCTGCATACTTCAGTGAGACTCACATTGCTTCTCTGAACACAATCAATCTCAGTAATCTAAACTGTCAATCTCTCTTTTGTCATGAACATTGTTACATCATAATGTCAAATCCACATGTGACTTCTTTATTGTGTGAACGCAATTTTCAAAAATTGAGAGGGGAAGAGCAGAAAAGTGAATTTTCTAATTGCCAATAATAAGAAAGTGAATTTTAGCTATTGATTGTCATTTTTATTATTGTCTCAAGCCTCATATATGTTCATCAGCATCTCTTCTTCTTCTTCTTCTTTAAATATCTTTGTTCTCAGTTTAACGCTCAAAACAAGACTTAATCATTCACCTTTTTTAAGCACAACAAGAACAAAATCATTATGTCAGAATCATCACAGAGAATCACTAAATTGCAGACCTGTGAGATCATTTGTCAGTATTCATCATCATCAGCAGCATCATTCACATCAGAAGCATTGAATGTGTTACAATCTTTAGTCACAGCAGAACTGCAGCAAGAGATTCACCTTTGAAAAGAACAAAACTTCAACACATCAGTGATGACACTAGCTTACATTAAATCACTATTTCTACAAGATCAATATCCTCTTTTAAAAGAGCTGAATATCACTCTCAATCAATTTCAAGTGAGCGTCCTTGACATACAGAGTGACATAATAGACTATCTTCAACAAGAGAAACTCTGACAGCGCTATATGAATGAGAGAACATTTCTGAAGGCATGAGACAATACACTAAAAAAGACAAGAAAGCATCAGTCACAACAGAACAAGATTAGAATGATTATAGCTATCATTCAACAGTACTGAGATGATCATATTTGAGAGAGATACCTGGTCAATCTGAGCATCACTTATGCAGAAGTGAATGAGATTCAAAAATTAGCTAAAGAATGTAGAGATTGAGGTGTGACAAGTTGACTAGTTCTTACTGAATTCAGAACACAAGAACAATGAAAATCAGCTCAGGTTCATCCTTCTGACTGAATTTGAGCAGCCTCAGAATATTAGAACTTTCAAAACTGAAACTTTCAGCTTGCCTCTGATACAGACCTCTATGATCATTCTGATCTTAATGCTGTTGTTAAACACCTATTGCCTTGTTCTAGATCTTCTTCTTGTCTCTCATTCATATCACAGCAATGTCTTAAACCTGGTTCTTTCATGCTTCAATTGATTGAAAGTTCAGATCTTTCTTTTTGCCTCTTAACATTCACTACTTTCATGAGAACCTGATGCATCACTACATTTGATGATGACAATAATGATAACAAAGAGAATGACAATCAACCAGTACGGTGACAAGAGAACTTCATATTGACTAGATTTCAAAAAGAGCATGACAAAACTGAATCTCAGAATTCACGCAGATTCTCAAATGAACTTGTAGGTCTGAACCTGCAAGTTTTGCCACAGTCAGAATCACTAAACCCATGGTGTACAAGATGCGCAAATGTCTTTTCTCATCTTATTAACATGATTGATCAGACAGATAAGCGGATTCCTGTTGTTGTCACTACAATTGAAAAACTCATTGATGAGAAGAATAATGAAAGTCATGCATGCTATCTTCACAGAAAGAAACTAGCAGCTACTGCAGGATTTCAGGTCAGGCTTTTACAAAGCAACGTAGTAGATTCTCATCTTTGAACCTATTGAAACAATTGATTTTGAATACTGAAGCTGAAGACAGACTCTGCAACATAACAATGATTTTGAGCTACTGATTGTTCTTCTTAATCAGCTGATAATATGAGAGTCTACAATTACCTTCATCATGATCTATTCTTAATGATTGAGGTCAGCGCACTACTAAACTGAATAAACTTCAAGAGCGAAGTCTGAGACAGAGATGAGTCAGTTGTCATTTCAAATGCATTCAGCTGGCTATATGAATGAGATCTATCACAATCAACAATTTCTATCATCATCTTCAAGAAGTTGAAGAAAGGCAGAACTATGACTGGCTTCAAAATATGTTCTATGACATTATTCAGCAAGCTATTCATCAATCTCTTGCATACTACCTCATTTATGTTGTTCTTTGCTCAGATCACAATCATTGCCTCATCTCATATTCTTACTACAGCAAGTTTCAGGCTGCCTTCAATAAGACTTTCTTCAGGCATATCGATCTTAATATTCTGAAATTAGTGAATGAGGAAAAAGAACAGTACATGATTCAAGGCTCTGTCTCACTGAACAATGAAAAGAAAGAAGACTGTACAGAAATGCTCTTAAAGATGCATTGTCATCTTGATGAATGATGAGAGGATGTTCAAAGAAGACTAGCAGTAAAGAGAAAGGAGTTGTTAAATGGGTTAATTCATTGAATAACCTATAATGAATGAACAAAGGAGAATATTCAGAAGTATAAGATGAATTTTACCCCTCAATCATGTCTTCAAGAAGAAATCAGAATCTCATTACCACACCTACTGCATGAAGCACAGACAGCACAAGAAACCTGTTGAACTATATTGCTTTAATATGTTGAAATTGCAGAGGATCATGAGACGCTAAACATATCAGGGTTTGAAACATGAAGTCAGCTTTCTGCAGCACATTGTGATCTTGTTTCTGGTCTGTCTTCTTTCTTTGCTCATAATAATATGTTTGATGCACTCTCATATTCATTTTCAGCTGCTGTTTAGCTTATCAATCTGAGTTCAATATCTGACGCACTACTTGATCATGTTCACTGAATCAACCTCATTGTTATGTCTCATCTGCATGATCTGTTAAATGGCAACAATGCAGTCAGAAATGCTTACCTTCACAACTGAACCATCATGACAAGGTGAGCTATCAAGACTCAATGAAAAGAAGTAGAGAGAATAGAGCGCAGTGTCTTCTGTGAAAAGTCATACTTCTATTGTCACAATCAGAAACTGACACCTTCTCATTCAGATAACTCTTCTTTGAAACTTCAAGAGAATGAAATCAGCACTGTGACAGAAAGCAAAGATGAGAGATCAGTAGATTACTACTAGTGATGATGATGAGTGAAACTGCAAGAACACAGTAATGAAATTGAAGAAAGAAGACTGTTGTGAAGACAAAAGAGACAAATAATGAGGAGAGGTGAAAGGAAAGGCTAAATTGAAAACTTCATGAGATGAATAGACATAGATTATCAACTATACACACTTCACAGACAGTTTCAGTTCTTCAAACAGTACTTGTTTTGAACAGTTTCAGATAGGCCCTTCTTGTCTAGATTACTACTTTACCTTCTTTATCAGTTCAGTGAGCATATCATTGTGCATATAACTCTCATAATCATTCTTGTTGTGAGTCTATTGTCATTATCTAGAAACAAGATGAACAGTTATTTTCTCAACACTTGTTTCTACTAACTGTGAATTGAATTCAGTTCTCTTCAGTTCTGTTGTATTTTCAAGTTCTTTTGCTGAGTTTCATCTGGCTTCTGAGTGTGGATAAAGAATGTGACCACCATACTTTAGCTCTAGCACATAGTCTTTTCTTTGAAATATGTTGATCTGCTGTGTCTGCTATCAAATTGCGAAGTAAACAGGTCATTTCCTTCAGATTTAATGTGTTGGCTATTTTTCTTGAAATGATAATTGCATTTAACTGAAGAGTTTGCGCAAATTTAACCCAGTCTGCTTTGGCTATGTTGTATGCTGCATTCAATGAACTATTCACCCATTCTGATTCAATTTCAGTCAATTCAAATTGAATAACTTCATGATCTGATTCAGAATTCAAATCTTCATTGACTTGTCAGTTCTTGATAAAACCACAAAGTGAAGGTGTTACAAATGTCAAGTCAATGACTGAGGTAGAGTTTTTAGAGTGGTGAGTGTAGGTGTTTTGATCAGGTGTATTGAGAAGTTCACAATTCTGAATTTTCAGCCAGTTTATCAAGAAAATAGATCTTATGAGGTTTTTCACAGTAAAGTTTCATCAGGCATGATGTGCATTGAAGTCTTCACAAATAACAGCTCTTGAAGGTAACTGAATAGCTATAAGACATCTGTCTAACGTCTTAGCCACCTAGTTGAGCCAGCCACCTAGTTGAGCCACCTCACTGTTGCTTAATTAGTCAATGTTGAAACACCTTGAATTATTGAAACTACCACCCCCTTAAACTAATTACATGAAAACTGAATTATTCATGGGCATTTCCTTTCAAACCAGCTTCGCAAATTCAACTTTGCCTCTTAAAGCATGATATCTAGCTGTTTTATTAGCCAATTCCTTCACCTTATCCTCTCTTTTCTGCATCATAGCCTTATTCTTGTTGACAGTAAGAACTCAGGCATTTTCAACACTCTTTTGTGACTGCTTCTTCTGCTGTTGCTTTTGCTTGTCAAGCAGCTTCTAATTAGTTCACTGTAGAATGATTCTATCTGTCACAGCTGTTAAAGCTGTGTCTTTTAAACTTAAGACACATGTATGCAATGACAGTGTCATACCTGCTAGAATCTCATTCACAAACTGGTTAATTTGAGTTGCTGCACTAGATGTGACAGCAATGTTGACTTGAACTTCATTGAAATTTGTAAAGAAGGCATAGAATGAGGTCTTTGACTGAGGTAATTTCAAAGTAATAACAAAAGAATTGTACAAAATAAGGTCTGCACTTTGTCATGCACTCAGAACATTCTGAGTTGTGATTGCTGTCAATCTAGCTTTCTGATAGTAGTGTAGAAAGTTCAGCTTGTTAACATTGATGACCTCATAATGTGAGTGAAAATGAACACACTTCTTATAGACCTTGCTTAATGGTTCAAAGACTCTGACATTTAATGACTACAGCAAATGAGTTGAATGTGAAGAAAGACACAAAGCCACAATGCTGTGATCACAGCAGTACTGAATAAAGTCAGTGAGAACATGACTTTCATGATCATTCAGTACTAGTAGTCAATGAGTGTCTTTAGTCTGAGTTCTAGTGTGTAGATTGAAGATCTCAAGTCAATGAAGCCCTATTGCATTAATAGTTCAGCCACTGTCACTGACTTGTAAAACAGCTTAGTTATTCTTAATAGGGTTCAGTCATGTCTTCTGTATCAGCTTGCTCTTAAAAATAAAGTAGAATAAAAGAGTGATGTCATTGAACAACACACACTCAATGAGAAACACTCAGTTCTGATTGTCAGTCTGAACACTGAAAGCTTGTGCTTCTGTGTGTCATACTAGAACTTTAAAGCTGTTCATAATGCTTATTGCTAATTTCTTTTCATTCATGTTGTATATGTCTGACTTCAAAATACCATGCTGAATTAGGGTGAAGTTGTATAAATTGAACCATTTTTGAATGATTTCAAGGTTCTCAGCATCCTTTTGATTCTGATTAAGGTTGCAACTATATTGTGTGTTAAAGTCTGAATGTTGATGCAGAGAATTCTTATACCAATGTTGTTCTAGAGGATTCAGATCACCTTTGACTGTCATTAAATGCTTTGTCATAGTTTTCAGCTGTTCAATTTGTGAAGATCATTCTCAAGCTGTTATAGTATCAATTCATTAAATTAAGGCATTCTTCTCATGCACTGACAGCTGTTGACAACCTCTCTGAAAGGCCTTTGCTGATTGTCTTTCTTTTCAATGAGCTTGTAGGGTAGATCAAAATAGATCATAGATTCAAGCTGTTTTGCAAAGAGAAACTGATGAATCATTGTTCAAATCAGCTAAAGCTAGACTATATCATATGGAAATATCAGGAATTGACTCAATTGATTCATCTGAGGCCATTGTGAATGTGTGGTGACAACAAGGTGAACAACAATGTTGATGTGAATTGGTGGCAATGAGGTGGCTCGCTTAAGTGACTGGCTTGACTAGGTGGCTAAGACGTTATTTTATTTATTTATTTATTCTTCATTCTATGCATGCAGCTATAAAAGCTATGGCAGTTAATAGACATATAGTGAAAGATGTAAGCACCTGAAAAAAGCAAAAACCTTATAACAAGTGAATAACCAATC
>JAABUP010009238.1_pt1 | contig 12197 bp, 10 predicted proteins | sample 5559201 | NCBI WGS metagenome assembly JAABUP01 (sample SAMN10711887, study PRJNA513373) | rock metagenome | isolation source: Antarctica rocks | place: Antarctica | reverse complement strand
GCCCCCGGCGACATTGATCGTGAGGTTCGACAGCGAGCGCCAGAAGTTGACCAGCGCAATGCAGTTGTCAGGAGAGAGGCACCGGTTGTAGACGTCGACGTGGCCGTTGATGGTGACGTCGTTCGGGGACGCGCCCAACCCGGCAACCTCGGTGTAGTACCCGACCTGGAAGACCAGGGGATTCGCAGCGGTGCCGTAGACGCCCGGCTTGAACAGCAACGCGTAGCGCTGGGTGCCCATCTCGTTGTCGACCTGCTCCGCGGCGATGGCGTCCACGGTCGCCTGGATCTGGCTGGCCGGCATGCTCGGGTCGAAGACCCTGACGTTGGGACCGAAGTCCGGCTGACCGGCCGCCCCGACTGGCCCGGCGACACCGGGGGCGGTGGTGGGTCCGGGGCCGGCGACGGCGACGCCCGGTGCCCAGGCCACCAGCGCGAGGGCGAGCACGAAGAGGATGGAGCGGCGCACGAGCGAAGGCATCTCCGCAACATAACGGCGGGTTCCGCGCTAGTCCAGGGTTTGAGGTGAACCGGTTCAGTAAAGGTTTGGCAAGGAGCGGCAGCGGACGTGGTGGGCGCGTCACAGCTCCAGCCGGTAGCCGATCCCCGGCTCGGTGATCAGGTGTGCCGGTGCGCTGGGATCCGGCTCCAGCTTGCGGCGGAGCGCCCCGATGTAGACGCGCAGGTAGTTGGTTTGGTCCTGGTATGCCGGACCCCACACCTCCCGGAGCAGGTGCCGGTGCCCGACGAGCCGTCCGGGGGTCTGCGCCAGGACCTCCAGCAGATGCCACTCGGTGGGGGTCAGGCGGATGTCTCTGCCATCGCGGGTCGCCTTCTTCGCGGCCAGGTCGATCGTGAACGCGGCCGTCTCGATCACCGGCGTGCCCGCGGATACGTTGCGCCGCAATGCTGCTCGCAGGCGGGCCAGCAGCTCGTCCATCCCGAAGGGCTTGACGATGAAGTCGACCGCGCCCGCGTCCAGAGCCGCCACCTTCTCCCGCTGGCCGTCTCGGGCGGACAGGACGATGATCGGCGCGGTGCTCCACCCACCGAGCCCGGCGATCACCTCCGTGCCGTCGATGTCGGGCAGCCCGAGGTCGAGGATCACCAGGTCGGGGGGGTGGCTGGCAGCCAGGCGAAGGGCGTCGGTGCCCGTCCCGGCGGTGTCGACGTCGTAGTGGCGGGCACGCAGGTTGATGCTCAACGCCCGAGCGAGTGCGGCGTCGTCGTCCACCACGAGCACCCGGGTCACCGCGCCACCGCTCGCTCGTCGGTATGCCGTGCGGCCAGTTGCGTCAGTCGCGGAAGGGTGAGCTGCATCGTCAGGCCACCGCCCGGGGTCTGGCAGGGCCGGAGCGTCCCGTTCATGGCCTCGGTGAACCCCCGGGCGACGGCCAGGCCGAGCCCGACGCCACCGGGCGTGCGGTCGCCGAGCCGCTGGAACGGCGCGAACATGTGCTCCCGCTGGCTGTCGGCGACGCCTGGCCCGTGGTCGACCACCTCGCAGCGGACGTCGAGCTCGTCGGCGACGGCCCGCACCCTGACGGCCTCGTCGGCGGGGGTGTGCCTCAGCGCGTTGTCGAGCAGGTTCGCCAGCACCCGCTCCAGCAGGCCCGGGTCAACAAGGACGTCGGGCAGGTCGTCCGGGATGTCGATGACGACGCGTTCCCGGTCGGCGGGAGGAAGGGCCAGAAGCGCCCGGCCGGTGATCTCCTCGAGTCCCGTCGGTTGTGCGAGCACGGAGAGGGCGCCCGCCTGGAGGCGCGACGCGTCGAGCAGGTTGGCCACCAGGGCCTGTAACCGGTCGGCCGACGTCTCGACCGTGTCGAGCAGCTCGTCCCGTTGCGCGTCGCTGAACTCGACGTCGCCCTGCCGCAGGCTGGTCACGGCCGCCTTGATCCCCGCGAGTGGGGTGCGCAGGTCGTGGCCGACGGCGGCGAGCAGGGCCGTCCGCATCCGGTCGGCGGCCTCGAGCTCAGCGTTGGCCTGGGCCTGCTCCGCGAGCCGGCGCCCTTCCAGGGCGGTCGCCGCGGCCTCGGCGAAGGATGCGAGGACGCGTCGGTCCTCGGCGAAGAGCTCGGGCCCCAAGGCAGAGAGCACGAGGTCCGGTCCAGCCTGGACGCGCAGCAGCACCTCGTCCGGCTCGGGGTCACCGCTCGACACCGAGGCCACCGCGGTCCACTGTCCGTCCACCTGCTCGAGCAGGCTGACCTCACGCATGCGGAAGATCCGCCGGACCCTCTCGAGGAGGTCCCGCAAGGTGTGCGCGCCGGCCAGGGTGGCACCGGAGAGCGAGCTGAGCTCCCGGGCCTCCGCCCGGGCCCGAGCAGCCTCCGCCGTCCGTCTCGCCGCCAGGTCCACGATGACACTCACCGCGACCGCGAAAGCCAGATACACCCCGAGCGCCAGCAGCTGGTCGGTGCGCTCGATCGCCAACGTGTCGAACGGTGGCGTGAAGAACCAGTTCAGGACCAGCCCGCCCAGCGCTGCGCCGGGCAGCGCCACCCTGAGCCCCCCGACCAGCGCGACGGCGACGATGAGGATCAGGACCACGAGCACCGGTGTGGCGTAGGACAGCTGGTCGCGATGAGGGACCAGCGCCGCCGAGATGACAGGCAGACCGAGCAGCAGGAGGCCGGTTGCCGCCAGCTGCCGACGTGCCGACAGGCCGGCCGTGACCGCGGGCAGTCCGGTCGCCCCGGCCTGGCTCCCGGACAGCGAAGCTGCGGGCAGCGCCGGCGACGACTTGGGGGTCATCGACCTAGTGTCCACCGCTCACGCGGGAACGCGCTGGCGGTCGCCGGGTGTCTCGTCAGGTGTCTGGTCGGGCTTCTCGTCGCGTGTCGCGGTGCTGTCCTGCGACGAGTGCAGCTGGTACGGCACCGACGTGACCATCACCCCGGCCTGGTAGAGCAGCCGGCCCTTGAGGCGCAAGGCGCTCTGGTTGTGCAGCAGGTGTTCCCACCAGTGGCCGACGACGTACTCGGGGATGAACACGGTGACGACGTCGCGGGGGCTGTCGCGGCGGATGTTGTTGACGTAGTCCAGGACAGGCTTGGTGATCTCCCGGTAGGGCGACGCGACGATGGTCAGCGGGATGCTCATCCCGCGCGCGTCCCACTCGGCCCGCAGCTCCCCGTCCTCCTCCTCGTTGACCGCGACGGTCAACGCGATGAGGTCGGAGGGCCGGGTCGCCTTGGCATACGCCAGCGCCCGCAGGGTCGGCGCGTGGAGCTTCGAGACGAGCACCACCCCGTGGTTCCGGCTCGGCAGGGTCACCCCGCCCGGCTCCGGCTCGAGCTCCACGGCGACCGCGTCGTAGTGCCGGCGGACGGCTCGCATGAGGAAGAAGATGGCGATCATGGCGCCGATCGCCAGGTAGGCGCCGGCGAGGAACTTGTAGCGCACGACGATCACGAGGACTAGCGCTGTGACGGCTGCCCCGGTCCCGTTGATGAGCTGCGAGCGTCGGATCGCGTGCCGGCGGACGTCGTCGCTGGTCCGGCTCAGCTCGCGGCGCCAGTGCCGCACCATGCCGAACTGCGAGAGGGTGAATGAGGTGAAGACACCGACGATGTAGAGCTGGATGAGCTTTTCGATGTTGGCGTCGAAGCCGATGATCAGGGCGACGGAGATTGCTGCGAGCAGCAGTATGCCGTTGCTGAAGGCGAGCCGGTCCCCCCGGTTGCGCAGCTGGTGTGGCAGGAACCGGTCCTGAGCCAGGATCGAGGCCAGAGTCGGAAATCCGTTGAAGGCGGTGTTGGCCGCGAGCACGAGAATCGCGGCGGTTGCGGCCTGGAACGCGTAGAACAGGATGCCCCGCCCCCAGATCGTCTCCGCGATCTGGCTGATGACGGAGGGGTTGCCGTCTCCGTAGGCGCGGGCCTGGGTGGCCAGGGCCAGGGCCGTGATTCCGAGGAACATCGTGATGGCGAGTACTCCCATGATCACCAGGGTGGTCGCGGCGTTCTTGCTCTTGGGCTTCCGGAACGAGGGGACCCCGTTGCTGATGGCCTCCACACCGGTCAGTGCGGTGCAGCCGGAGGCGAACGCCCGCAGGCACAACAGCACGGTGAGCAGACCGCCCACCTGGGCCGTGTGCTGGAGCTCGAGGTGGGCGCTGGCAGCCTCAGGTATACCGCCGGTCAGCGCCCGGAAGACGCCGCTCGCGAGCAGCAACATCGTCAGCCCGACGAACGCGTAGGTCGGGAAGGCGAAGGCGGTGCCGGACTCCTTCACACCCCGAAGGTTGACCAGCGCGAGGAGCACCACGAACGCGACCGACATCTCCACGGCATACGGGGCCAGCGCCGGAAGCGCGGAGCTGACGGCCACGACACCGGAGACGACGGAGACCGCGACGGTCATGACGTAGTCAACGAGCAGCGCTGCCGCGGCAGTCAGCGAGGCGGCTCGCCCGAGGTTCTCCTTGCTCACCACATACGCGCCGCCGCCGCTCGGGTAGGCGTAGCAGGTCTGCCGGTAGGACGCGATGACAACGGCCAAGAGGACCGCGACGGCGAGGGCGATCGGCGCGGCGAGCCCGAGGAAGGAGGCGGCCCCTGCCGTCCCGAGGACGAGGACGATCTGCTCGGTCGCGTAGGCAACGGAGGAGATGGGGTCGGAGCAGAAGACCGGCAGGGCGATCTTCTTGGGCAGCAGGGTCTCGCCGAGCCGGTTGCTCGCGAGGGCGCGGCCGATGACGACCTTCTTGAGTGAGTCGGTGGTGGCAGACACGGTGTTCCTCAGTTCGTCAGTTCGTCAGCTCGGGCCGAAGGGTGGCAAGGGGTGTCGCCCCGTCGGGCGTCATGGCTGCTCGGTGAGCCGGACGGGGACGTCGTCGCGGTCCCCCGCGAGGAGGGTGGCCCGGGTGAGAACGCCTCTCGCGTCGGCCACCCAGCAGTCGTCGGTCAAGCGCTGCACCGCGGAGTCCACAGTGGTCGCGTGGCGCAGCGTCCCGGACTCGAACCGGACCATCGCGTCCTCGGGAACCGGGCCCACCCCGAACGCCAGTCCCCAGCAGAGTGCATGCATCGCGCCGAGCCGGGTGATCGAGGTGAGGCCGGCCAGGACCGGCCGATGGACGAGCGACAAGAGGTACCACTGCGCCGGCTCGACTCGACTGCGAGCCTCGAGGAAGACGAGCCCGCGGTCCTCCCGCAAATGCACGAGCAGCTGCGAACGACGGAGCAGGACCGACCGCCCGACGACGGTCGGCAGCTGGGACATGGACTGCCGGGCCGCACGGGCATCACTCATGGCGACAGCCTGCAGCCGAACCGCCGAGGGTTACTGCGGTCTTAACGCCTTCTTCACGCCCCTGGCTCGGATCTTGTCGCCCCTCTAACGTCGAGTCCACGGCTGACCGGGTGTGGAGGCGGGCCTATTCTCACCCCATCGACCGGGCGGGCCGCGGGATGATCGGGCCACGCAACGGCATACGACGGGTCTCTTGCTGTTCGGATGCGGGCGTACCGCAGCAGCTCGGGGATGATGCCGGCGTTGCCCATCGCCCATCCGGTCCGCGGCTCGAGCAGGCTCGGCGTGACGCGGTGCTCGTGGTTGGACCACCGCGCGCCAGCGCAGTCAAGGGTCGCTCGCGCGTCGAGGTCGGCGGCGAGTGCGTCCGCGAAGCGGCTGTCGTCGGCGCGCTCGACGAGACGGTCGCCGGCCAGGGCGAGCACGCCGGCCGTGCCACAGCACCGTCCGTTGTTGTCCCAGAAGCCGGGTCGGAGGCGCTTCGGTAGTCCCGAGTGTGTGACGGTGTGCCAGCAGCGGTCGGCCAGCAGGGCTCACGCGGCGCCACCGGTGATCGACTGCAGCAGCCGGAACGTCTGCGCGTCGCCGGCCGGCCCGTGACACCAGCCGTAGCTGTAGCGTTCGATGAGCTCCGGCCGGTGCTGCGGGTCCGAGTGCGGGACGAGGAAGCCAGCGTCGTCCGCGTCGTTGCGGGACACCACGTCCGCCGCGCCGGCCAGCGCCAGGTCGACCAGGTCGCGGCGCCCGGCCGCCCGTCCCGTGGACGCCAGTGCGTGCACGATCCCCAGGGTGCCGTGTGAGATGTGGCGGTACCGGCTGGCCAGGCCTGCCTTCGCCTCCCACGTCACCCCACCAGGCGTTCGTTCGGCACGACTGAGATAGGGGGTCACGCCGTGACGGCCAGGTCGACCTCCCCCATGGCCAGGGCGCCGAGCGCGATGCCGGCGAGGAGCTCGACCTGCGCCGACCACCGGACGCCGTCGAAGCGGCTGCGGACGTGGTCGAGCGCTCGGCGCGCCGACTGGCGAAGCTCCTCGACGGCATACTCGGCGGCGAGCGACTGCAGGGCGAAGGCCATGCCGGTGAGGCCGAAATAGAGACCGCTGTGGTCCCAACGCTCCACGGCGTCCGCGATGCCGCGTCCACCCCGAATCGCCGCCTCCGCGTATCGCTCGTCGCCGAAGTGCCGGTGTCCCTCCACCAGGGCAAGGACGATCCCGGCCCCTCCGCTGTAGAGCGTCGGGTCCGGTTCCTCGCCGCCCGGGAATGCCGACCAGGCCACGGCCTCTCCGCTGCTCTGTGCCTGAGACAGCAGCCACTGCAGCGCCGCGTGGCCGAGGTCTTCGGCGTTACTACGGTCCGCCGTCATACGGCGAATGCTGCCAGGTCAGGTTTGCCGCACGGGTCTATGGCCGCGCTGCGATGCGACGCCAGAAGCGCCATGTCACCGAACGGGTGTGTCAGGCAGCCCGAAGGAGCTCCGCGAAGGCCTCCGACAGGGGGCTGTAGTCGATGTCTCGCTGAACGTCGGCCGGCACCGCAGCCGGCACCTGGCGGTCCGGCCTGGTGTCCTCGGGCAGGGCAGGCCCGCTGAGCCCGGGCACCTGCGGTCCGGGCACCTGCGCTGCGGGCATCGGCGGTGCGGGCTGGGGCAGTCCGAGTAGGGGTGGTGCGGTGGAGTCGTAGGTGTGCCCGGTCGGGGTGGTGGTCCGGACCCGATGTCGCCCGTCGGGCGGTCCGCCGCCGGCGGATGCACCCTCGTCCGCGTCTGCGGCGGGTGGTGGGGTGGGGATCAGCTGGGTGCTCCAGCCGGGCAGCTCTTTGGTGTAGTTGCAGCGGGCGCAGAGGCCTTGACCGTTGACGGCGCTGGTCGCTCCGTCGTCGGCGGCGGCGGTGATGTGGTCGATGTGCCGGATCGGGGCATCGCACCACGGGGTGCGGCAGACCTGGTCGCGGGCGATCAGGAACCGGCGCAGCACCCCGTCGAAGGCGCGCCGCCGGGACTCCATCGCGACCAGGGTCCCGTCCACCGGAGAGGTGTAGAGCCGCCGCAGCCACACCGCGGCCCGCTCCGCGACCTCACTGTCGGGAGCCGGCTCGAGCGGCCCAGGCCGGTGCCTGCCCGGCGTCTCCTGCGCCGCGCTGCCCGGGCCGGGTGTCTCCTGGCTCGGCGCCGGCGGGCACCCGCTCGTGCTCGGCGTCCTGGCCGGTTCGCCCGGCGACCAGGTCACGGGCGGCCGCTGCTGGGATCGGCCCGAACCCGGGGATCACCGCCGGGGCGTCACCGCCGGCGAGCAGGCTGTCGACCGGGATCACCAGGTGGACCTCGACCGGCACGGCGTCCGCGCCCGCCTGACCGGTCAGCCGCTCGACGAAGGTGTCGGCCATCAGCTGACCGGTGGACCGCCCGTCACCGCTCGCCCGGGCGGTCGCCGCGGCCTGGCGCAGGGCGGCGTGCACCGCCACCCCCTGCGCCACCGGTAGGAACCCGGTCACGTACGCCATCGTGGCCGGCGCCGGGCGGATGCTCACCCGCCGGTCACCCACCGCCCCACGAACCCGGCGCAGCACCGACGGCGGGTCCAGGGCGTACCCGATCGCCCTGGCCCGGGCCGCCAGCTGGGCGTCACCCAAGGTCGCCAACTCCGGCCCGAGCCGGGCATCGACCTCACGACGGTCCTGCGCGCTGAGCACCGCGGTCTCCCGGGCGATGATGGTTGCCCGCCACTCGCTGATCGCCCCGACCGTCAACGCCGCCATCGTCTGCGGCATCTCGTGGACCAGCGCCTTGGCCAGGCCCAGGTGCCGCGAGCCCTTGACCTTCGAATCATGTCGAGCCAGCGCCACCTGGTCGGCCACCCCCCGCCCCAGCTGCTCGGCCGGCATACCCTGCCCGGCCTGGACCTGGCGCTGGGACACGTCCAGCTCGACGCTGACCCTAGCCTGCGCCGCCGCGGCGGCGCCCTTGACCCGCTCCAACAGGTCCAGCTGGGTAACCCGCTCCGCGTCCGCGACCTGAGTCTCGAGCGACGCCAGGCGGGTGAGCAGCCCGGCCAGGTCGGCCGTCGTCAACCGGCCGTCCGGCGCCTGGCCGGCGCGGTCCGGCGACGTCGTGAGTTCTGCCGTCTCGTACATGTGTTCGAGTGTACCGTCTCCTGACCAGGCACGGTAAGAGCCGATGACAGACTTGTGGACAGACATGCCATGCGAGGTCGCCTTGGAGGTGCGGGCCGCCCTCGGAGAGCATTCCGTCGCAGCGCCTGCTTGAGCAGCAGGTCGGTGGCCAGCCCCATGTCGACGGTGCGTTCACCGGCCACCAACACGTCCGCGACCTGCCGGGCCCGCGTGACCCGCTGCGCGCCGGCGAGCTCGGTGGTGACCAGGATCGGCCGCTCCACTCGACGGCGACCGGCTCGAGCAGGAAGCCGACGTGGTCCAGCGGAACCTGCCAGCATCCCGGCCGACGACGAACCGGGGGCAGTCATCGAGAAGCGGGACGCCGCCCGGACCCTCGCGCCAGGAGCACTGCGCGAACTTGTCGACCTCGTCACCGGTCTGCTCACCGAAGAGGCGAGCCAGCCGTGCTCGTCCGGTCCCAAGACATGGACGGCGACGAACGGTGCGTCTCGAGCGACACGGTAGGTGGGGTTCTGCACGGACAGGCAGACCAGCAGCCGCGGCGGGTCGATGCTCGCCTGGGTGGTGAACCCGATTAGGCACCCCACCCGCTCCTGCACACAGGTCCTCACCACGAACATCGGGTAGTCCAGCCCCTCGACGAACGCGTCGAACTCCGAGGTGCCCAGCGGCTGCTGGCTCTCCTCCGACCTCACGCGGCGAATCCTCACACACAGGTATGCCGGGCCGGGGGGACGAGAGCTTCTCACGGCATACGCACGAGCGGGGGAACCGCAAGCAGGGCACCCGGCGGTTGCGCGGGCGTCACCGGGTCGCCAGGCACGCATAAGGTCGGGCGATGGCTGACCGGCACTTCGAGCATCCGCGTCTGGCGGCGATCTACGATGCCCTCGACGCCGATCGCCGTGACCTCGAGGCGTACGTCAGCCTCGTCGCGGAGCTAGGGGCCACGCGAGTCGTGGACGTCGGCTGCGGCACCGGTGTCCTCGCGCTGCAGCTGGCCGATCGCGGGATCGACGTGGTCGGCGTCGACCCGGCTGGTGGGTCGCTCGACGTCGCGCGGGCAAAACCGGGGGCAGACCGAGTGTGCTGGGTCCACGGTGACGCCGCGTCCCTGCCGCCGATGCGGGTCGACGTTGCGACGATGACCGGAAACGTCGCCCAGGCCATCGTCGATCCGACCGCTTGGGAGAGGACGCTGCGAGGCGTCCATGCCGCGCTGCGGCCCGGAGGCCGGCTGGTCTTCGAGACTCGTGACCCGGCACGCCGGGCTTGGGAAGGCTGGAACCGTACGGCCACCCTCACGACGACCGACATCCCCGGCGTCGGCTCCGTGGACACCTGGGGCGAGCTCACCGACGTGGACGGGTCGCTGGTGAGCTTCCGGTCGACGTTCGTGTTCCACTCCGACGGCGAGGTGCTGACGTCGGACTCCACGTTGCGGTTCCGGGAACGGCACGAGGTCGAGGCTGCGCTGGCGGAGCAGGGGTATGCCGTGGAGGACGTGCGAGACGCACCCGACCGACCCGGCCTGGAGTTCGTGTTCGTGGCCCGGCGTCCGGGCTGACCGCCGGATGCCGGACTCCGGACGATGCACCGCGGACGCGGGCGGATCAGTCGCCGCCCCGCTGTCCAAGGGGCGCCGCGCTGCCGATTGCGGCGCGGTTGGCGGCACTGCGACCTGAGTGCCACCCCTCGGCGTCGCTGCCCAAACCGAGCGGGCGGGTCACCAGGTCTGGAAACATCGTCTGGACCGCCTCCTCGACGGCGGCCGACCGGGCTGCCAGCAACGGCACCAGCTGTCGGCTCCCTGATGCACCGGTCGCCTTTGCTGCCTTGTCCGTTTCGGTGTGAGTGACCTCGGTCAACCGCTCCCCGATCCTCGCAGCGAAGGCGGACAGGAACGACTGGCGAAACGCCCGGGTGCGGGAGCGACCGTGCCGATCGGTGCGCGAGCCCTCCCGGGTCATCGCCTGAGTCGCCTGCACCAAGAGTGACGTGAAGAGGGTCTCGACGGCGTCCAGGTCGGCGGCAAAGCCCAGCACGGTGGTGAACCCGAGACCACGACTCCACACGGTGCGGCATCGGTTGGCATCCGCGACCGCAGCCAGCAGCAGGGCCTTGGGTGCTTCATAAGGGTTATCGATCCCGATCCGTCGACCCTGCGGTGCGTCCTCGCCACCATCATGGGTAGCCGCCAGCAGGGCGGCGTCGATGCTGTGCCGCGCCATGAGTGCCTGCGCGCCCGCCGTGAAGGTCTCCGCCTCGGCCTCGAAGGTCGTCGACTCCGCCTTGGCGAGGAGCGCGCGCACGCGACTGAGGATGCGTTCGTCCACCTCCGCTGAACCCGGAGGGCGGCGCTGCCTCGGGGGCTGCACTGCGGTCCCCGGCAAGGGACCCAGCCGCTCCAGCCGTGGCAACGTGCGCAGCAGGTGGAGCACCTTCAGCGCCTGTGTCACGACCGGCTCCCAGCGATCGCCGGCCGCCTGCTGCCGCGACTCGAGGTAGGCCTGGTCGGCAGGCCACCACACTCGGGCGCCCATCTCCCGGACCTGTGCCGGCCACCGCGGGTCGAGGGTCGAGGTGGCATACCTGCTCAGCTCTCTCGCGACCGCGTCCCCCAGCACGGCTTGGTCGCCAGTCGCCAGCTCCCGTCCGGCCAGCCGGTGCAGGTCGGCCGGCTGCCAGCCGCCGAGCCACGCCTGGGTCACGGCTTCCTCGAGCATGGGCGTGAGCGTGCCCACGAGAGCCCGTCGACCGCTGTGGGCCCCTGTCAGCTCGACGAGCTGGGCGACCGCAGAGCCGAACTCGTCCTGCCGCTTGCTGTCCAGCGCACGGATCGCGAGCGCGCTGAGCGCCGTGACCGACGACTCCATCGACTGCTCGTTCGAACGGGCCTCCCACCCTCGAGGGACGCTCCCCCACGGTGCCTTCCCGGGCGGTGAGAAGCTGGTCTCCGGGCGAGCCCGCCTCGCCTTCGCCTTCATCCGCCGCCGCTGTTGGTTGTTCTTCCCCATGACCACCTTCGCTGTTCGGCGTGCTGTTCAAGCCGGCCTGTCACGGTCCGGTGTCACGGCACCGCGGCGCTCTCGACACTGCGGCGCTCTCGACACCGGGGCGCGGCGCCGTGGCACGACGCAGACCGGCGCTGCCACGGCATACGAGCAGGTCGTCCTCAACACCGGTATGCCGGGCAGGGGCTCGCGCTCGCCGGACAGCTCATCGATGGTCGCGGGTGTCAGTCGACTGTTACCGACGGGCGTACCTGGGGCGCGCGGCTTCCTCGGGCGAGGGTTTCTCAACGGACGCTCGGCCTCCTCGTTGCGTGGTCGCGGGCGACCCGCACGGCGTACGCCGCCAAGCTGACCGCGCCGAGAATGGCGACGAGCACGATCAGGTTGCCCCGGAAGTTCTGCTGAAGTAGTGCCTTGGTCGCGGGCGGGCTGCCTTCGCGAGAGATCATCGGGACGGCGACAACGGTGACCAGAGCCGCGCTGACGAGCGCGCCCTGCAGGTAACGGCGGGCTCGGGGCGGGACGAAGCGGGCGACCGTCCAGCCGATGCCGAGCACGAGCGGGGACAGGATGCCGTCGCGGATGACGATCGCGCCGATGAGCCAGATCGCCAAGATAACCAGCGCGCTGACCGACGCCTCGGTCGGCAGCCGGGATAATCCGAACAGACCGAGAAGGATGCCCGCGCCGGCGAGCACCACCCGCAGCAACATCACAGGACCTCCACCGTCGTCAGCCACTTGGTACTGAGCACGCCGGCCCTGTTGGGCGCAAGCAGGCGCAACGG
>JAABUP010009237.1_pt1 | contig 12197 bp, 20 predicted proteins | sample 5559201 | NCBI WGS metagenome assembly JAABUP01 (sample SAMN10711887, study PRJNA513373) | rock metagenome | isolation source: Antarctica rocks | place: Antarctica | reverse complement strand
CCTGAGAAGGCATGATGAGATCGAGCGGTTGGGATGATTCGAGCGGTCGAGATGATTGAAGCGAATGGAATGAGAATGAGGGATTAGAGGGCGAGAGGTGTCTCCTTATATATCCCTTATCCGAGCCTTCCAACATCTGTCTGGCAGCTCGAACACGTAGCATCCGGTCCCGTCGTTGACATTGTTAAAGAAAAGGGGTGGTGTGCATGCTTGAAGGTCGAAACGGTAGAGGGGACCCTTGTGGTTGTAGCCGATGACTCCCCATGCCATCACTTGCTTCCCTTGCCGCACTGCGGGTATGACAAACCCCGTCCTCGTGTGACCCAATGACGTCTTGGATCCTTTCCAATCGTCAATGGTACCTCGTCCGTCCAAAGAACCGTTCTCCAGTCTCTCTGCATCTTATCCTCGACCCACTGGAGCCGTTTGACGCGTGTACAATCGGTAATGGGAGGCGCGTGTCGCATTATGACGCTGCAGCCCATCGTCAGCGGCAATCTTCCGTATCGTGCTTCGAGAGCACCCCTCTTGGCTTGCCAGGGACTCAAACGTAGTAAGACGGTTCGTTTCAATTGTGGCTAGGATCCCTCTACGGCGTTTGGGCTCATGCATGAAGGGCCGACCAGAGGGAAGGGTATAGGTGGACTTGCCGAGTTCAAGCCACTCGTCCCAAAGCCTCCGACTTGTAGTCTGCTTTACAGCCGTCTTCTCCTCTATTTCTCGGTATGTAAGCCCGGAATCACGATAGGCAATGACTCTACCACGCTCAAAGTCACTTGTGTTGCTTGGAAACATGATATCCATGCATAGAAAGGTCACTAAAGACAACGCGGAGACTTAAGTGGAAGAGGGGCCACACTGCTCGGAATTTGAAGTCCATTAGGTCAGCTGTCGGACGTGGAAGTCAAGAGATGCTCACCATGAAGCCCTTTTGGATCCCAAGCGACTTCTCTTTCTCTGTCGCTTCTTCCACGTCCTGCCTCCAGGAGATTATCTCTATGCCCGTTCACACCGACGACCTCTCCCCAGCCTCGCTATGGCACTCGTAAAGCCTGAGCTTGGGTTTATAAAAACCCCAGCTCGGATCCGCTACATAAGCCGCTTGCTCGTCTTCCGTCAACCGCCTATCCCATGTCCGACTCGGCTCATATCTCCACATCTCCCCTAATTTGACCCGCCCAATACCCTCGCTCCCACCGTTCGTCGTGACCGGAATATCCTTTCCTCCTCCAGTCCCAGCCGCAGAGGATGACGAAGAAGCTTGAGCGGACCTCTTGAGCAGACCCCGTATCACCCAGCCGATAGCGCCTTCTTCATCCTGCGTTTGCTTGGCCCTCCTCCACTCCTCCTCCGTTTCGTCCTCGTATCGGAGACGGGAGCAGGCAAAGTCGACGGCGACGCAATGAGTCGGCCGTTGAGCTGGTAGCGAAGGATGAGGAAACTGCAAGCATCCGAGCGGTATAGCGTCCATCGTTGAAGGGCCAAGAAGGAGCGGTCGGTCTCGTGTGGAGGGTATAGTCGACGAATGAAAGGGAAAGTCTTTTTCTGGAAACTAGTATTAGCAAGGCAGAGCAGGATCGTACATCAGTTGTTGAAGAGGAGGGACTTCACCTTGCCGTCGAACCAAAATGTTATCAAGCCTGACATCCTCGTTGAGGACCCCGTTCTCGCCGATGGTGTTGACGAGAGCGACGGCTTGTTGAGACACATGGGCGATCGCGTCATGATCGATAGGAGATCCATGTTGTAATTGACAGGTGATGTATTGTGTGAGCGTGATGGCCGGGATGTATTCCAGCAGAACGCCTTTGACGACGAGACAATCCTGGGGTACTCCGTCGCGGATGACGGCTAACGGCGGATCGTAATTGACGAGACCGAGTAACCTCGGGATCATCTCACCCTGAAGATCGCGCATCCTCTCGTAGGCTTGAACCTCCTTCTCCCACATACTCTCGCACCGATGAGCGAGGTAATCTTCAAACGCGCCTCCATCCTCTAAATCATCGTCCGAGCCAGAGTCTGAGGCAAACAAGTCGGCTACGAAGTCGTGAGAGCGCTTGTTGGGATCGAGCAGGTATCTCTGATACGCTGACTCCTTCTCCTCATTATAACGTTTACCGGCATCGAAATCATCCCGAATGTTGTCGACGTGACGTCGATCGTAGAATTTGAGGATGCATTCCGCCGGCAAAGGGGACCGTGACCGGTCCGGGGTGTTGTTCCGGTCGGCATACTCGGTTGAAATGAGACGAGATCGGCAAACGACAGCCATGGTGAAAGGAAGGTAGGCTTGAGTGATCTCGAGGATGAGGTGATCGTACTGACGGTTAAAGCGATCTTCATGTTCACCATCGGAAACAATCGTCTCGGCGGGAATCCGACCGGAGAGGGTGAGGTGGGGGTCCAAGGTTTGACGAAAGCGTACTTTGAGTTGAAATCCTGGAGCATACTCCTCTGAGCCCCCCATCTCGGTCGGGTAATGTTTTTGTCGGGAGGAAGGGCGGGGAGGGGGAAGAAAGATGAGTCGACATTGGAAGGAGGCGGGGTCGGGGAATGGATTACGTAAGACCAGGAGCGCGTGTCGACGGCTTCCTTGATATCTTCCCCTTTTCCGTGAGCTAGCCTCTTCGCCGTCGCCTTTCCGAGACGACTTCGCCGCTGACATCAACGCGCTCTTCTAGGCTCAATACACAACCCCTTACCTTATTACCTCTGCACATCAAGTATACAGGCTTCCGAGAGGGTGGACGGGACATGGCGCAGGGAACGACCGTGAGGGAGACCTTTGGTGGGCCATTTCATTTCGCGGGACCACTAGCAGCGCCTAACCTACTGTTGATCGCTGATTCTCGGACACAGATACGACTTTGACCCTCACTACGCCATCAGCTGTTTGCTTCATTCAAACGTCATTTCGACATCATACTCCGTACCACCACACCATCTCCAAATCACGGTCAAAGGTAGGGTAAAGGTCGGCCTGGTCGGGGCGGATGAAGTCGGTATGTCCTTCTCCTTACAAGCTTCTCGTGCGAGGTGAGGTGGTGGAAGATTGACGAAGGCCTTGCGTGCAGAAACTACAAAGTGAAATCGCCGAATACCTCGATCGGATCGACCCAGAGAACATCACTCCCGATATTTGGGGCCGCACGGTCCACTGGATCCGATGGCATGGGGACGGCAAATCCTCGACCAGAGGCGTGTTCCATATTGAATCGATGTTGACCACGGAGATGGACTATAATGTCACTTATTGGCGGCGGTGGTTCTCTGGTTCTCCTCCGCTTTGCTTGGACACAAGCGGAGAGATCCTCACCTCCGAGCATACAAGAGGTATTGGATGCGCTGAAGATGGAGCTAGCTGAGGCATGTTGGCGAGGGAAGGAGGGGGAGAAACCTACCCCGCGATGCGATCGTCTTGTTCATGGCTCACTGGCGGTGTGGGGAACAAAGATGGACTCACGCTCTTGTTACCGACGATGGCCTTTGCCCATCATCATTGATACCGGAATAGGGAAATCCTTCTCCAACCCGAGTCCAGAAGCGCTCATACTATTCGCGATGGTGGAAGGACGCTCGTGTTTATGTATCGTGCTCATGTTTCCAGATGGTCAAATCGCCAAGTCCCTCAAGTAGCGACTCACGAGCTCCTTTACGATGACGAGACGGTTACGATATCAAGAGAGGAGTAATGGACACATTGATCCTCGATGGAGAGTTACGTGTGGAGTTGGCCGGTTGATGGTCAGAGCGCGTTCCTCGTAGGCTGGCCCCTTGCGCCCTCTCGTCTGCAGCTTTACGCCATCAGCACAAACTGGCACCGGCCTCACCCGGTATGAATGGGAAGACAAGTCTCACACCTCGAGCAAAGCGCCATCATCTCTTCCCACCACCACCATCAAATAAATGCAAGCTATCCGGGGACGAGGCCAAAAGTTCCCTACCTACGCTGATCGGTCCCATCTCCTTTCGCCTGACCCCTTCGACCTCTCTTGTCGCTCTTGATATCGGCCATTTCCACCTGATCGCACATCGTTTTAGCTATCATTCTCGTTGTCGTTAATTTCTTTTCGGAATCGCTCAATCGACGGTCGCGTACTGAGGCAGGCTGCTCGTACGCTGACATCCTAGTGAGGATTGAAAAGGGCAAACAGGAAAGACTCATCATTACTGACAGATACTTCCGGCAGACTCCCATCGATCTTCGAGACGCAGTCAGGGTTGGACCGGGACACGTCAGACGAGACGATAGCGTCCCTTGACTACGATGACCCACGACAAGACGCGAGGGTAGGGGGTGGTGTGCGGGAGACAAGACTCATTAGGGGGAGTTAACTTAGCGTGGGTGGAGCAGCAGCCCGAAGGCGGCGAACGAATCCATTAGCGGCTTCTTCGAAAACCTTGTTGGAGCGCTGGACGGTAGATCGACCGAGACCGGCATCGAATAAAGCTCAATCGGGGATCTGAAGAGTTTCCTGCCTTTTCCACTCTGACGCTGGAGAGAATCAAGCCCTCTTCACTCACGCCCACATCTTCCGCAAGGTTGAAACGCACGGAAACAGCTTCACGTCGCCAATAGGATTACGCGGCAGCCCAGACGATTGCAATGTTCGAAGGAATGGCAAAGAGGACATCACCAGGATGACCTCATCGTCTCACGCCTACACCTCACATCCGAACAACCCCCCTGAATCGGTCATAAACGCTCCATCCTCGGCCTTCCCCGCGATTCGACGCCTCCCATCCTCTCCGATCCTCGGCCCATTCAGCCTCGGACCGACTCTGAGTCCCCCCCTCAGCTCCCCTGATATCTGAAGCCGCCAAATCAACTCGTCCTCACGACGGTCGTCGATGCAGCCGTGTTTTATTCATATCACCACGACCTTTTGCCTTACCTTGCCTGATTTCGATGGATATGACGACGATCGAGCAGACCTTGTGTACGGGTCCAGAAGCGAGGAGGGGAAGGAGGAGCTTGTTACCAAAGAGGATCACGCCGAAATCGAGCCGGTCAACGCCCAAATCGCGCCCGGCTACGGTTCTTCCTCACCCAAGATTATCAATCAACCATCGTCACCAGCCATGCCATGCCAAGACTCGGCATCGCCCACTGTTATCTCCTGCAGTTTTCCAGGTCGACCAGAGACGATAAACGCGTTCATTGAAACCTCCCTATCAAACACCGAAATGGTATCCCTTATGACCGACGCTCGCATCGACCCTATCTTGCGTACCCTGGGGAACGTGGACGTCCAAAAGTCGGCCCTGAAGATCAGATGGGATCGAACTCGAAGTTCACGAATTACATCCGGACCACCCAAAAAACGGATCCGATCGGTCGAACCCGCGCCCCCGATTGCGGACGCCGACGAGACGTCGGATCTATGAATAGAGATTCCTTATTGGCTTGGACCGTTGACAACCAAGAGGCACGTCTCAATTGCTCACCTTTGACCTTTGACTAGGGCTTATGCAGCTTTGACTATAGCCTAGAGGGGACGGGAAGAACCCGAGTGATAAGTATAGGGATCATAAGCATGAGATGCAGACTTGGGTAACGTTTGTCACCTCACGCGCAGGACGTTGTTTGACCGTCATCATGACTAGGTGATGCAAATGATGATCATTGGGACGATAAAGACGATGCGAAAGCTGGCTACCCGAGTCCCGAAGGAGTTTGTCGATGAACAGATGCAAGAGAAAGTGGGGGATATTGAGATGTGCATGAGATACTATGATACGTGTGAGTCCAAACTTCTCGTCCTCATGACATTTGGCTGTATCTGATACTCGTTATCTTGGTAGATATCCAAGGGAGAAGGGCTGCGAGGAGGACTTCTGGGGAGAAACCGGATTTGAACAACACGAGTGGGTTGAAGAACCTCTTTGAGGTCTTGAAAGTGGAATGGGATAGTGTGGACGAGTAACGTGGCGTCGAGCGGATGATTTTGTAAATGAGAAGGCATGGTTCTTGAACCGGCCCTCTTGGGATTGTAATTACGTGGATAAATACCTTTGTTTGCCTTGTGATATGATGATTTGTATTGTAAGGATAAGATATCCTGTGTCTGTCCGTGAGCTTTGGAGGGTTCTGTCAGTCTCGAATATCTCCGGCCGCATCGCCAAAGCAGCAAGACCCCTCGAGAAAGAGCAGTAGTATAACGGGCTGCGTCTCCCTGAGGTTGGCATCATGAGGAGATAAACCCGCCAAAGTACGGAGGGTTCTAACGTCAGTGAAATTGATGCCCAACTCAAAATCTGAAAAATCAGGGTCGTCCAAGGGACCCAGACGGCTTCCTCGACGGCCAATGACCCACCGGCACCGGTCCGACGCTCTACCCGACTAAGCACCGCGGCGCAGCAGCCTCCAGAGGAAGAGATGGTATGTCTATCCCCCCTTCAGACAATGGACAACTGCTGACTCTAGGGGCACGATCAGCGTGGGGGGTCGTCGGATTCCGACATGTCGGTAGAGTTTCCAAGGGCAATCAGTCTGCCGAATGATCCGCAGCTTGTATGTTATTTCTCCTGTCCACACGATGAAGTCTGGCGTTCTACACTGTCCAAATATTATATCCCCACTCGTCGCCGGGTGTTCCCCATTAAGCGTGGATATGCTGACTGTTTCTGCAGTCGGAACCAGCATCGCTCCACCACTACAATCATCTCGACTCGCCCGATAAGATTTTGACCCTTCCCTCGGAGCTACGTCTCTCCCTGAGCCCCGATCTCAAACCTGTCGCGCATGGAAGACGTAGGCTCGCTCGACTTCGTGCCAGCGATACTGATCGCCTTCAACGGGTACGACTCTCGAGTCTCACTGACTCCTCCTCTGCTGGATCTGAAATACAGGTGGCTGCCCATGTATGAGTATTCGGACCGTTGGCTCACGTCTCTCCCGATTAGACCACAAGCCGATCGCACGATCCTTGCTCATCATCGCCGAGTCCTTCGATGCCTTCGGTCATCAACCTTGGAGGTGTGAGCAACCTTCCTCATTCCGGCATGCTTTCGTCATGACATCTGACCAATGCATGCTGTTAGCTCGCCTCTGTTCGGTGCGTCTTCGAGGATGACCACTGCGGAGGACACAAGAACCTCCTCGACCTTCGATTGCGCGGTCCTATCAAGTGGTCGGGCGCTGCAGGAGCTGAAAGTCTTCCGACGGTAGTCAACGAGCTCTATCCAAGCCAAACACGACTGGTTGATATTCATCTCGGCCCGCTCTGCGGTCGAGGCGCTCTGTGGAAGGTCTTCTGCGTTCAGCATATAGGAGGGGGTCGTCCGCCTAGGAAGGGAGAGCAGTCTGCCCTCGTTCTGAAAATCACTTCGCCCGCTGCTTTTCCCCTGCCGTGCGATGTCGAGTCGGGAAACTACGATTGCGAGGATGCCGGCCGAGCTGTCAAGTGCGATTTCGACCTCGTGTCCGGGCCGCTCGCTCGTCTCCAGGGGATGAATGTACCCCGCGTCGAAGGGTTCTACGCCGGGAAGCATAGAGGGACCGAGGTATGGGCTATGCTCATGGAACACGCTGGAGAGATGGTGAAGGTGGATCGACTGCTGTACCATGAGAAGTGAGTCCGATCGCCCTCTCGATATTCGGTATCAGCTGAACATTGTCCGCTTTTCCACCTCCCTGATATCACCACCGCGTCGTCTCACTCTTTACACTCCCTACTCTCCCTCCGATTCAGACGTCAAATCATCGAGCATTATCAACGCATCCACGGAGCTGGCGTGCTGCACCGCGACGTTTTCCCACGGAACTGGCTTCGACGCTCCGAGAACGATCTTGACCCCTTGGCGCCTGTCGAGTTGAAGATCACCGACTTTGAAAGGGGTACGACGAGGAATGAGATTCTCTCAGCGGGTGGGAATTGGGAATTGGAGTGTCGGGGTGAGCTGGATCGGGTGCGACATGTGCTCGGGGTCCATTCCATCTAGGGGGTGGAGGTTTTGGATTTCGAGTGAAGTGAATGAGACCTATCGTTGAGAGTGATCAGTCTACGCTTGGGAGGGCGATGTTCTGACTGGGTTGTAGGACCGCATACCTTGATGGTTAGACGGATCGCGATCCGATGTCTATATTTCGAAGAGACAAATCTACTCCCGCGTTTGCTCCTTCTTCCTTGGGACGGCCGGCGGGACGAAAGCGCATAGGGGGTTATATTGCTGCATATTTTTTGTTCGTACACTAACCTTTCTTAAATTCTGGTTTTGTTGTAGTGGATCCGAGTACCTAGAATCGAAGCCAAGCTCATCCCGATCCTGACCAATGCCTCGGATCAGGACAGACCGAGGTATGGCGGACTTGTCGTGTCTGAAGCATGGAGATATCCATCCGGAATTGACGAGGTACCGGCGGGGGATGGATTTTAGTGTTTCATCCACGAAAAGCCAAGGGGGATGGAATCGTAGACAAGAACCTTTTGATCTCAACGTCTCGGTCGAGTTTTGTGTTGGCTCTTCCTTGCCGTTCCACATCGAAGCCTGGTGGAATTCATATGAGCTTTTCGCCACCCGTCAAAGGTCGAACCGTGGACATGCTATCCCGTCATATCCGCTGGCCAACCTGCTCTGAGCAGTTTTGATAGCGACGGTGCTTGTGGAGCATGGCCAAGGCGGGAATAATGTCCGAGACACCGAGTCCTGGGCAGTGCAGTCTCGTATCGAGGCCATTTCAAGAGGGTCGAGGATCATGTGTCGAAGAGCGCACTGCTAGAAGATTTCCGGCTCAACAAGGTCCGCAAGAAGTGGGAGCTCAAGGTTCGACTTCGGTGCCCTCTGTCATCTGTTCGGGATGGTGAGTCTGCTGCCATACGCGGGAAGGACTGAGAGAGAGTTGGCACCTGATAGCATCAAAGGCCTTGTCCCACCATTGATGGCATCCCACTTTAAGCGGCACAAACCAATCCGAGCTCGCCTATAAGTGAGATCATTTCCTGTTGATGATAAGGCCGTTAGGCTCGACAGCGAGAAAGGCCGTCGAGTGTCTCGGCAAAGGGCAGTGAGTGGCGTGGATAGACATGATCGACATGAGCGGAATGGCTGATAAGATCACCAGCCTACATCATTGGAAGGAAAAGCTACATTATCTACGCCCCCCCCTCCTCCCCCCGTCGCGTCTACCTTAAATTTCTCCGACGCGTCACGCCTGATCAACAGCTTTCTCCCTCTTCGCCTACCGACGCATTACGAAACCCCCCTCAGCTTTCTCGCGATGATGAACCTGACCGCACCCCTCCCTTACCCAGACTCGATACGCCAGAATCCCCAATTTAGGCTTTACGACCTCGACCCCGCTGTTGACTTCACCCCAACCAATCTCGACGAAGCCCATCAAAGCCATCGAGCTTTGCGGTAAGATCATCGAGTCTAGCCTCTCTGTTTCGGAAGTCAAGAAGGAGGCCATGGTCTACTCTGCGAAGCTTCTGACCATCCTCGGTACGTCCCTCCAACTGGTCGGAAGGTAGGACATGCTGATCAAAGTACTTGCATATCGCCTTGTTTACTCCCGGTCTTAGCTCTTGAGCACGCTGAAGTACGCGCGATCGCCGCTATCCCTCAACCTGATGCTACCTCCATGAATTCCGTCCTCGACAAGCTCAACAAGATCGACACGGACCTCACTACCTTTCGGGAAGAGATCAACGGCAAGGTCGATCTTCTTCAGGCTCAGTTCAGACAGGCTCAAGCCGTCGTGAGTTGTCCCTCTCCCCTTCTACACGCACCATTGACCTCTTTCAACAGAATATCAATCGCGCCTTCAGTGCTATGGATCTTGACCTTCAACGCGTCGATCCGGCGTACGATGAACACAACGTACGTCTCACCCACTCCCTCCATGATGGGTTCTGATTTCTTCGGAAAGAGCGTAGGACCCGATCGTGCCCCAAAGAACCTCGCGCAGATCAAGGCCCTCAGTCTGGCAGAGCTGAGGATGATGATCCGGGCGTACACCGGTTGGCCCACAGTATCGGGGCTCAACAAGGACCAGATGGCTACTTTTCTCCACCACATCCTAGGTGGTGACAAGATCAGCATCACCCTCGATCGTCTACCTTCCGACCAGTTGAGGGAACGTACCGAGGATGGTTAGACGCTTCGCAGAGTAGACCATGGCCTCCTTCTTGACTTTCGAAACAGAGAGGCTAGACTCGATGATCTTACCGCAAAGTTCGATGGCTTTGATGGCTTCGTTGAGATTGGTTGGGGTGAAGTCAACAGCGGGGTCGAGGTCGTAAAGCCTAAAGTGGGGATTCTGGCGTATCGAGTCTGGGTAAGGGAGGGGTGCGGTCAGGTTCATCATCGCGAGAAAGCTGAGGGGGGTTTCGTAATGCGTCGGTAAGCGAAGGGGGAGAATGGTTTGATCAGGCGAGGCGCGTGCTCCCTATCAGGAAGCCACCTCGGCTCAACAAACGGTCAATTCCCTCTTTCTCGCCCAGTCCCAAAGCTACCGAGCTCAGATTGCTACCAACCACTACGTTACCTCCAACTGAATAGACTGTTCGACTTTGAGCCCGCTACCTCGAGCAGTTTGGGCGCCCCCAACGATGTCAACAACAACCAGCCCCCCCATTTCCGACTTCAAGAAAACAACTATTCATCTGGTGATGACGAGCACAGATTTGACGACACCGCCTCAAGTCTCTGTAAACAGGCGATCGACTCCATTCCTACCACGCATACGAATTCTCGGACAACACGATCGACACGACTCGACTCCCAGCCATCCCACCCGGTACCCCAAGCGACTCTTCCATCCTCTCCACCAATGACGACGCTCCCACTCCATCTTGGTTTCAATATCCAGCCTTAACAGGCCAGCAAATCCAGAGGGAGGAAGCCCAGGACCCAGCGGCATATCAAGGCGGCTCCCCAAACGCGTCAGACGCAACATCAGTTTCCTTTCGGTCAACCACAATTACAGACGCAACCCTTACACCGCCAGCCAGGAAGCGATCTCATTGGGCTTCCCCAAAACATGCGATCCACTTGAGGACCCGAACAGTTGCTCCTCTTACTCCACTCGCCATCGGTGTAAGCTCCAGAGCCACTCGAAGGCTGTTCAGCATCGCCTCGGGTTCTGAGGAGGAGGAGGTAGAGGAGACCAGGGAACCAAGCAGGACGACGACCCAGCAAGTTCACGGGAGCGAATTCCTCTGCCCTGAGGCAAGGCCAGCTGCCCAACCGACGCCGGGACATCCCCACCCGCCCTCTACACCCGAATCGACCGAAGTCGAGACACAAGTGGACGATGCGAATAGGCGACCGTATCACGGTGCTACGTCGACCAGCAAATAGGCCCGACGCTCAGCTCCTAGAATCGGCGACGGTCGTCTGAGCTTCGGCAAAGTTGGACTACCGAGGTCGAGCTTGGCTGGAATAACTCGAGGACACGCGTGGGTGTAGCCGAGTTAAGTGCCGGTCGAGTAGCGTGGGCTAGAAATGCAGAGGCTATGAGTAGGCTAGGTAACGACAGTGACTTTTAGTGACTTTTACATCTCGAATCGCTGGTTCTCCCCGACTCTTAAGTCCATCCCTTTTATACACCGTCTTCCAGGCCTATCTTCGGTGATGGCGGCGATGTTCGGGTGTTCGGCGATGTTATGGCGGTGTTATGGTGTTCGGCGATGTTATGGCGGTGTTATGGCGGTGTTCGGCGATGTTATGGCGGTGTTATGGTGTTCGGCGATGTTATGGCGGTGTTATGGCGGTGTTCGGCGATGTTATGGCGGTGTTATGGTGTTCGGCGATGTTATGGCGGTGTTATGGCGTGTTATGGCGGTGTTATGGCGGTGTTCGGCGATGTTCGGCGATGTTCGGCGAGATTATGACGGGACCTGGATGACGCCCTGAAGGACGAGCTGTGGGAGGGGCCCTCCGCCGGATGACCCTCCGAGCTTCAATTCACGATCGTGACAGTATCATTCGTTCGCACGCTCCGTTGAGCTCTGGTGTGTAGCGAGTGGTTGTATAGTGCTGAATGCCGGTCTCCAGGTAATACGCCTTGGCTTTGCCACTACCAAATTCGCCACCTCCGTCCGATCTGATGACTCGCACTCGTGCTCCAAGCTGTCTTTCGAGCTTCGATATGGATGCGAGCATAACGTCATACGCTTCTGACTTCTGCTTGATGGGTACAGCAAACAGTACGTGGCTTGAACGTTCAATCCCGACAAATAGATGCTCAT
>JAABUP010009236.1_pt1 | contig 12199 bp, 8 predicted proteins | sample 5559201 | NCBI WGS metagenome assembly JAABUP01 (sample SAMN10711887, study PRJNA513373) | rock metagenome | isolation source: Antarctica rocks | place: Antarctica | reverse complement strand
CTGGGGTTGCAAAGTTGGGTGTGCAATCCCTGATGGTATGGTGACTGATGTTCATATGTCAGTTGGGGATGCACAATAATGTTCAAGGCCACAGAAATGCAAAGGTGTGTAAGCAGACTTATGATGCCTGCTGTAGCCCTACTAGCTGCTTTGAGGCATCCAGTAGGGGCCGTAACTATCGGTCGGACCAGCAACAGGTACAAACTTCGACGCTAATGCGAAGCTCAAGTTTGGGTTTAACCGGCGGTCCCTCCGAACACAGCAGTCAACCAGCATACCCTGGTGTGTACGGCTTCACCGGCGCAGAAGCGCTTGAAGCGCATGAGTGGCGTCGGCAAAAGCAACAGGTCTGTGACATTGAAACAAGGCTAACAGCAAGGCCCAAACTTGGCAGCTGTGCGGCACGCAAAGACATACACAACGATAGCCTGTGACACCCTGGGTCTTCGGTAAAACTACAAGTCGAAGCTGACTTGTAGTATCCAATTTTCTCAGTGAAGCAGCAGGCATAGAACAAGAGCGTTTGCACAAGAAGGTCCAAAGCTTGGTGCCTGAACAAGCTTTCCTATGACAGAAGGACAGCCTGTTCAGTCAGCGAGCTTTTGTTTTCAGTGCTGCAACTTGCATAGGCACAACACAGCAGTATAGAAAAGAAAAGACTACGCCTTTCGGCGTCAATTTAATGAGATGTCAAGTATTATACTGGGCTGTCCAGGGAGCAGTATACTTACCAGCTCAAAAACAAATGCCAGATTTTGGCCCTCCCTTTGCCCCTTGACCTTGACTTCGACGCAGATGCAGCCGCTGACTGCGCCAGCGGCTCTCTCGCTGAGCAAAGGCTATCCCAGATTTTACATGAAGTCTAAAGCTGTGGCTTTCAACTTGGTCACGTAAGAGGCAATACCATGCTGACTCAATGGGTTGTGATGGTCTTGAATTGCAATGTGTCATGCCATCTCTAGCAATGCAAATGTCCTGATCAGGAATTATGGGCCCCACTGTAGGGATCAGGAGCGTTTTAGAAGTGTTGCACACAAGCCCTGGTATGCAATGACTGGCAGCCAAGTGCAATCCTCATCACCCACGAAGAGTAGATGCCACATGTACCACCATTGCAAACAACAGGCCCACTTTGACCAGAAAAGGTTTTGGCAGATTGACAGATTCACCGTCAATGGACATGGCATGACACCACACGCTTTGGTCAAGTAACACAGACTGCACTCACGCCTATGTTGTGTGTGTTTTGGACGCTTCCTGACCCAAGTAGTGCAACTACAAAAGCATTTCAGCTCAATGATATTTCTGTATGGTCACCACTCAATTCAGTCAAATGCTCCATTCTGAAACAAATGCCAATTGGTGACAGCTGGGCATGTTGTGGGCAAACTAGAATAATGAGAAGGAGATTGTGCAGAGAAGATAGCACGCAGTGGGACCATGGCAACTGCATAACTGCTGCACTTCCGACGCACATTGATCCATGCTTGTACCATGGAGAACCCAGTCTACAATTTCACAGCCTATGTTTTCTGCATAAATCTTGAGCTTCTGCTCAATCTGCGAGATGATGCAATTGTCTGAACTTCATGTTCCGAAATGGCAAGCGTCACTCACGACAGTCCTCAGAATAACTGCAAAGTGAAGGAACACACGATCATGACCTATCACAAGTGGCCTCTGCAACAACTTTCGATCAGACGTGGTCAGTCTAAGCTTGCATTCGCGGTGTCACACCTGAAACCAGATCAAGAACAATGACCGGTTTTACAGTTATAACTGAAATTGCGCTAGGCGTGCGTAACATCATCCAACACATCTTTCGGATCAACATCAAAACCGATTGAGTTTGCTCGACCCCCTAAGGTGGGTTACCACACGATCCCCCTCCTGTCTGTCTCTGAGGTTATATGGGCCAAACTTGAATAGAACTAACGCCAGACAGAACAATTTCAAGTGTGACACACAACACTTCCAGCACAGGCTTGTGTCGAGTTAAGTGAGTCGTGATTGGTGATCAGCGCAATGGCCAAATTGTTGTTTGCAACCGGCTTATCTTTCTTGGTAAGGCACATACCCTGCACTTAGTAGTTACGCTTATTGCCTGGTATGGCTTTTGACTTTGCTAACATTGTACAGGTAGCGCAAAGCTTTTTCCAGGTTGTTCACGGTAATGAGGACACCTTTCGCGCTGAGTTTTGTACAAAAGTGGATGGTCAACCTGCAACATGGCCAACCTGAAATCACTCTGCAGGCCATGGTGCCAAGCCCACTCACAAGCGATATCTTTTGTCTGATGCGGTGGACTACGACGTTGAGTATGCCAGTACTGCCATCGCACCAAGCTCTTCATCACCACCACCACCGCCTCCTACCACAGTCACAGGCATGTATCGTTTGTATTCTCAAGCCATACTGAATTCACAAGTTTAAACTTGACGTTGGATGATTTGCAGAAATTGTCAAATCCAATAGCACCAGCACCACGGTCAGTAAAGCCGCAACAGTACCAGCTGTTGTTTCTACAATACATTTCACAGGCTTCCATGGTGTGGCTGATTTTACAACAACCGCCAAAACCAATGTAAGTCTGGTATGGCTAGCTTTGTTTATACCCAAAGCTTCTTAATGTGATAATTTTACTGATGTGTATCGCTGCAGTTCATATCAGCAATTGAGAGCCCTTTGAAGGCTGCTGGATACAATGTTCAAGTAATCAATGTTGTAGCAGCAGCGGGCTCCATACTGGTCACAAGCACCACCGAGTTCCTCGACGGCTCCACAACCGGTGCTGCAGATTTTACAGCAGCCCTAAGCGACAGCACTTCTGTTTCTGCGCTTTTCCCGGCCTCTGTTTATGGCACCGTAGCTGTCACATCGGTCACCACGGAATCTGTGTCAAACCCAAGTAAGGCCCGCTGAATTTTGCTCTTATCATTGGTACGACACACCCAGAAATTATCGTTCACATCATGAAATTTATGCAGGTGGAGCCGCTCACCTTGGAGTCAGCAGTTTCCTTGCAGCAGTTGTAGCTGTGGTATTGGGAGCTTTGGTTTGCTAGGAGCTTTGCTCTGTAATTTTTCTCGTTTGTCACAAGAAGATGTAGTTCCAAATGTGCAAGGTCGCTAAGCAAGGCTCTGTGCAGTTCGTGGGTTGGTACAACATTGCAGCATTTATCTAGATCATGAAATACAGAACTAAAATCTGCATTTTTGTAAACATTGCACAACAGATTCAATCCTACGTAAAAAAAATCTCTTGCCATCTCAGGATGTTGTCTGCTCCCTGGCGCTGCAGTGATGCAATATGCTTGCTTGCGCATATATGAAGTCTTTTGAACGCTATGACATACATGCTATGACATACCTGCTATGACATACATCACACGCAACATGCTCAGGCACTCTTTGCTGCAGATGATGGCCCAACCTCATATGCATTTGCCAGGATATCATCAGCAGATGCCTCTGCGTTGCAAAGCATTGCATCAGGCAGACCAGGGTCCGCCTTATTTGCAGTACTACTGTCACAGCAATACTACCAGTAGTACTGTCATCAAGCATGGCAGAGCCTCTGGACAACAGCAGACAGCTGCTGCCTGTCACCACTGCAGCAGCACCTGTGCCATTAACTGCACAGGCCCTGACAGTCAAAAGCCCCTTTCTGTCTCTGCCAGGTTGCCGCACTTGTCAGCGTCTAAATGGCTGGCAGGAGACAGTTTCCGCATACTCTTGCCTCAGCTTCAACTTTGTCATTGTTTCATCAGGCATTCACTCTCAGCAGACAGCTCTCTAGCACACTTGGGCCCTTCCTGCCTGTCCTCAGTGAATCTCAGTTTAGCAAGACATTGCGATGCTGATGGGAGGAACTGGATGCATGCTGACTGCTACAAGGACAGGATGGCATTTTTACAATGGGTAAGTAAAGCAAACGGTCATTAAAAAATAGCACATAACTACTCCTGGCAACTCCTGGCAGGTATCAGATCAGGTTCATGGATAATGTTTGCGTTGTGAGCTGACATCATGGTGTGCAAGTGATATCTGCATTGTCCACATGTCATGGCTTTTCCTGTGTAGCTTTCCTGCTGATAAAACCCTTAAGGAGTTTATGCAGTGTAGGCACCAACATGGATGTGCAGTTGTTGCGTCAAGCAAGCAGACCGGCTGCCACTTTAAGGCCTGTCAAAGCCTCTGCCTCAACCCTGCATGCACCTGTGTCAAATTCTGAGTGCTCAATACAAGAGGCTGCCACTGACCCCTTGCAACCTGCACCAGGAGGCACCATGGTGGCATTTAGACAGCCTGAAATTGCTGACCTGCATGTCAATGAGACATCTTGTGCATAATAACTGTATACCAGGCTGTCAAAGGCCTAGTAGTGCTAGCAGCTTAATTCAAACGTTATCTGCACTCATGAACCTGATGTCAGTCTCTGCCTCCAGTTCAGTGGTGTGTTTGTGTATGCTGTCGGCTGGCAGGACCAAGCAACAGGCATGGCAATTTCACGAGTCAGTTCGTGACAAAGATAAGCCAGGGGCAACATGCTGTGTACACTATGGTATTGTTTGGATGCAAAAGGAATGCCTCATGAAGCACAAAGCACCGTTGAAACTTGTGAAGGAAATGGAAGGTGGCATTCCTGTATCAGGGCAATCTGACAGTGATAGTTCGTTAACATCATGCTCGTGTGACTTTTGACGCCTTGTCTTGTGATGCATGCAGTGCTGTATGTGCGCCATGAGTACCACTTGAAATCACTGAGTGTCCTGTTTGCATGCAGACGAGTTTCAGGTCCAGATGCAGCCACTTCATGCATCTAATAATTAACCCTCATGTTTGCAATGATCCTTCGAGGCCCTCAGATGCATGTTGCCTGAATGAGCAGTTGTTCTCTCCTGATATGACTTTTATATGCTGCTATAGCCTGGGTAGGAGTGCAACATCTGACCAAATGACAGCGGGACAGCATAATACTACACATGCGTAAGTATGCGCATAGTCTCTACAAATCAACCAGCCTGCAAGTTCCATTTGACTGCTGATTGAAACTATGTGCACAAAATGCACATTCGGCAAAAGTGTGCTCATCTAACTTGAATGATAACCACACATTGTATGGTGCACTTGTAATTGCATGGTGTACCATATGGCATGGTGTATGCACCAAATGTATGCCGATCAGCGCATGCCTGCTTCATGTCAAGCTGTTGTGGTCAACAGCCCGTATGCATGTTTAACCATACAACAAGGATTATATAGAATGGTTTTTTGTGTCCATGTTGATTGCTTGTCTTGCAATCAGTGCTATGTCTAGCTATGTCAAGCCTCCCAGCATAGTACCTGGCAGAATGCATCCATTTGGGCAACTGCAAAGCAGTGTTGTGTCACACACAATACCTTGCACCACAAAGGCGCGGGCTATTGTCTGCCAAAACACAGTGGATATGCCATGTACAACAGGCCAATCTCGACCAAATCAATTGTTATGCCACACAAGCATGTACTTGTTCTAGCTGGGCAGTTGCAAGACATGCTCTTCAGCTGCACTGTCATGATGCCAGTCATGATTTCAACAGTGTCAGCATGCCCTTTTGCCAGGGTGATGGTTGCAGCAACAGGATGTGCGCAAGTTTCCTGGCAACCAACAGCCTATCCATAAAGTGCAAGACAGCAGCCCAGCAATTTATACAGTGATGATCAATGCACAACAATGCTGTGCATCTGCCTGTGTCCAGCTTTGAGAGCTGCTCCTTCAAGTTGCATGATATTTGCAATTAGACAAAGCCCCACCACACTGTCATCTGTGCTACGTCCCTGCTATAAGCAATGTTGGTAACTGCTAGAAGCATGGTTGGGTACTGCAACACTCCGCACAAGCCGTGCACCTGCTGCAAGGAAGTAAGCACAGCAACAGCAGCAGCCGTGCCAGATCACCGTCCTGCCATGTATTCTGCCATATATATACTGGCAAACATGATATAGTGCCCCTGTTGACTGGCAGAGTACGAGGCAGGACGGTGATCTGGCATGGCTGCTGCTGCCTGTAAATATGTATGTTTCTGGCTATGCTAAGGCCCTACCCCATGAGGACGTATCAGCTCTTGTGCGGCATACAGCTATGTACATTGCAAGGCACTGCAGCTGTGCATCAGCAAATCTGATGTACAGCAGAGGCATCTAGGCAACACAGCTCATGATGTTCAGCAGCAGCACTGTTCTGCAGCTGCATTATGGCAGCATAGCTATGTGGCAATAGTATAGCTACATATGTGGCAGAACAGGTATGCTGCAAAAGGCAGGAGTACAAGTACACCATGGCGATGCACTTCGGCAACAGCAGAAAAACAGATTCGCTACCACAATGTTAGGTGACGCTGCAGAGCTACTGCATAGACAGATTTTGAAGCAACTACTTGGTGTTAGGGACAGTACTGCAAATATATTTGTACTAGCTGAATTAGGCCGTTTCCCTTCGTGATTCCATTGGTGGCAACAAATTCTGCGCTATTAGAATCGCACTAACGATTTGTTTGACGATGAATGTCTCATCAAGTGTGCTTTTTAAGAACATGCATGATCCGGCTCACCTTTTTTGGAGCCATAAAATTCACAGTTGGCTTTAAGGTCAATCTGTAGTTTTGAGCATTGAGGATGATTTAGACATGAGTATTGTCATTGGCAATGCCAAAATCCATTATGCACAGACATGGCATCAGATTAGTCTCAGCAGTGTCGTTAGGTGCCAGCCCTTACAGCCAGAATATGTCCTAGCACTTTACCTTTCAGCAGTCAAGGGCTCCAAGAATCGGAACTCATCAGCAGATTTAGATGTGGATGTCATGGTCTCCATGTAGATACTGGTAGGCTTTTGCCTTTGGCACAGCAGGTGCCTAGGGAGCAGCGTCATTGTGTTTTCTGGGCTTCTGGTTCAGCAGAGGATAGATATCATTTTGTGTCTGATTGCTCTGCATTTTGTGCCATCAGGAACAGATTCAGAAACATATTCTGGGGCCCAGCCCCTAGACTGTCTTCTTTTTTATCCATAGATAGGAGCTAAATAGTAGTGACAGCGTATTAGCAGCTGCTCTCAGGAATCAGACATCCTGCTTTTGGAGAGCTGCAACTGTATTTACCGTCTCTATTTTTGGTAGCAGTTTTGCTGACTGGTTAAAAAACTGCCAGTTCTGAAAACTGCTGAAAACTGGAGCCAGAACACTCAGTCTGACTAGAGTCTTAAGAAACAAACAGTTTTCACACGCAAACTGGCAGTTTCTGAAACCATGGAATACACACAGTTTCAAACTGTACCAGACCTTGATGAAAACTGTGTGTTCTAGTACACTCACAAACTATGAGTAAACTTCACACAGTTTTAGCAAATGCTACACACAAAGCATCATAACCCTCTGCCAGATTACAGTGTAATCAAGCATCGCTGATGGCGTACTTGGTGTCTGAAAGCCCAGCACATCAATTTGAAGGAGTGTGCAGTACAATGTGTATCACTATGAGTGAAGCAGTCTACGCTGAGCGCTGAATGCAATTCTAAATACAGATTGAAGTCACTGACATACACTGCTTGCTCAAAGTCAAGAGGACGCTAAGATCAAGGCTTGTCACAACCTCTCAGATTGTCAACAGAGTGTCACCAAAGGTTCACAGGTCTAGCTTTTAATCATGTGTTCTACGCTCCAGTGATGCGCTGAAACCAGACAGCACTTGGACCCTATGCAACATCCTCATCATCACTGTCATCATCTTTGTCATTCAGGACTGCAACAATATTTCTTGCTGGCTTGCACACCACTGTCAATGGACGAAGCTCCTCAGGTGGCCACCAGTCAATGCGGTCTTACAACAGAAAATGGGTCCTGTCCCCGGCTTGCCAATAGCTGAAGTGTGGGGAAATGCAGACCCGCTTTCTAACTACATCAAGCTCCACAACCAAATGACACTGGCATTGGAGTCCTGAACCTGCTGCGGGGCGCTGACTCTCCCCAAACCAGGTGGCGTAATGTCAAATCCTGCTCCCTCTGTTCTTTTGACAACTGTTGGTCAGTTGCTGCATTATAGCATCAGACAAACAACAGACAGGCTTCTTCTTCTTCAAGGTCAGGGAGCGCACTCTTGTTGTAAACAGCATTTGCACCTGCAGACCACCATAGTCAGGATATTGTCAAAGACATTTGATATGAAAGACGGTGGCATTTGAAAAGTGTAGACCGGGCTTGGTACTTTCAACTCAGCAGCGGCAGCAGCGCTGCAATAGAATTGACAGCCTGGATACAGAGGAGTCTTCTGCGCGATGCTGGTGCTTCACAAGACGTTTGCCTGTCTTGCTTGTGCAATGCAAAGGCTCAGCCATGCCACGGATTAGCAATGCCAGTGCAAGCAGCAGTCAAGCATCTTGAGTTGGCGGGTCCTAAAACACACGAACTGATGTTGACCAACTGTCACCACCTGCATGCCGTGATTCAATTGCTGGCTACCTGCTGACTTTTGCTGTAGAGATGCAACTACATCTACAACAGCATGGTCAAGTGGTCCAAGAGAGCAGGGACTTGCAAGGGTCAATGTCTGGTAGCCCCAGCAACAAGCTGTATGTGTTTTGCGAAAGAAGCCTCACCTGTCAGAATTGCATTCTTGATGAGTGCACAATGCAAATGAGTTGACGACCTAACCCTACGGCTGCACCAACAGAGCAGGGACTGCGCAGGGCTCACCCTAAACCCTAAATAAGTGCAGTGAGTGCCATGAGCTCTATGCGGCTGAATTGCTCATCATATGGAATGGACTGCAGCAGCTTGAAGTTGTACTGCATGCTTGTGCAGCATACAAACAAACAGCACCTGTGCATAATGATGGCTAGGAGTCTGCCAGAGTGAACATGTTGGCTCTTCTAGACTTCGAGTGCGCTCTCCTCCATTCATCTCTATGTTGATGAGCCCTAGCTTGTCAGCATATTTACCGTTAAAATAAGGTTCCCTTAGTCAGCAACAGCTGGCCTCTGATTATGGCTGCAGTGCCACTATCCAGGGCGGGAAACCCCCATTGCTCATTTTATGTGAACCTGCATTCCGGCTGGCCCTGACAAATGCAGAGCATGATAAAGGTACGACAACAAGTCACAGCCTCCAAAATGCTGTCACGCCAGAGTACAACAAACACAAAACTCACGTCACATGCACAACAAATTTTGAATGAAAACACCGTACTGCAACAGAATGCTAGCGCCCAGTTGCTCACCTCCATAGCTGGAAACATGCAGTGCCTTGTCGCCAGCATGGTACTGAATGACGTTCATTCTGATGTCAAATAGAAGCGTGATGACGATACAGATATCCTCCACCATCCTGCGACCTCTGATGAGGCTGATCGCAATCATGCTGGCCATCTCAGCTGCTGTTGCGTTTTCCTCTGCCATGAATGTCTGTTGCATCTCTGAAGCCTCGCACTGAACGAGCTTCTTGAGAGCGGATACGTTTGCGGTGTCCCCTACAGCATGTGCCACTGCTGCAAGCAGGTTTTCTCCACAAGCCTGCAGCTTGGCCAACACCACATGCAGAAGACTGTTGCCTGCAGGATCAACACGTTCAGCGGGTACCACAGTTCCACATGAGCGCGGCCGGCTATTCATCAGGGCACTGCTCACCTCCTTCCCTCTGGAACGTCCTGCACGACAGCTTTGCACCAACACAGCAGCTCCTCCAACACCTTGTCTGCCGTGTTGTCCACGTTTTCACCGAAGTTACAGGCCCTCCTGATCGCCTGTACCAACGCATCGTTGCAGCTGTATCTATCACGACCCGCATGCCTTCTCAGGCAACAGCCGAACGCCTTGAGGCAAGCTTGCTGAGAGCACTCAGTGCTGGATCTTGACAATTTCGTAGGCTCCTGTTCCACTCTGCGGTCAACGTCGCAGCGGCCGACAGCGCTTGGGCGTCGCCCAGTCCCAGCGCGGTGCCCAACCGCCTGCTCAAAGCGGGTCTCGGATGCATCTGTTGTGACGTTGTCCCGCCAACGTTGCCACGCGACCGTCGCTCGCTCATGGCTGACCGGAAAGCGCCCATGACAGACATGTTGCTGCTGCTTTAGCTGTGGCTGTTGTTGTGGCTGTTGTTGAGAGTCAGGCGCAAATGCTTCACTCGCCGTCAACGACATCCTGCTCCTATTACTCAAGATTTCGTTTACTAATTACCGTTGTCTCGCAGAAAGGCCCTGAAACGCTGCCGAACAAGCCTGCCGAATTGTTCGGCCGTGTTGGCACGGCGCCCGAAGCGCGCTGAATCGAACAGCCAAAAGCATCGCCACACGCCATCCCCACACCATTTGGCATCCCCAAACCACATTTCGGCAATTTTCGGGGCCCCGAACCCCAGACTTATTGGGCGAATTAATCCGCCCTCCGAAACCGCTCCCCAATTTTTGCTTAGCACGCTGAAATGCAGCCATAAATTCTGTTGGCGAGGGGGGGAATCGGTGGCGATTCGGCGAGGCAGGGCCCTTCTGCAAATTTTCTGAAATAGTAAGTCCGTTGCACTACAGTGTATATGTAGCAGGTTGCACCGAAAACAGAAGTTGGCTGACTGAACAGGCTCTCCCTTTGTGAGAGGCAAGTTTCTTCAGGCAGCAAGCTTCTGCGACTTCCTGAGAAATCGGTCTTGCCGCTTGGCTGTTGCTTTGCTGCAGGAAGTGAATACTACAGGTGCCAGCTGTCCTGTTTTGCCACGAACGTTGACCAAGAGTGGCCATTCTTTCCTATGCCTTTTGCGTGCCGCACAGCTGCCAAGTTGGGGCTTTGTTTGTAGCTTGCTTGTGCTGCAACAGTACTGGTGCCTTCATCGACAAGTCAATCGCGCTAAAGTCGGTTTACACGGCGGTGAAGCCGAACAGAGAAAGGTGTGCCGGCTGACTTGCTGTGCTTGATCGCGCAGCAGAGCTGATTGAGCGACATGCTTGATATCACTGTCTAAACGTGCAGGTGTGCTTCCTCCGACCTAAACTTCTGACTCAAGCTCTATAGAAAACACGTGTACATTGAGGATTCAAGCCATCAAAGACAGACTACAGATGCGTCTCATGGTGTTCAGCAATTGAAAAACTGATAATGACGCTCAAGCTCAAGCACGCATCCGGGCCGCAAGTCAGGCGCACTAAAAGATTTGCCCCTCATGTTTCACCGGTTGTGCCTGCTGAGCAGAATTTTGTAACCACAGAAGCGGTGCTAACATTCAGACTGCAAGGGTCGATGATTTTGCTGACTGGTTTCCTCGCATTTGTTATCTGAAAACTTGTGGGAAGTCTTTGCAAATTCCAATATAACTCATCAAAATTGCCACAGCTTGACGTGTTCAGCCTGATTATTTCTTCTAGGACATCATGCTGTCGCTGCATTCTAATTGACAAATAAATGCAGACCGCACGTAGTAATGGTCACAAACTGTATATTGGGGCAAAAATTTGGCAGTTATAAAGAACATGGCAAATCGCCGTTACTGTCGATCAATGCCCAGGCCCTTTCATCCCGGAGGCAATGAACTAAGATATCCTCGCCACTTCGACACTCCCAATCAAGGTCGCGAAAGCCATCTGGGACATGATGCATCTGTATCCTAGTCCCTGCAAACCAAGTGCCTACAATACCGTCTTCTGGACCTCCTGCCAAAAGCATGTCACCAGCTTTTGAAATCCAGGACGCAACATCATATGTAAAAGCGAACCCCATACCAGAAGCGTAAGGCGCAGTGATGGAACCTGCAGGAGTTGTGTATGTCCATGGAGTCCCCGTTACGTACCCTATGCAAGCCAAAGACGAGGGCAACGTGCCCTGCCGAACTCTCCTAAAAAAGTTTTCTGGTCTGAAATACGAGTCATCGCCCAGCCTGATCAAGTACTGGAACCGATAATGCTGAGTAGCCCAGCGAACTGCAGTAACAACTTTCGTCGTAGTCGCCGACTGCCCCTGAGCACCAATATCTCCCCAAAATGCGTCGTCATAGTCCAACGAATCAAGTAAAAGCAGATCGTCATTCTGTTGCTGCTCTTGCTGGACAGTGGCGGCAATTTCTCTGCTTAAATTACGACCGCCTATGCAAAACTTAAATATGTACTTCGGAAGCTCGGGACCCGCGACAACACGCAGCTTATTGACACTTCTTTTCCACTGAACACGTTGCCAATGGCGTCGCTCCGGT